>LJSS01000057.1_pt1 | contig 20283 bp, 18 predicted proteins | sample 890271 | NCBI WGS metagenome assembly LJSS01 (sample SAMN03797534, study PRJNA294671) | hot springs metagenome | isolation source: water from Lobios Hot Spring | place: Spain: Lobios, Galicia | collected 2011-02-08
TTAAATAGCCTCTAAGGTTTTAAGTTTTATAAGAAAAAAAAGAATATATAAGGCTTTTAAAGCTTTTAAGGTTTCACGAACTGCCAGCAATTGCACGTGCTAATGCCGATGTTCCTTCCTCGATGTAGCCACCGTGCGGTGAAACTATCGTGGCCCAGCTCTTGCGGTTGCGGAAGCGAAGGCGATAGTCCCGATTTTCCGCGCGATGCGCCAGCAGCGTTGGTATATCAGGGTACACATCACGTTGGGAACCCATGGCTCGTCCTTCACAACAATGCACGCGGGAAGCGTGCAAAGGTCTTCTCTATATGAAAAAACAGGCAGCCACCACTTGAGCGGCAAACGCGCCCTCCGATCGAGCCTGAGGTCTTTCGCCGTGCGCGTACGTTGCCAGTCTCGATGGATGCTGAGTGTCACGCCATCAGAAGTGACAGCACACCTCGCCACATGAAGTGGTGTTTTTGTGGCGACTGGGCGATGGGCGTAATGCTGCCGTGTTTTCGATAGAGTCTTTGAGAGGGAAAATTATGAATTCAAGACCACTTGATCATAAGGGGTTTGACTTTTAGCAATCAAAATCTAGCTAAGAGCTTGAAATTTTCCACGCCAGCAAGCGCTCATCCTAAGCTGGGTGACGATCTATGAGCGAACCGTCTGTCCAAAATTCCGCTCGCAAAGAAGAAGCAAAGAGGCGCTCGTTATCGGCATTTCACGTACCGTGATGGAATGCTCGATAGCGCGGTTAGCGAACTACCTGACAAGCGGCGTTCGTTGTTCCCGCAGCAGGTATTCGATGATGCGTGCTATCTGCGCAAGCGTATACGCGCTTATTCCGCAAAGGGTATTCCGCATGCAATTTGGGCGAGCGATTTGCGCAAGCGCCTGTGTGCTGCCTGCGCACAAGGGTATCCGATGTTGCATGTTATCTGGGCAAGGATGTGCGCGCTTATTGCACAAAGGGTATTCCGCATGCTATCCGCGCAGGGTATGCGTGCTGTTTGCTAAGAAGGCATTCCATGCTGCCTGCAATTTGCGCAGCAGGTATTCCAGGCTGCGTGCTACTTGCGCAGCAGGATACCGACCGCCTGCAATTTTGCGACTGGCTCCAATGAAGAATCTTTGAGGATGCGTTCTATTGTCTGGATGCGCTCTGTTCCGAGATGAGAGGTGGAGAAGCTCTTGCGCTCAATGACGCCCATGGCGTGCGCCCATGAACGAGCTTCGGGATCTTTCAAGGCCTTGGTGATATCGCCACCATACTTGTTGTTGACGAGGTCGACGAATCCTGCCGCGAGCGGTTTGTTGCCGCCCAGGTGGTGCTCCGGCACTGGTTGATGAGCAGGAACGGCATGGTGCTCGGCAGCGGCAAGATGTTCGGAGCCAGGATGATGCTCAACCGGCGTGAACGGTGGCGCAGATGGTGGCATCAGCTCAGAGCCTGCGGCACGACTGCCGACGCCGGGTTGTTGCAACGCTTGAGCGCCTGCCCCTGCTGTCTGATTTGACGGTTGCTGCAGCGGCGAGAGCGTAAGTTCGTCTTGAGGGGTTTCCACCTTTCCCATCACCGATTCTTGCGGCACGATAAATGGTGTCGGGGCTCCGGGAGCGCGGGCGAGCAATTCGCGATCGGCGAAATCCGTCGGCTTCAACCAGCGGGCATAAGCAATTTGATCGGACGGACCTTGCGGGACTTGCGGCTGATTGACTACCTGGCTGGCAATTGTTTGATTGTTGGCGAAATAAGGCGCTGAAATCGGATTGGCACCATATCCGGGGGCGCGGTAAGCAAGGCGCGTCGTCTGCCCCAGAAGCGCGCTTGTGGCATAGACAGGATTGCGATAACTCCACGGCGTTCCTAAAAGCGGATAGGTAATGGCACGCAAAGGCCAAAGAGCAGTGTAGCCCCAGCTCCACGGAGAGCCCCAGTAGTATGCATGCGCCGGCTGCGCTGCTTGAATCAGCGCCAGAGCAGACACACAGGCGAGAATAAAGTTTCTCGCTCTTTTCTTTCCAAGGAGAGTCATTCTTCGCCTCCAGGACAGCGCTTTTCACGTTCTTCTGCGCCGCACCGCCAGATCTCATCAGGTTAAATAACAGAAAAACATCACTTTGGCGCGTTAATTTAAAATGCTTTAAGTGTTTGCGTTTCGTGTTTTCCACACTGACTGCGCAAATGGCGAACGCTTTGGCTGCAATCCACCGCACGGCATGTCACTCTAGAAGGGGGTGCGAGTGTCACGATTTCTTCAAACGATCGGATAGAAGCCACTGGAAATATATTGGTGTCCGTTGGACGCCCCGCTCAGTCCAGCTGCACAGAATCTGATCCGCTGAATCCGCCTGCTTGCGCACCTCAAACTATTGACCATCAAAAGGTCACCATTACGCCCCCCGGCAAGATAAACTGGGGGATCGGTATTTCTGCAGACACTACAAACTTCTTCGATGCGATTGGCAAGACCATAACGTTTGATGCCAATACATCACCAAGCAACATCATTTTGCAGTCAAATGCAGTGATCAACGCACACCAATAGACCAAGTGTGCGCGGGGTAATGACAGACCGAGGGGTCACAAACTCCTCGGTCTGCCTATAAAATAGAGTCGTATCATTCATCCTCAAATAGTGACTTAAATGAGTGACCTACAGAATTTGCTGGACACGCATGGAGAATGCCTATGTGAACCGGCGATGTGAAACCGTGCTTTGGAACTTACCAATTGACCAACCAAAGCAGGCGCAGCCGATTCGCAAAGGAATGTTCAGCGAGGATTTTCGACATGAGCAAAACACTCGATTCTTTCAGATTCGCAAATGAGGGAGAAACTGGCGCCAACAGGCTGGCCGAAAGCGCCAGAAACAATCTTCATTCCTCAATCACCGATCAAGATTGGGAGACGTTCAGCCGTTCAAAAAACAACAAGGCGGATGGCGCAGAACCAGTTTACTATCGTCCGAAGCCCGTGCCGATTCCCGAGCCCACTGATGATCTGCCTGACTGGCCGGCAATTTGAGGAGGAGATCGCCGAACAAGAACTTTTACTTCATGAGCGCCATGGCTTGAGTAGCGGCTTCCACTGCTTGCCCGCGCCGCGTGTCGTAACCCAATGTCTTCAAAACAGCTTCAAGCGAGGCCAGGGTCATCAAAATGTCGCGGTCAAAAACGTAGCCCATGTGCCCGATTCGGAAGATCTTCCCTTTAAGAGATTCCTGACCGTCGGCAATCAGGATTTTGAATTCCTCCCTCAGGCCTTTGCGAATATTGCTCACCGCAAGGTTTTTCGGCGGCAGGATGGCAGTGATTGTCGGCGAGGCGCACGCTTCGTCGACGAACAGCTCCAGTCCCATTGCTTGAAGACCGGCTCTTAATGAAGCTTTCAACCGTCGATGGCGGTCGAAGATTTTTTCCTTGCCTTCTTGCTCTATCATTTCAAGCGAGGTCTTAAGACCGGCCACGAGCGAGACATTAGGAGTATACGGCGTAGTGTCGGCTTCCAGCGATTTGCGATAGCGCCTGAGGTCGAAGTAAAAGCGCGGGCTTTTGCAGGACTCGCACGCCTTCCAGGCCCTGTCGCTGAGGAAAATTATGCCCAAACCGGGAGGCAGCATCAAAGCTTTCTGGCTGCCGGTGACAAGGATGTCCAGCCCGAATTTGTCGATAGACAAGGGACAGGCGCCGAAGCTCGTAACCGCATCAACAATCGAAAGAGCCCCGTGCTCGCCGATTGCTTTCACGATCTGTTCGAGATCGTTTATAACCCCGGTAGACGTCTCATTGTGAGTGATCGTCACCGCCTTGATTTCTTTGCTGGTGTCTTTTTGCAGGCGTTCTTCGAGCACCGACAGCGAAATACTTTCACCAGGCTGGGCATTGATGCGCTCCACTTGAGCGCCGAATGATTCGGCGATTTTCGCCCACCTTTCGCCGAAGACGCCGCAAACAAGAGAAATTACTTTGTCGCCAGGATTGACGACATTGGCAATCGCAGCTTCCATAGCTCCCGAGCCGGATGACGTGATGATCATGGGATCATTTTTCGTTTCTGCCAGCCATTTCAAACCGTCTACAGAAGCCCTAAGCAGTTTGGAAAACTCTTGCGTGCGATGCCCAATGGGATGGCGAGCAATCGCTTCTAAAACTCTGTCCGGCACCGGAGTGGGGCCGGGGATCATGAGAAACTCACGGGCCTGCATTGTGAAAACCTCGCCAAAGCCTATTTAGTGTGACCCTTCTTCTTGGGGGCAGGCTTTATAATCGCAAATTCTTCACCCTTTGAGGGTCCGTTGTAAACTTCCGCCTTCACGATCACATCGTTTTCCACAACGACGAGCGCCTGTTGCACATCGGGAAAACAATCCTTCCATGACGAGCAAGCGACGTTGTCGCAGTTGAAATAGCCAATCGACGTGATGTCGCCGCCGGCAGGACGTTTGGCCGGTCGAATGTTTTCGCCCTCCCAGCTCAATCTGTCGCCCACCTTGTAGGCACGATTAGCAATCGCTCCCACGCGGAAGCCTATGCCCGAGGTTACCTTTTCTTTGCAGAAAGGGCAGGAGATCTCCGCATACAATGTGTTGAAGCTCAATTCAGCGAAACCAACGAAGGGCCCCAGCCGGAATCAACGCGAGACGGCATTGGCGACGTTGACTTCTGGAGCAATAACCATTGTATCGGCTGCTGTGAATCCCGAGCGGTTCCTTTTGCGTGCTTCCGCCAGGCGCTGCTCGGCAATGGCGTCAGCAGCCTGATGCGGCAAAATGTGCTCGCCGCTGGCACGGGTCAGAACTTGCTCGACTGTGTGGGCGATCTGGCCGACCTTGGCGATGACCAATTCTTTGTTGTACCCGTCCAATTCAGCCGCCACGTTGATCAAGCCGCCGGCATTGATCGCATAATCAGGCACGTACACGATTCCCCGTTTGGAAAGGGCTTCTCCATCGGCGTCGTTTTCCAACTGATTGTTGGCAGAACCAGCCACAATTTTGCACTTCAGTTGAGGAATCGTGCGCTGATTGAGGATGGCGCCAAGAGCACAGGGAGCGAACACATCACAATCAACGGAATAAATTTGATCGGGCGTCACGCTGCGGGCTGAAAATTCTTCCACTACCTTCTGCACCTGGTTGGGATAAATATCGGTAACGATAAGCTCGGCGCCTGCTTGCGCAAGATACTGGCAGAGGTGATAGCCGACATTGCCCACGCCCTGAACCGCCACACGAATGCCTTTCAGCTCATTGCCCAAGCCGGCAAATTTGAGGGCCGATCGCATGCCGTGGAAAACGCCATAAGCTGTCATTACTGATGGATCGCCACTGCCGCCCTCGTTGCTGCCGCCAACCGCATGTCTTGTATGTTCGCGAATCAAGTCGATGTCACTGACGGACATGCCGACGTCTTCCGCCGTAATGTAGCGGCCGCCGAGAGAATCAACAGCGCGCGCAAACGCTCTCAAAAGCTCGGGTGTTTTCTCCAGACGGGCATCTGCAATCACAACAGCTTTGCCGCCGCCCAGCCTGAGCCCGGCAACAGCAGCCTTGTAGGTCATCCCGCGGGACAGCCTGAGCACATCCCTGAGCGCCGCCGCCTCGTCCGAATATTTCCACATTCGGCAACCGCCCAATGAAGGGCCGAGGACGGTGCTATGAATGCCTATGATTGCTTTCAAACCCGTTTCTTTGTCCTGAAAGAAAGAAACTTGCTCGTGCCCGTAAGCATCCAGGTCGTGAAAAACTCCCATCATCAGAGGTTCTCCTATGTGCGAGGCGGACCAACAAGGGATCCCGTCTTGGTTTTACTACGATTTCTTACGCAACCGGCGAATCATTAGGTTATTGCAATTTTCTTGGCCGAGCCGCCGCTCGCCGCCTTGGAAAAACTTGCAAGGAGGAGCGCCCGTGCCTTGTTGCGAAAATGTGAGCAACAAACAATCTAATGGCCCTTGCGCTTTTGCGGGCTTAACACCCGTTCATACTGCCACTTGCTCGCCGTCCTTTATAAGGTTGGCTAGCGCTGCTACCTTTTCGGCGATGATTTCGCCGTCAACGGCGGCAAAGCCAATCATGAACTCGCCCTGCCGTTCGCCATCGACATAGTAGTCACTCGTGCTCACCATAGGCACTTCCGCTTTCACAGCGCAAGCCAACAATTCGTCATCACTCAGAGTGGTGGCAAAACGCACTAGAACATGCATGCCGGCGCTCTCTTTCGATATAAAAAGCGCTTTGCCGAAATTAGTGGTGAGGGCAAAAATCAAAGCTTGCCTGCGTTTGGCATAAACATCCCTGGAGCGACGAATGTGCCTTTCCAAATGCCCTTCCTGAATGAAATCGGTGAGCGCCAATTGCTCCAGCAAAGGGAATGTGCGCTCCGTCAACAATTTGGCTCTTGCTACGCAAGGAATCAGGCAGTGAGGAACAACGAGATAGCCGACAGGCAGAAGGGGAAAAAGCACTTTCCAAAACGTCGACAAGTAAATGACCGACTCGCTTTCATCCAGTCCTTGAAGCGCAGGAACAGCCTTGCCGCCGTAGCGGTACTCGCTGTCGAAATCATCTTCAATAATAAAGGCGCCTGTTTTCCGTGCCCAGCGAAGCAAGTCGGTGCGTCTTTCAAGGGGCAAGACCGCGCCCGTCGGGTCTTGATGCGATGGTGTCACATATGCCGCTTTGCAGTCATTGAGCTCTCTGAGCTCATTCACTTGCAAGCCGCATTCGTCGACAGCGACTGGTATCACCTCGGCACCATTTAAGGCAAACTGCTCTCTCGCCTGCGGAAAGCCTGGATTTTCCACGACAACCGAATCACCTTCGTCGATTAACAGACGGGCGATTAAATTCAAGGCATGCTGCGCCCCGGAAAAAACAGCCACTTGCTCGGCCCGGCATTTGACACCGCGGGCGCGGCTCAAATAAGAGGCAATCGCATCGCGCAGAGGTCGATAACCCATAGGATCTTCATCTTCGAAAACCTCCGCATGATCGTTCACGCCCCGAGAATATCTAAGCAACATCTCGCGCCATTTCGTCACCGGCAGATGTTCGGACGGCGGCGCTCCATAATTCAACTCCGGCAGGTCTGCAGAGCCGGAACGCACGCAACCTTGCTGCATGAGACGTTTGCCGAATTTGGAAAGGACCAACTTGCGCTCCGGCAGTAAATCATGATGCACATGCATTTGCATCGCCACTCTCTGGGCTTCTTCGGGCAGACGTCGGGCAACGCAGGTTCCCCTGCCGGTGGCCGCTATGAGAAACCCCTGACTGACCAGCTCCTCATAACTGCGCACGACCGTCACGCGGGAAGCACCCAACATTTTGGCCATGTCGCGCGTTGAAGGAAGAAATTCTCCGGGCTTGAGACGACCGGACAAAATGCATTCTTTCAGAGCCTCGGCCAATTGCCTGTATAGTGGCACACCAGGCTTGTATTCAAGTGTAAGGGCGATGTCCATAGGCGGCTCCTGCTCAGTCACATGAATCATACCCTGAGGAGAAGAGGCTGAAAAACAAATGCCGTCATCAGTGCCTTTTGCTTGCCGATGTCGTGTCGCCTGGCTGCTGCGCCAGCGACAATATGACGTCGACCTCTTCAGGAGTCATTCGCAATCCCAGCTTGTATGCCTCGCGCGCTGTTCGCACCTCACCGTGGCGCTCCAGGTCATAAGCCACTTTATAAAGACTGGTCGCATCTTCAGGTCTGTCCTTTGAGCTGTGAGAAAGGGCTTCCCGAGCTCCTTTTTCATCGCCTTTGGTTTTGAGCAAAGTGGTCAAATAAGACCAAATCAGGGGCTGCTGATTGTTTATGCCGAGCGACTTCTTGAACAAAACTTCCGCTTCTGCAAATTCTCCCTGAAGCATAAGAATGCGTCCCAGCTCACCGAGAGCGATATAAGAACTGGGCTGCAATTTCACGACTTGTTGAAAAGTTTTCTTCGCTCCCTCGGCATCACCCTGGCTGTTCAACAAAACAGCGACTTCGGTGAGCGCTTTCACATTTGCGTGATCCAATTTGACAGCCTGCCGGAAAGCGCCATAGGCCTCTCGACTGCGTCCCAATTTGTTGAGTGCTATGCCAAGGTTGATCCAGGAAGAGGGGTCGTCGGGCTTGTAACGCAGCGCCAGGCGGAAGTACTTTTCTGCCGCAGTCACCTTGCCTTGCTGGGCAAGCACACAGGCAAAGCCGGTCAATGCCGGACCGCTCCAGGATTTGACAGCCAGTGCGCGCTTGTACAGCTGTTCCGCACTCTTGAAGTCACGCTTCATATATTTCAGCTCGCCGGCATTGCAGAGCGTGCGAACATCTAACGGATTGAGAGCCAACGATTTGCGAAACATCGCTTCCGCTTTGGGAAAATCTTTTCTGTCCATGTAGAGACAGCCCAGACTGGTCCAGGCAAGCGGATCTTGAGGCGACAGTCGCCGCGCTTTCTCATAGCACTTGATCGCTTCCCGATATTTTCCCTGTCCGGCGAGAATGCCGCCGATGTTGTTCCACGCGCATGCCGAGCGAGGATCGACGCGCGCAGCCATGCGGTAGGCAGCTTCTGCTTCCTTGATCTTTCGCGCATCCTGCAAAATGACCCCATAGTCGATCCATGCTTCTGCGCTCCGGGGCGCGATTTTGACCAGTTTTTTCAATACCGCTTCAGCATCCGCGTACTTGCCCATGTCCCTGAATGCGATACCAAGATACATAAGTGCAGGCTGGCAGGAAGAATCCAGGGCAAGCGCTTTCTCGTATTGCGCTTGCGCCGCCTTGAGGTTGCCTGTGCAATGCCAGGCATAGCCTAGATTAAACCAGGCCTCTGCGCGCTGCGGCTTGAGCATGGCTGCTCTTTCAAAAGCCATGCGCGCTGCTTTTCCGTTTTCCAAATTGATGAAGTTATGACCGAGGGACATGTACTCTTCGTACGTGCGAGCTGTCCTTGCCGCACCAGATTTAGTAGCTGGGCGTTCTCCCTTAGATTTGCCCCTTTTGCTGCTGTCCGTTAAAGGGCGAGTGTTTGTGTTCGCGCTTGCGCGAGCCGATCGCCGATTGTCGGATTGCTTGTTCAATGGGGCGGCATTGTGCGGATTGCCCGAAAGACACGCGATGTTCGCGAAAGTAATGAGCACCGTAGATGCTCCCAGGCTGATTACATAACGCGGCAAACTGTGGTGCGAGGTCATGTCCAAATTTCCGTCCCGATGCGTTCTTTCCCCTATTGGTCTTTTTCCTAACGAAACCGAGCCGCCAGAGCTTTGGCGATCGTAAGCTACGGCGCTCGGGTGCGCAGATTGGCGCAAAATCTCCGCTTTGTGCCCCTGTACAGGTGAAAATTGCCGGATTGGCAATTCCAGTCACCTTTCACAGCATGCCCTGGCTGATGGGTCGAAGGCTTAAACTGACTAGTTGTGATAGTAGAACCGATCTCTAAAGGAACGGCGCCGGTTTGAGGGTTAGCTCATGTAAAACGAAGCATAAGCCTGCCGGATATCGGCAGATATCCGCAAGGAAACCTTGCCGAAAAGAGGTAGTCCAGTGTGTAATTGCGTTGCAAATCCAATTTCAACTGGACTGAAGAATGATCATACCGATTCTTGGTGTAAGTGCACCAGCAGTTCTTTGTCCTAAGTGGAGAAGAAAGTTTTAGTTTTGATCTTCCAAATGATTGTTTAAGCCGCGGATGCGGCAGCCAGAGCTGCCTGGTAAGTCATGGGTCCTACACTCGTGGATATATCGACGACGACGGCACGGAACATGAAATTGAGATCTGTCGCTTGCGCTGCAGGGCATGCCAGATAACTTACTCGTGCCTATACGAATTTTTGATTCCGTATCGGCGCTATGGTGTGCAGGCTGTAGGGATGGGTCTTTTCATTTACCTGACAACGTTGTGTTCGTATGCCGATGCATTGTGGTCGACAAGTGATCGGGAGACCAGGATGGTTATTTCGACGCTATGGCGTGTGATGGCGGCGCTGTTGCAGAAGATCGAGCGAGCCCAGATGCAGTTACAGCTTGGGCTGTTAGCGATGGGGCAGGACCTGGTAAGCGGAAGCGATCTGCCTTATTGGTGCGTAAACAGTGTGAAAGCACGGATTCTTGGCAAAGGCCGTTTACTGAATTGTGCTGCTGGGGTTGTGTATATGGCGAAGAGATTTTTAAAAGGCGAGCCGATTGCAGCATTGAATGGGCTTTTCCTTGCAGGGGTCGAGTTACCCTTTTACATGTTGACGGGGCGTAAGAACCTGGGCTTGTCAGGTCCACACAGGACGCAATGGCTCATCTTCTGAGCCTTTTAGGCTTTCGTCCATGAGTTAACCGACTCAACCAAGGAGGCGAAAGTCGATGAGAAAAGAACAAGAAACGATCGCGATGTTCAGGTTTGGGGTGATCGCACCGTTGGTGTGCAGGCAGTTTGAAACGGAGGCACAAAAGCGAGAGACGCGAGCAGAGATCTTATCGAAGCAGTGGAAGCATCCTGATGGAAGCACGAGACAGGTATCGGCCCGCACGCTTCGATATTGGCTTGCACGCTACAAGAAGAATGGACTGGATGGGCTATATGACGGGTTGCGCAAACCGCGGAAGAACAAAGGCGTATGCAAGGTGCTCTCGGCTGAGTTGCTCGAAGCGGCAGAGCTGCTGCGGCGAGAGCTTCCGAGCCGGAGTGTGCGGCGACTGATACAGCTGCTCAAAGCGCAAGGCTTTGACGTTGCTCGAGTTTGCGAGCGTACGCTGGCTCACCATCTAAAACTGCGCGGTGCGATGCGGAAGGAGATTGAACGCGGTGACGGCTACTTCCAGCGATGGGAGCAGCAATACGCGAACCAGTTGTGGCAAGGCGATACCGCGCATGGTCCATATCTGCCGGATCCGACCAATCCCAGCAAACTGAAGAAGACGAAGCTGATCGCGTTTATTGATGATGCGTCGCGGCTGTGCACTCATGCTGAATTTTATTTCGATGAGAAGTTGCCCAGCATGATTGACACTTTCAGCAAGGCTTTACTCAAGAGAGGACGTCCTGAGCGCTTGTTGCTCGACAATGCTTTCATTTATCATTCGGCGACACTTGCCTCGATGTGCGCGCAGCTGCCGATGGAGCTAGGTTTTGCGAACACAGGACACGACCAAGAGTCCGTGAAGATTTCGCATTGCACACCGCGCCGACCTCAAGGAAAGGGAAAAATTGAGCGCTGGAACAGGACTGTAAAAGACAGCTTTTATCCCGAAGTTCAGCGAGCGGGAATTACGACTCTAGAGGAACTGAATACCTTTTTTCATGCTTGGCTGGACAAAGAGTACCACGGAAGAGTGCACGAAGAGCTGGGCATGACGCCGCTCGAGCGATGGACCAGAGATGTTGCTCGAATACATGCTGTCAGTGCTGAGGAGATCCGCAGGGCTCTGATGCTGCGTGCCCGCCGGCGAGTGCACGAGAACACGTCTACGGTTTTGCTCGAGGGCGAAGACTATCAGGTGTCACCGCCTTATGCAGGAAAGATGGTCGAAGTGCGTTGGCATCCTGACAGATTGCAGGAAATTGAGATCTGGCTGGATGGAGCATTTGTCGAGATCGCTCAGCGCATCGAGCGAAAGGCAGAGGTTGTGCGCATGAAAGAACCTGATGACCGGTGTGATTACTCACCTCTCAATAGTTCAAAAACGTACTTCCGCTCCTTGACCAGTACTGTCAATCCCGCCATCTCGTTGTTGCGCAATGAAGAGATGCTATCACTGGAGGAATTCACAGCGCTGTTTGCGGAAATACTTTTCCGTCAAATGACAGAGTCTGAGCAGATCCGACTGCGTGAGTTTTTTATGCGTTTTTCTCCGCTCAAGAATGCAACCGTGCGGCAAGCACTAGAGCAGGCTGTTGACGCAAAGGGACCCAGCCTGCACTTGCGGTTTTACCTGCAGCATCTCGAGCAAGTCACCCAGCGCAACAGGAGGTAGGCGAAATGGTTTCTGTGAAAGAACACTTCCACCTCACGGCCAGTCCATTTTCCAAGGATATACCTGCCGACAAAATCTACCGCTATGGACAGCTGGAGCAGCTATTCGCTAACCTGGCTGCGACGGTCGAGGACTGCTCCATGGCCTTGATCACTGGTCGGGCCGGTACGGGAAAAACGACTGCCCTTAGAACATATCTGGAGTTGCTTCCGTCTGCGAGGCACAAGGTCATCTATCTGGGGCAGGACCAGCGCAGCAGCGGTCTGATGGCAAGGCTGTCCGCGGCTCTGGGATTGCGCACCAATTGCATTTCAGGCAAGCGCCTGCTTCAGATCACGAACAGGCTGGAGACTGAATCAATGCACCGCAGACTTATACTGGTCGTCGACGAGGCGCATGCGCTTGAGCAGCCAACCCTTGAGGACATCAGGTTTCTAACCAATCAGGATATGGACAGGCGCTCGCCTGTTACCGTTTTCATGATTGGTCAACACTGGCTGCGCAACATGCTAAAGAAGCAAGGGCATGAAGCGCTCTGGCAACGCATGCGACTGCGGTTTTCGCTGGAAGGTTTGACCGAAGAAGAGACGGCGGAGTACATCAGACACCATATGTGTCTCGTCGGCTGCCAGAAAGACGTGTTTGAACCAAAGGCAATCGCAATGATCTTCAACGCGTCCGACGGCATCTTGCGAGAGATCAATAACCTTGCCTTCGAGTGCCTGCTGAAGGCTGCTCTGTCTGGCCGGCGCACCGTCGATGAACGCCTTGCTACACGCGTCATCAACGAACGGGAACTATCCTGAGCGCAAAAAATCAGTCCGGTAGAAATAGTGATAGCCGCTTCTGAGGCGGCTATCACTATTTCTGCCGGTCATATATGACCCCGAAATGATCAAAAGCCGCCAGAACACGCCCTGAAATGATCAAAAGGCAGATGAAATGAGAAAAAGAGGCAGAAATCCGGCAGGGCGATGGTATCGTTTACGCATCGCCCTGCCAGATATTCAGCCTGCTACCGGCAACAAAACGCGTCCGCCCGGCGGCAAACTTTCGCTGCGCGCGACAAGCTCAAGCCGAACGCCGTCCGAGGTTCCGATTACATCAGGACGCTGGCGTCAGGCGATGCCGGCTTCCTGTTTCAGCCGTGCCGGAATGAGCAGGCGATCGGAAGGCGTGATGCCGTTCTTTCGATCGAATTCCTGGCGAATGGCGAAGAGCTCGGGGTCCTTGTCGGCCTCCGGCGCGAAGCACTTGTTCTCCAAGATGCACATTATCGAGCCGTCCTCAAAGACCATGGAACGCTCGTGACAGCTCGGGCATGCCGCGTCACGATCGATGCGCTCCGGATTGCCGAGGATTTCGAGAGCATGTACCTGCTTCATTTGGATCTCCGTTTTTGCCGACCCGCCGTTACTGTCTGGCGGGCAGTTGGTGATTGGACTCTTGAGTCTTTGGCACAAAGCAAGAATGGGGATCGTTTACGGATTAAGCAAAGCCGCGCCGTTTGACGGCCCGTCAACGATCCCCTCCCTGCTTCATGTTTTACTGGCGTTCGCCAGCCGATTTGCTGAGCGGCAGGCGAGCCTCATCCAGGGCATGGATGACGCTCATAGCACAAGCCCCGCCGCTTAGCTGCTTGTCACTGTGCGTAGACCAGCTTCAGCTGCTGCACCATGCGAACCTTGTCTGCCTCATCGTAGTAGCCGCCTTCGACGGCGTTGAGATTGAGGCGATAAAGCTCCGCATTGGTCCAGCCGAACGAACGCCTTCCCGCAGCCATCTGCCGCTTCATGCTCGTGCGGATGAGCGTGGTGCCGTCGGTGGACAGCATCACTCGCTGACCTTCACGCAGCTTGCGGTCGATGTTATGGTCGCGGAATTTCTTGATCTCCGGGTGGGCGCCTAGGGTGCAGTTGCTGTCCGGACACGACTCCTGGTACAAGACCCAGTCGTCGTTCCAGATAAAGTGACCAACACTGCGCACACCGCTTTGCTTCAGGCGTTCCACCTGCTCCTGAGGCAGCTTTTGCACCTCCGCGAAGTGCCCGGTGGGAAGCACCTTGCCGCCGCTGAGCTCGTAGGCGAGAAGAGCCTCCTCGAAATACCAGTCGAGGATGCCCGGCCAGAGCGCTTCCGCACCAGCAAGATCCATCGCCCCCACGTACTGGCTGTACTTCACGCAGAGCTCCCGCACTTCACGCGCTGCCCGGCGGCTGGATTCGCTGTCGGGCTGGCGCAAAACGCAGAGGATCTGCTTGATCGGGATGGGCGACTTCTCCTGCTCCTCGATGACGGCTTCCACCGCCTCCTCGAGGCGCATGCCCTTCTTCAGGTGCAGATGCGGGGCCCAGCGAATCTGCGCGCCAATGGAGTCATCGCCGACCAGGTCGGCGATGTACTGGCGCGTGAAGAAGCGCATGTTTGCCGGCGTCTGCATCAGAGGGCAGAGCTGCTTGTCGATGATGGCGCAGTAGTGAGTGAGGTTCGCCGCCCGGGTGTAACAGTCCTCACGGTAAATCCTCGTCGCTTGCGTCATCAGCTTGCGGGCTAATTCACGATACTCTTTGCCGCCCACCTGGTACAGCCTGTCGGCTGCCTCCGCAAGCAGGACGGTGAGAGCGGGAAAAGCTTCCTCGAAAGTGTCGAAGCCCATCTTGGCGGCCATCGCGACGACATCGCGGTGCCGGGGCACGCAGTCGAGGTGGGTGTGATTGACCACATTGGCGTTAGCCGGCAACCACAGCCCGTTTGTGAGTTTCATCTGTCTCATACTGGGACTCCTGTCTTCGGCGCAAAGGCCTGCGTTGTTAAACTCAGGTTTCGCGCCTGAGCAGTCATACGAGAACGGAATCGAGACACAACCTCCTGCGTGCTAAGCAGGGGAAGGGCTGCAATGAAACAGTCAAAAGCAGCGCTATTTGATGTGTTTGATTCCTTTATCTGATGACAAGAGAGAGTTATACCTAAACCTAGCCAGGTCCTCTTGACAAAGGCAATAAAAATAGGCCGTGCTTTAACTTCAGATAGCCGCATTCAGTTTACGTTACAAGTTCTACACCTTGCGCGAGAGTACTATTTCCACTCTTTACACAAAGCTGGGTTAAGGCCTCTGCCTCACTAGCGCGGCTCGGCGAGCAAGTCCCCTGCCAGGGTTGACAAGTCGACAGTCTAAAGAGACGAAAGTCCTGTCGGCAGCCTAAAGAGACGAAAGTCCTGCCGGCAATCTCAAAAAAAAACGAAAAGCCTCAACCAGCCTTATTTCGCCCACCCTGAGCGTCGCAGCGAAACTCTCGGGTAAACCAGGTGGCGAGATTTGCCCGCAAGAGGTTAGTATATGGCTTATATTCTGGGCGCAGGTAGTCTCTTTGAGACAGGAGGCAGCTTCTTATGGCAATTGGTGGTCGAGCAGGCGAAACATTCACGGAGATCAACGTCACGCCGTTGACCGACGTTTTCCTCGTTTTGCTCGTAATCATGATCCTCATCGCGCCTCTCGTCAATCAAACGGTGCTCAAAGTTGATCCTCCGCACATCGGTCCGGCTCAGAAAGCCGATGAAGACAAAGGTCCAAAAATCAATGTCGACGTGAGCGCCAACGGTGTCATTCGCGTCAACAACCAGCCGGTAAATCCTCCCGATACCATCGGCGTAAGCCAGGCGATAAAAGCAGCGCAACAGCAAGCCGGAAAGGATGACATTCCGCTTTTGCTCTCGGCCGAGGGTGAGGCACGCCAGAAGTATGTGGTGGCAGTCATGGACGCCGCTGCCGGCTGTGGTATCAAACAGCTTCGCGTCTTGCCAATCAAGAAGTAATCCGAAAAAACCTGCTTTGCTGAATTCTGCAAAAGGCTGGGAACCAAGGGGTGCAACACCGGCCCACTATTGTGTGTCACTCTTGGGCGTTGGCCTACAATAGTGGACAAAATCAGCTGAATTTGGCCCACTTTTGTGGGCCAAGGCGAAAAAGCAATACACAAAAGTGGCGCTTTTGATCAGCTTTCTGCCGTGCAGATTTCGCCGCAGAGATTTCGTCCAATTGCTCATCATCGCGCAAAAGGCCAGGAGCAATGCGCGAAAAGTGTCTTCCGCTTAAGCTTAAGAGCAACACACTTTATGTTGCCTTGACTAGCTGTGCAAGCATGCAAGCACAACGCGGATATATCCTTAGTTAGCCAGTGCATCTCTTCCAGCTCATAAAAACTTCCTCAGATGACAAGAATTTTCTATGCATAAGGTGACATATCGAGCATTGCCGGAGCCAAGTTCTCTATGTTTTTCACGGTTTCCACAATAGTTACTTCCCCACAAAGCGAAGCTCGCAAAACAACACTGTCTCCGAATGAGCATTTGACGCTGGCGGCAAGCCAGGTGGGGAGATATAAGCTTGTGGAAGCATTCCCGATCTGAAACGGCTTTCAGACTTGAGGTGAGCATTAGGACTGGGTGAGCGGCAAGATCAACCTTCCTGAAAGTGCGCAGGCTCAGACTTGAAGCACTGCGAATATGGGAAGTCTCGTAGATGAGACGCAAATTGAGCGTCACTCTGGAGCATAGCCTCAGAGGCGGCTCGCCTGCCTTTCGTCGTCAATCAGGAGGCAGTTTATGATGTCCTGGAAGCAGGGCCTGGCCTTTGTGTTTTTGATGCTGGCCGTGATTCTCCCCTTTGCCATCTATCAGGAGAATGCCAGCCTCAATGCGCATATGGTCGAGGTCAACGAGACCAACTTCGACAGGGAAGTGATGGCGTCGACGATACCAGTCTTCGTCGACGTTACCGCTCGCGATTGCTCGTCGGTCGCCTGCACGGAGCATCGCCGGCTTGTTGCGCAGCTGGCGCGCGAATACCTGGGAAAGGTCAAGTTCGTGCGCATTTACGTAGATGACTTTCCAGAGGCGGTGACGCTGTTTTCGGTTAGTCGTGTTCCGGAAGAGGTAATCGTCATTGCCGATCAAACGGGCTCGCTCAAGGAGCTCGCCCACGCTGACGGCTCCTCGCACAAGGCGGCGCTGCGAATTCATCTCAATCAAGCGATGATGTCTACGCGCGCCGAAAGGTGAGAGCCCCACACCTGAAAAGGAGTTCCTATGATTATCGAGCTCGCCATCGGTGACGCATACGGAGCAGGATTCGAATACGCCCCCGCCGCAATGGTCGCCGCTCAAAACAATCTGACCTCGTACGTTCAGCACCCCCGGCACAACATCGGCAGAGGACGCTATACGGGCGACACGCAGATGACAATCGCTGTCACAGAGATCCTCCTTTCCGAAGAGGAATGGACGGCTCACAATCTGGCGGCGGCTTTCATTCGCTGCTTCAAGCGCGACGAGCGGCCGGGCTATGCCGGCGGTTTCTACAATTTCCTCCTCTCCGTCAAAGACGCCGATGACTTCCTCTCTCGCATCAAGCCGTTCAGCGACAAATCCGGCGGTGCGATGCGGGCGACCACCATCGGCGCTTATCCGGATAAGAAGAGGGTGATCGAGTTGGCGCGCTTGCAGGCGGCGCTGACTCACAACACGGAAGACGGCATGAACGCTGCCGCCGCTGCTGCTCTTGCCGCGCATTACTTCATCTACAACCTGGGGAAGAAAGAAGACTTGCCCCGCTTCATCGCCGATAGCCTGCCTGGCGATTGGACCACTCCCTGGGAGGGTCCGGTCGGCGAGAAGGGTCTGATGAGCGTGCGCGCGGCAATGACCGCCATTTCAGGAGCCGATCTCCTGAGTGAGATCCTCAGGCGCTCGGTTGCTTTCACCGGTGATGTCGACACGGTGGCAGCAATCGCCCTGGGTGTCGCCTCCAATTCTCGCGAGGTGTACAACGACCTTCCAGCCGCGCTCATCAGCGGGCTGGAAAACGGTCCTTACGGACGAGACTTTTTGCTTGACCTCGACGCCAGACTGAGCGCTTTCATCTCCGACAAGAGACGGCAGCGCAAGTAAGCCGGGGCAACCAAAACAACCGCAGGCGTGCCCAGTGCGGGCACGCCAAGGCGCAGCTCCTTGCCAGGGGCTGCCACTCACAAATGAGGAGCATATGGCCAAAAAGCAAATTCCCACAAGGGAACAGGTGCTCGAGAGGCGGCAACGCTTCGAAGCGCAAGTTACCGAGCTGTTCAATCTTTGCGTCACGGCAATCGACGAGCGGTACACCGGCTCGCCCGAGAGCAACGAGGACCTGATCGAGGTGCCGACGGAAGGCTATGAGGCCGGCGTCGTGGAGCGAGTGATCAAGGACTTTGCCGATTCGGACTGGGTGCTGACGCCCCTTTCCACGAAGCAGGCTCTTGCGATCACGGCCAAGAACGATTCGCAGAGTCCCCCTGCACCCAAGCCGCCCACGCCTCCCCGTCCGAATCCGCCGGAGCCGAAGCCGATCATCTCTCCAATCTCGGAGCCGCCCGGCAATCCCCACACGCCACCGCCCACGCCACCGAAGCCGAATATTCCGCCCCCGCCCGATCCGCCGCCGCCGGCGCCGGGCACACGACAGGAAGTTGAAAGCGTGCGCTTCACGACCTGCAGCAAGGTTCGTGTCGCCACCTCGCTCCTGCCGACGACGACCTTGAGCGATATGTTCGAGCGCATCATCAGCGGGCAGAGCCCCGTGCGCAACCGCTGGTCGGACGACGAGGAAGACAAAGCGGTAGCCAGAACCCTGGAGGCTGTCTCCGAGCCTGACGCGAAGGTCGTGGTGCAGATGCCGTTTCACGGCCTCATCGCCGCCGCCGATATGGCTTTCCGCCAGCACTACCCGCTTGCCCTCACGCCCGATGCATTCTGGGCAACCATCACGCAGGGTCTGGCCATGCACGTCAACGCCGATCCGGAGAAGTGGCGGAGCCGCTTCGTCGCCCATGAGGGCCGCAAGCTGATTCGCCTCATCCGCAACGAATTCGTCATGGGCTCTCCGGACAACGACTGGCAGGGCTGCTTCGGCGAATTTTCGGCAGCTATCGGCGAGCACATCGGCCCCGAGCTGCACGAGCTGATCGTCAGCGACTTCGCCACCACCGGCCCGATCGAGAAGGCTGTGTCCGAGCTAACGCTCATGGACACCATGCAGTCCTACTTCGAATACCGCATTGAAACGCTTTGCGGCATTCCTGAGGTCATCCTCAAGGGCTCGCCGGCAGACTGGCAGAAGCTCGACGCCAAGGTGCGCGAGCTTCTGGCTCGCTATCCCGACCTCGGCGGCTGGCTCAAGCATGTGACGCCGATTACGGCCGAGCTCGTCTCGGCTGCCGACGGCTCCCGCGACAGCCGCTTCTGGGAGAGCATCTACAAGCTCGACAACCACAGCGGCGGCGAGCGCATCAACGGCTGGCTGCTCCATCTCTTCCCCTTCGTGAAGAGCTGGCGTGATGACAGCCGGTTGATGGTCAACCCCTGCTTCGAGCGCCATGGCGAGATCTTCCACGATCGCCTGCCCAGCCCGCTTTCGCGAGTGCCCTTCATCTGGGAATACCTGGGCACCAACTACGACTACGAATTCCTCGGCGGCATGGTCGCCGTGGAGCAAGACCCGGCAACGCTTGCCGTGTCTCCGAAGTTCGCCTGGGCGGTTCGCCCTGCGCCCCATCCGGCAACCCGCTGAGGCCTACATGCGAGGCGCAGTCCTTGTCTTAAAAGACAGCGGGCTGCGCCTCGGGTGTTTAGATCCCCGGCCGAGCACATTGCCGTCACGGTGCTACCGCATCCGGTGCACACGACAAAAGCGAGTAATCAGCGATGGAGCATTACGCCCGGCGCTTCCACCAAGCAAGGTGGAACCTCCCACTCTGAGCACATCGATGAGAGAGCTCGCGGCATCACGCTTGCCCGCTCTCTTGCTCAATCCTATGGCTCGCCTCGAGCGAACCAACATCCAGAACTCCTTCCGAAGAGGGGGGAGAAACGCCCACCAAACATTCAAGTTAGGAAGGCATTTCAGATGAGCGACCAGACTCAATCAACACACGCTTACATCGAGGTCACGGACGATACCTTCGAGACACACGTGCTCAAGTCGTCACTGCCGGTGGTGGTAGACTTCTGGGCTACCTGGTGCGGTCCCTGCCGCTACATCGGTCCGCTGGTAGAAAAGCTGGCTCAGGAGTTCAAAGGCCGGCTCGTCGTGGCCAAAGTCGACGTCGACAAGAGCTCGGCGCGCTTCAAGGAACTGGGGCTGTCCAGTGTTCCCAGCCTCGTCTTCTTCCACTGCGGGGAGAAGACGAAGCTCGAAGTCGGCGCCAAGCCGTATCCGCAGCTGCGAGCGGCATTCGAGGCATTCGTCGCCGAGACGGCTGACAAGCCCTGCGCCGCCAGCTGCGATGAAGCCGCCGAGCGCGC
>LJSS01000132.1_pt1 | contig 20177 bp, 10 predicted proteins | sample 890271 | NCBI WGS metagenome assembly LJSS01 (sample SAMN03797534, study PRJNA294671) | hot springs metagenome | isolation source: water from Lobios Hot Spring | place: Spain: Lobios, Galicia | collected 2011-02-08
TGGATTTTTGATGGTTGGATCGAAGCCATACAGCATCGTAGCACATGCTTCAGAGTTACCTCTGCTATATTTTGCTCCTGTATATTGCCATATCTCAAAGGCAGGATAGGCTGAGTGGAAGCCTGAGAAGGAAATAATTCGCCCCTCTTTATCCAGTCGAAAAGTAGCTCTAAAAGATATCGGAGGCGACATAGGATAGTAAGGATTGGAGGCAGTGAATGACAAAATCACGTCAACCCCTCCGTCGTTTCGAGGCATGACAACAGGCTTTTGATCTATGAGATTAGGACCGACCGTCGCGTTAGCTTTGCCCTTCCATATTACTCTACCCTGTTTGTCAACTACTTCAGTTGTTCCCACTTGTGCGTTTTTGAAATCGACATTCAGCTTGCCCTCTTTATTTTTGTATGCGACAAAGGCAATTTGCACTCTATATCGGGGTGAGTCTGGAGAGAAGCGGCGATTATCTCCCTTGAAGCAGACGCCACCTGGCCCCACAACTGTCTGGACAGGAATGAAAGCTGTGACAGAATATCGGACACTACCTTTCGGACCACCAGGATCTTCACTAATTCCGTCTGAATCGCTGTAGTTGACAGGATCATTCCCACAATACACATACACATTCGGGTGTCCGCCTGCCACATCAATCGGGTCGCGCTGCAGCCAGCGGGCGGTGCGGGGGTCATACTCGCGGGCGCCGACATGGTACAGCCCTGTGAACGGAATAAACTCATACCCATACGCCCCATTCCAGGTGAAGAGATTGGGCGTGTTGCCTGCCTGCTCAATCAGGTTGCCCCAGCTGTCATAGGTGTAGCGGTCGGTAATAGCGCCGCTGGGAGAGACCAGCGCCCGCACATGTCCCAAGCCGTCTATCACATAGTAGCGTGTGTTCGCGGGGTTCTGCAGGTCAATCCGTGCAATCGGTCCCAGTAAGCCCCACACATATTCGGCAACAATCCGCCCCGAACCGTCCACCTCGGCAACAATCGTGTCGCCTTCGTATACATAGTAGGTGCGTGTGGTGCCCGTTTCGCGGATGATTTCCTGCCCCACACGCCGCCCCAGCGCGTCATACAGGGCGCGGTAGCGTCCTGCCGCGGGTGAATACGCCTCCACCAGATTGCCCCACACATCGTAGGTGTATTCCCAGCTCAGGGCGCCGCCCGCCGACTGACCATAGTTGAACATCACAATCAGCATATCGGCATCGGTCACCTGCCCGTCCCCATCAAGGTCTTCAGGGCAGGGGCAATCGGTGCGCCCAATCGCAAACTGCACTGCCAGCAGGTCTGCGTCATCGACCTGTCCATCGCGGTTCACATCGCCCTGCAAGTGGTCAGCGCGATCAGTCGTCCACCAGCGCCAGCGTTCACCGTTGGGTGTGTAGGCATAATACCAGTTGTTGTTCTGCCCTGTGCGGGGCACATAGATGAGCTGGTTGAAGCGGTAAATCCACCCCGCGTCGCCCCACAGATTGCCACCCGCATCATACGAAAAATCCGTCTGCCACTCACCTGTCCCTGTGCGGCGACGCTCATATGCCAGCTGCCCCAGCGCATCATAGTCCCATTCCCATTCATAGGCAGGCTGCCCTGCAATCTGGTCGCGGGCGCGCGCCAGTGTGCCATCAGGGTAGTAGCCTGGCTGGTTGTTGTAGCCGTCATAGTCAAAGAAAGCTAGGGTACTGTTGTTCCACTGCCAGTGGAGAGTACCCAGGGCGCCTACCGACTGGTTATCGGCGTAAGTAAGGCTTGCGGTGAGGGTGGCGTTCGTGCCCAGCGGGTGGACGGTCTGGCTGGTCAGGCGTCCCGCGCCATCATAGCTGTAGCTGGCGAGGAGTTGATTGTTGTAATAAATTTCGGTCAGGCGTCCGGCATCGTCATACCCATAGCGCAGCTGGCGCTGGAAGGCTCCCTGAGTCGTGGAAAGGTTCAGCGTGCTGGTTTCCACCTCGCCGCTGGGGTAATAGGTATAGGTGTGGCTATAGCTGATGCCTGCGCCGTACAGCAGGTTATGCTCCTCAGCAAGGCGCCCGGTATTGCGGCGCCTCTCGTCGGGCAGTTCGTATTCGTACACCCACTGGTGCCAAGATGTGTCGCTCTTGGCGAGCTTGAGCCGCCCTGCTAAGTCATAGTCGAAGGTATAAGCAGGGTTAGCGTTGGGACTCCCGAGCCGAATATGCGTGAGCAGCCCAGCCTTGTAGTCAAAGTAGACGCTTCTGCCGTCGGGTTTCGTCCAGCTCTTCAGCTCCCCGCAACAGGAATAGGTGAACTGCTCAGCGCGAGTGTCGCCGTCATAGCGCACACTCAAAAGCTGGTCGCGCAGACCATAGGTGTAGTTGATCCCGACCCCATTCCCGCCTGCCACGCGAGTCAAGCGCCCCAGTGAATCGTAGCTGAACCTTGCAAAAAGCACGCCTCTCTGTGGATCCTCTGCCTCAAACAACGAAGCCTCTGGGGAGAGTATCCTGATCTGGGTTAATAACCCTGCAGCGCCGTGATTGGTCTCGGAAGGCTGGTAGTAGTTGTAATCGAATGCCGCCCAACGCCCTCGTGCATCGCGCACGGCTCGCAAGCCCGGACCGTGCCAGTAAAAGTCCACCTGACTTCCATCGCTCCAGCGCACCGTGCGTGGCGCGCCCAGCATCGTCCAGTCGGTTTCCTGGTAGAGCAAGCGTCCCGTTTCTGGTCTCACCACAACCCGTGTCGGACGCCCAAATAGGTCATAGGTAGCCACCTCGACCTCTCGACCCGTTGGATCGACAATCTTTCTCAGCTTGTTCTGGAAGGAGTGCCCTTGAGGGTAGTACTCCAAGGTCCAAGCAGGACGCTCAGGTTCTTTGAAGCCTTGCAACAGACCAGGACCAGTGTAACTCATCTCCCACCGATGCCCTGCTCCGTCCACCAAAGCCGAGGGCAGCACAGGGTAGTCTACATCCTCGTACTCCACAGTGGCTACGACTCCCGTTGGATCCTTGACCGATTGCAGCAGGGTTTCCCCATTCCGCTCGGTGTATCCATAGATCCAGGAGCGCGTGATCCCATCCTGCGGGTATTGCACCGTGACTCCTGTAATCGCCAGAGGATCCGAATCAAGCCCAAATTGATAGGTAGCCTCCTGCTTGAGAACACCATCCAGTGAGAGACGCCAGCGATCCACCTGCCCGTGTCGGTTAAAGCGATACTCGTGCGTTTCCCACGCCTCGCCTAAACCCGGGCGCCGGTAGGTCGCCTCCAGAAACTTCCCTGTTTCGCGATCTGTGCGGTAGATGAGCTCCGTCTGGAGATTATCGCGACGCGTCGTGATCTTGAACCGACTCTCGTCAAGCCATTCGTAGCTGTAAGTAGTCGGTATCAGGTTCCCCACCCTACGCGAAATCAGACGCCCCTGAGAACCGTAAAACCGACCTTCAAAAGCGTGGTCTAAGATATTTGTCTCCTGCTGTGATAGAAGCGACCAACCATAACTTAGAACAACCTCAGGGGTGCCTGGCGACGACCAGTACGATTCCAAACGCACCTCTTGCTGCAGCCACCTCGGCCACCACTCTGTGTATGTAAGAGGCTCACGAAAATAACGAGGATCTGACCAGTCCTGCAAGTTAGAAGGAATCGTACCGTACTGATTCACTATTGTGACAGGATCATTGTTCCCCTTCTGGTAGGTGACTCCGTAGCTCCCTATCGCCAACCTCGAACCCGATATCGGGTCCTCCACCAGCCGATTCTCTCTACGGTCTCCCGTAATTGTTATCGTGTTACTTAGAGGATCTGTCACCTGCACCAGTGGCGCGTACGGCGTGGTCGACTCCTCACGATCTCCTCTAACAACCGCGCCAAATGTGTATACCCATCCGCCTTTGGCGCGCATGTTCCCTGGCGCGCCCCCTCGCAAAGTGAACCCTCGAATCTCCCCCGTTGAGTCCACCGTTGCTGACAGCTGCGAGAACACGCCCTGCGCAGGGTGATACTCCCAGTTTCCATCCGCTGTACGATGCCCAAGAAAACGCACAGCTGTTCCATCCACATCATAAACCAGCACTTCGTGCCTGCGTGCGAGGAAATTACCTGCTTCCCCTAAGTGGTCATCATATGGATCATCCAAACTATTGCTCCACGCCCACTGTATAGGACCATCCCGCCAGAAGTCACTCAACAGCTTCCCCTCATTCGCAATCACAAGCTGCACATTTTCCAGACCGTATCTTCCGCCATTCATCAAGAAGGTGCCAGGCACAGGCGAGGTGGTTTTCACCCAGCCCGTATAGGCTGTATCCACAGCAGGGAAGGGCACACCCCAGCTGATCTGCCCCGCGGCAGGACGCATCCCGCAAAACTCTGGCGCACACCCCAACGCGTCGGCTCCATCCACCAGCGAAGTGCTGGACACCAAGTAAATATCCTGCCCTGAGGTAAAAATGTCAAAAAGACGCGTAATAGTAGCCCCTGAGGTCGCTGGCAGGCGCGGATGCATCTGAGCAAAATATTCAAGCGATAGTGGAGGCTCTGCACCACAAAACGCCTTTGTACAATCGTACGACCCCGAAGACTGATCAACATCCGCCTTCAAAGCTAGACCATACGGAATATCAACATACGCTCCACGACTATCCCTCTGCACGGGCAAAACCCATACCCGCGAAATGGCAAACCTCGCGGAACTCTCCTCCGTTCCCCGCGCCGACGCACGAGCAGAAGCCGAGTCGCCCAACTCCTCTGCTCCATCCAAAAAGCCCGGCCCCCCACTCACCTGTGCTGAGGCAGAAGCAGTAGCGGATGCTTCAACTGTCTGACAGCCCAGTTGGTAATTCGGAACTGCAGCATTCGCCCGAACCAAAAAAGCCGTGATAACGCGTACCTCGGAAGGCGGCTCACCCTCCCCACACCACCTAAGACGAAGCGTCGAACCACCGCGCGCTGCAACGGCTCCGTCTGCATAACCGTGATTGTACAGACCACCAGAACGGCAAGAATGATCGTCCGTAATAGCTACTTCTGCCCTTCGAGCCCCCGTTGAATGATAAAGTGGGCAGCACTGGTTTGTTGTCAAGCCCTCGTCATTAGCACAGTCTTCAGGATAGCATACCCCAGGGACAACCGCTCCAGCCAAACAACCACCTCGAACTTCTACCACGCTACCATAACATGTAAAAGTAAAAATCGTTCGCCACGACCGCTCTACGCTTAGAGTGTCCAGATCGGAAGGCGGGTTAGCGTCAATACACCACTGGGCAAAACTCAGAGATGCAACGAGGCTCAGGACAGCAACCGCGCTAACACGCCCTCCCCCCGCTAAAATAGCAAGGATAAAGTGCCAGAAGGGTTTCCTCTCTGTTGCCTCTGTAATCACTCTCATCGCAAACCTCCGACGCTTCTATTATACACCCTCAATCGCAGCAACCTTCCTGCTACACACCTCCCACAAACACCACTTCGCTTTGAGTTCAAATCGGGTTTGGACTGTTCAAAACACGAAAACACCCTCTGCAGAAGCCACTCCTTTTTTGACGCCCCTGCCTCAAATGCCACACAACCCAACCTCACAGCGGCGCCGCTTCAGCCCCACAGCACACTCATCACAGAGCGCCACCCGCGCGAAAAATCACCCTGCGGTAGCGTCAGCGGCTTGATTCAACCTCTGCTTATTACTGGGATATCACCTCCCGCCATCAAGGTTCTGCCAAAAGCGGCACATTCCTGTCATCTTCACGCCCTTCTTCCAAACCTCCAGTGCTGGGTATAATCGTGAGGTACTCATGGAGCGTCCTGTGCCGAATCCCGCGGGCGACTGGGCATCGCGCGTCCTCTGGCTGCTGGGCATGCTGGGGCTGATTGCGCTGGCGCTCTATGTCCTCTGGGCAGTTCGGGGAGTCATTAGCCTCATGTTCATCTGTGGCGCGATTGCCTACCTGCTGATTCCGCTGGTGGACTGGCTCTGCCGATGGCGCCCCCCGGGCGTCACGCCTGTGTTCTGGCGGGGGCTGGTGAGTCTGGGGGTGGTGATTGGCTTTATTGCGCTGGTGGTGTACGCTTCGGTGGCGTTCGTTTCGCCCTTTATTTTTGAGGCGCGCGATTTCCTCAAAGACCTGCCCACCTACCAGAAGCGACTGGAAGCCAGCCTCAGCCAGTGGCAACAAACCTATCAACAGTGGTACGCGGGCTTACCGCCCCAGGCACAGCAGTGGCTGGACAAGCAAACCGAGGCGCTCAACCACTCGCTGAACCAGACCACCGCCGACCTACAGGCAAGCGTGCAACAGGTGGTGCAGGGCGCGGGGCACATTCTCAAACTGCTGGTGGAACTCTTCCTTGTGCCCGTGATTGTGTTCTACCTGCTGTTCGACTCGCATCATCTCAAGCGGGAGACGCTCCGCTGGGTTCCACCGCGCTACACACGCACGGTGCTGATGCTGATTGCCGAAACGAACCGCGTGATGCGGGGCTATATTGTGGGGCAGCTGATTCTGGGGATTATCGCCGGCATCGCCACATGGATTGGGCTTCAGGTGATGGGCATCAAATACGCGGCGACGCTGGCGCTGTTTGCAGGCATTACGCGCGCCATCCCGGTGATTGGACCCGTCGTGGCGGCGGTGCCCGTCGTTGGGATGGGGCTGCTGCAGGAGGGGCTGACGCTGGGGATTCAGACCACCATCTTTATGACCGCGCTCTTCCTGGTGGAGCATAAAATGATAATGCCGAAGATTATCGGCGACCGCGTGGATTTACATCCTGTGCTGGTGATTGTGGTGTTGCTGGTGAGTGGTACCTTCTTCGGGTTGATGGGGATGTTTTTCGGGGTGCCCGTGGCGGTGATTGTGCGCAATGTGATGATTGCCCAGCGCCAGCGTGCGCGACGGCGCCCCCGTCTGCACCGTCTTACCGTACTGGAACGCACGGAGCTCACCACAGGCACAGGAGGCAAATAGGTGGATCTGATACAGGCTATCTGGTTAGGCGCACTGCAGGGATTGACCGAGTTTCTGCCTATCTCCAGTTCTGCCCACCTGATTCTGATGCGCTACTGGTTCGGCTGGGAGATTGGCGACCCGCAGATGGAACTGATGTTCGATGTAGCGCTCCATGTGGGCACACTCATGGCGATTGTGGGCTATTTTGCCCGCGACCTGGCGCGACTGGCAGGCGCACTCTTCAGCCCCGACCCCAGCCGTGCCATAGAGCGGCGGCTGGCGTGGGGCGTGGTGATCGGCTGTATCCCCGCCGCGCTGGTGGGCGCGCTGTTTGAAGACACAATTGAAGCGTATTTCCGCTCGCAATATGTGGGCATCAGCGGACTGCTGATTGGCGTGGGGATTCTGATGGCGCTGGCAGACCGATTCGGAGCCAAAACGCGCTCTATTGAGTCCATCGGGCTGCTGGACGCGCTGCTGATCGGGGTAGCGCAGTCGCTGGCGCTGATTCCGGGCTTTTCGCGTTCAGGAATCACGATTATTGCGGGGTTGGCGCTGGGGTTGCAGCGCGAGGCGGCGGCGCGCTTTTCGTTCCTGCTGGCGACGCCCATCACCTTCGGCGCGGCGCTCTGGTCATTTCGGCACCTGTTCAAGCAGAGCATCCCTGCGGAGATGGTAACGCCGATGATTGCGGGCGCCCTGACGGCAATGGTGGTCGGCTGGCTCTGTATTGCGTTCCTGTTGCGTTATTTGCGCACGCGCTCGCTGATGCCGTTTGTCATCTACCGCGTGGGGGTCGGCGTCGCGACGCTGGTGCGTATCTTCACAGGAGGGGCATAACATGCGGGTTCTCATCACAGGTGCCAACGGCATGCTGGGCGCCGAACTCACGGATTATTGCCAGCAGCTGGGGTACACCGTCATCCCCACGGGGCGTCAGCCCCATCTCATTCAGATGGACATCACGGAACCTCGAACCGTGCGTGCCGTGTTTGAGGAATACCGCCCCGAAGTGGTGTTCCACTGCGCCGCGATGACCAATGTGGACGCCTGTGAGCAACACCCCCAGCAAGCCTACCGTGTGAACGCCTTCGGCTCGGAGGTGATTGCCAGCCAGTGCCATCGGGTGGGCGCCATCTGTGTGGCTATCTCCACCGACTATGTATTTGACGGCAAAGCGGGGCGCCCGTATCACGAATACGACACTCCCAATCCGCTGAGCGTGTACGGGCGCTCCAAATGGCTGGGCGAGCAGGCGGTGCAGGCGCTCTGCCCGCGCCACTACATCGTGCGCGTGGCGTGGTTATACGGACGGTTCCGCCCCAGCTTCCCCCAGTTCGTGCTTCAGCAGGCGCAGGCGGGCGAGAAGGTCAAAGCGATTGTAGACCAGATTGGCTCCCCCACCTACACCTACGATGTCGCCCAGCGCCTGCTTCAGTTAGTGCAGACCGATGCGTTCGGCGTGTATCACCTGACGAATCGCGGTCCGGTGTCGCGCTACGAGTTCGCGCGAACGCTTCTGCAGTGGGCAGGCTTGCCTGAGTTACTGGAGCCAATCCCCATGAGCGCGTGGCAGACCCCTGCTCCCCGCCCCGCCTACTCCGCGCTGATTTCATGGCGGCTGGAATGGGCGCAGCTGCCCCCTATGCCCACATGGCGCGACGCCCTGAGACGCTTCCTCAAACAGATGGGGTATACTGCCCCCCACGATGAGAACGCGCATCCTGCTCACTCTGATGGGAATGATGCTGACGATGACCTTCACACAAACTCAGATTGAGACCGAATTTCGCGCTTTTTGGGTGGATGGCTTCAACGAGGGCTTCCACACGCCCGAAGAGGTGGACGCCCTGCTGCGGCGCGTGCGCGAAGCCAACATGAACGCGGTAATCGTGCAGATGCGCAAGCGCGGCGACGCCCACTATTTCTCCCCGCTGGAGCCGTTCGCCGCTAATCAAAAGCCCGGTTTTGATGCGCTGGCGTACCTGATTGAAAAAGCCAAAACCGAATCGCCCCCAATAGAGGTGCATGTGTGGGTCAACTGCCACCCCATCTGGCCTGGCAGCAGCTGGCCCAACGACCCCAGGCACATTCTCAACCGCTTTCCCGAAATTCAGACCGAAAATGTCAACGGCGAGCGCATCACGGAAGTCGGCTACGGCATGGACTGGGGACACCCGCTGGCAAACGAGTGGTTCGCCCGCGTGGTGCTGGATATTGTCAGCCGATACGATATTGACGGCATTCATTTTGACTACATTCGGTACACGGGCGAGCAGTGGGGCTATAACCCTGTGAGCGTGGAGCGATTTAACCGTCGCTATGGGCGCACAGGCAAACCCGAACCTGCCGACCCGCTCTGGAAACAGTGGCGGCGCGATCAGGTCACGGCGGTCGTGCGCAAAATCGCCACGCAGGCGCGCGCGCTCAAGCCCCAGCTCAAAGTCAGCGCCGCGCTAATCACCTGGGGCGACGGACCCAAAGACACCGCCGATTGGGTCAACCGCTCCGCCTACAGTCGGGTCTTTCAGGATTGGCGCGGCTGGCTGGAAGAAGGGCTGCTGGATATGGCAATCCCGATGATTTATTACAATCAGGCGAACCCCGAACGGGCGCGCTTCTATCAGAACTGGATTAACTTCCTCAAAGACCACCAGTATGGTCGGCACGGTGTGGTGGGCATCGGCAACTATCTCAACACATGGGAGAACACCGCGGAGCAGGTTCGGCTGGCGCGCGAACCCAGCCCGCGCGGCAACCGCCCGGTGGGGGTCTGTTTCTTCTCCTACGCCGCCACCAGCGGACGCGGCACCGAAGATGGCTCCAACCGCTATGAAGAGGGCTTTTACACCTTCCTGCGCAGCCTGTTCCCCGAATGGGTGCCCACGCCACCGATGGACTGGAAACGCTTCCCCACCACGGGACACCTGATGGGCACCCTGGTGAACGCCCGCGACCTGACCCCCCTCGATGGCGCCACCGTGGAACTTTATCGCGACGGCACGCTCTACAAAACGCTCACCACCGACGGCACGGGCTTCTTTGCAGGGGTTCACCTGCCGCCGGGGCAGTACGCCCTGATCATCCGCGCCGAGGGAATGCCCGCATTCTCACTCCCCTCCCTCCAGATCACGCCGGGCATCACCACCGTGTTCCATCACGCGCTGGGCGACACCGATGCGCTTCGCCTTGCCTCTATCCGAAGCCTGCAGAACCTGCCTGAAGGCGCAAAAGTGCTGCTGGTGGGCAAGGAGATTGTGGAAACGGTAGACGAGAGAGCGACCTCCCTGCGCATCCGCGACCTGCTGGGCGGCGCGGAGGTGGAAGTGTTCCCCCAGAAAATGCAGTTCCCCTGGCTCAAGGGCGAGCGTGTGGCGGTGATGGGCACAGTGCGCGTGCTTCCCAGTGGCACCCGCCAGATTGTGGACGCCCAGATCCGCTGGCTGGGGGTACAATAAAGCCACTATGTGGACACGCATACTCGTTTTCGGGTTGTTGCTCACTTTGAGTGCCGGGGTGATTGCCGAGCCGAAAATCCCGCGCACAAATTACAAAGACCTCCAGAGCCGCCTGCAAAAGCTGAAGGGTAAAGTGGTGGTGGTCAACTTCTGGGCGACATGGTGCGGACCCTGCATGGAAGAGATGCCCGACCTCGCCCGCTTCTACAAAAACTACCGCAGCAAGGGCGTGGAAATGATCGGCGTCTCGGTGGACGATCCTGAACTGGCGGACAGCGCCATCCCACCTGTCCTGCGCAAACACGGGGTAACCTACCGCGTGGTGGTGCTGGACGAAGACCCGAACACCTTCATCGAGAAGTTCGATAAGAATTGGCAGGGTGAGGTGCCGCGCTTCTACCTCTACAGCAAGTCCGGCAAGCGATTGGCGGCGTGGTCGGGCAAAACCCCTTACGCCGAGCTGGAGAAGCGGGTCAAGGAGGCACTCAAGGCAAAGTGAGCGCGACACGGCTGCCCTTCACCAAAGTGGAGGGCATGGGCAACGACTTCGTGCTGCTGGAATGGGAGCAGATCCCCGAGTCGTGGCAGGGGCGTCCGGAGCGGCTGGCGCAAATTCTGTGCCATCGCCCGTTTGGGGTTGGCGCCGACGGCTTGCTGATTATTCAACGCAAAACGCCCCAGCGCGTGGTGATGCGCATGTTTAACCCCGACGGCACGGAAGACTTCTGTGGCAACGGATTGCGCTGTGTGGCGCGGTTCGCCTATGAGCATGGGTATACCGACGCCACCGAGTTTGTGATTGAAGCCTATCGGGGGCAGGAAGTGCCCGTGCGCCTGCACCTGCGCGAGGGGACTGTAGACACCATCACCACCACGCTCCCTGCCCCGCGCTTCCATCCCCGCCAGATTCCGATGCTGGTGGAGGGCGAGGTGGTGGAAGATTACCCCCTCACAATCGCCGACGAGACGCTGCACCTTAACGCGGTTAACACGGGCACAACGCACACGGTAATCTTCACAGACCGCCTGCCCGACGACGAGCGCTTCCACAAACTCAGCCCCCGGCTGGAAACGCATCCGTTGTTCCCAGAGCGCACGAGCGTGCTGTGGGCGGTGGTGGACTCGCCCGAAACGATTCGGATGCGAATCTGGGAGCGCGGCGTGGGCGAGACGCTGGGCTGCCCTCGGCAGTTCGAAGCGCTTTAGGGTTTGCTGGACGGCCAAATCCACAGCAGCTTGCAAACACGCTTCGGCTAACTGCGTGAGCTCCTCCGCCACTTCTTCGTCGGCCAGCAGGTCCTGCACGCAGTTGATGCCGATGCGCAAAAATTCCTGATTGCGAAAGCGCCGCAGCGCGTCGAGCTTTCCCTCGAAATCTTCCGCGGCGTCGAGTGCACTCGCGAGTTCCGCGGCCAGTTCATCCTTGGCTTTCCGGATCCGGACGAGATCCGCACGCACGAGGGAATCCAGCAGTTCCGGGTGGCGGATGAACTGGTTTGCCAGGTACTGACTCGTGGCGAATAGTTGCACGAGCATGCGCATCGTGCCCGGGTTTTCTCGCAACAGCATGAGGAAACTTGTGCGTGCACCGACTGCGGAGACAAAGCTGGCCATGTTTTGCAGTGCGAGGTCGGGGTGTGGAGCCTGGCGCATGGCCGCCAACATCGCCGGCAGAATCTCGAACAACACCTGCCTCCGACGCGGACTCGAGGGTGCGTGGGCTGGGCCGTCACGCAATAGCAGAAGGTGTTCGTAGCATTGCGCTGGGTCGTGAAAGCCCAACGAAGCCAGAAGGGCCAGGGCTGCCTCCGGGTCGCCTAAGGCAGCAAGAATTTTTTGTTCCGTGTCGTCCACCTGGGCACGTCGCTCGGCCGCAGGTTGAAAAAAGAGTTTCTCAAAGGCGCCCCGCACAGCGCTCGTGTGCCGGGACAAATCCACCCAAAACTGTTGGCGTGCTTGTTCGCCCCGGTAACCCACACGCCGCGCCAAGGTTTCCTGTTCGCGTTCCTCGCGAGGAACGGCGTGGGTTTGGCGCTGCGCCACCAACTGAATTTTATGCTCCACGTTTCTGAGAAAACGGTACGCTTCCGCCAGACTCGCAGCATCCGGTTCCGGGAGGTACCGATAGCGCGCCAACCGATCGAGAGCTTCCAAGGTAGGGCGGCAGCGCACACGTTCGTCCCGCCCGCCGTGCACGAGCTGCATCGTTTGCACGATAAACTCGATTTCCCGAATGCCGCCGCGTCCGAGCTTCACGTTCCACTCGTTGGATTTCCTGGCCAGGTGCCCTTCGATTTGTGCCTTCATGCGCTGCATGTCCTCGAGCGTGCCGTAATCCAGGTAGCGGCGGAAGACGAACGGCCGAACCTCCTGCAAAAAGCGCTCGCCTAGCTCGAGCGTTCCAGCAATCGGTCGTGCTTTGAGCAGCGCAGTGCGCTCCCAAGTTTGGCCGTAGGACTCGTAGTAGAGCAATGCATTGGATACAGAATTGACGATCGGGCCATTGATGCCATCCGGTCGCAAACGCAAGTCGACACGGAACGCAAATCCGCGCTCCGTCACCTCTTGCAAGGCGCGGGTCAACAACTCCGCCACCCGCGTGAAGTACGCTCGAGGAGGGAGCGCCCCCCCAGGGCCACCGGAACTCTGCCCTTCGTCCGATTCGTACAGGTACACAAGGTCGATGTCCGAACTGAAGTTCAGTTCTCCACCGCCGAGCTTTCCCATCCCCAGAACAACGAATCCAGCGCGTGTACCACCAGCATGGTTCAGCTCGCCATAACTTGTCGTGACCTGTTGGCGAGCCCAACGGTACGCGCATTCGACCGCGCCGGCAGCAAGCTCGCTCAATTCCGACCACGTAGCATCGACCGTGTACGCCCCAATTAAATCGTGAAGCCCAATCCGCAGGTACTCGCGGTGGCGATACTGGCGCAGTGCGTCTGCGAAGCGCGACCAATCCAAGGCGACGAGGTCTTGCAACCGTTCGAGGTGGCCAGCGGCACTCGTGGGCTGGCCTCCCAACGCAGCGGAAAACGCTTGTGGCCAATCGGCGCCTTGAGAGACCAACCAATTGGCTAACGACTGGCTTCCGCCAAGAAGGGTCACTAGATGTCGCCACCATTCCGCCGGCCGATCCACCCCTCGAGCTAGGGCTTCGCACTCTGCCAACCGTTCCAAGTTCGTGAGGGCGAGAAGCGGGTCCGGAGCCTCAGCGAGCACCGCCGGTAAGGTGGCAACCAGGTCGGCAGGCAGCCACCGTTGCGCTCTCGAATCCAGAAAGGTTGCGAGCCGGGCACGCTCGACGCCAAAGCGCAGCAACACGCCCGCGGCCTGGTCCCAGCTCTGCCGCCACGGTTCAGTCGTCGCCTTCACCCGTAGAAACCACTTCGACGCCGAGGTCGGCAAGAGCGGTCAGTACCGGTTCGAGATCGTCCGTTGCAAGTCGCAACACGAGGCTTCGCCAGCCATCTTGCTCCCGGGCGGACACCACGCTGACGATGTTGACCCCCAGGCTACCAATGCATTGCACTGCCGGAGCCAAGGCACCCGGACGGTCGGGAAGCCGGATCTCGATCCGGCGGGCGCCCGAGCCTACTCCCATCACCTCCAGAAAAACGGAAAGAATATCGGCAGCCGTAAGAATGCCCACGACATGTTCTTCCTCGTCCACGACGGGCAGTGCCCCGATCTTGTTTGCCAGCATCAGGCTGGCAGCGTTTTCGATGGTCGTTCGCGGCGTCACCGCGATGACGTTCCCGCTCATGACCTCCGCAACCGGCATGGCATCTGGAGGTACCTTTGCAGCGGAGGGCCAGTTCAAGTCACTGCGCGCAACAATTCCAATCAAGCGCGCGTGCTCGATCACGGGCAAATGGCGAATATCATGATCCTGCATCAGCTTGCGCGCCTGCGACACAGTGGCGTGGGGCTCCACCGTGATCACGGGTGAGGTCATGTGCTCTCCGACCAGCATCGCCGCTCCTTTCCGAGCGTCGCCCGCTCAGTTGCTTGCTACGGCCACGATTGGAGAGATATCCGTGGCGGGCGCAAGCCTGTGACGCGCCATCCATTCGTCCAAATCGTGCAGGGCGCGGCGGGCCAGCCGCTCGCGTTTTTCGCGTCCGCGTTCGCGGCCTGGCAAAGGGGGAAATAGACCGTAGTTTGCATTCATGGGCTGAAAGTCCTTGCGACGCGGGTCGGTCACGTACGCCAGCAAAGCACCGAGCGCGGTCGTCGGCGGAGGAACCACGCAAGGCTCGCCAGCAAGCATTCGGGCAATGTTCAGTCCTGCCAACAAACCCGTGGCCGCCGACTCCACGTACCCCTCCACACCAATGAGTTGTCCGGCGATAAACGTGCGCGGCCGGCGGCGCAAACTCAATGTAGGCTCCAACACGCGGGGCGAATTGATAAAGGTATTCCGGTGCAAACTACCGAGTCGAACGAACTCTGCCTTTTCGAGCCCCGGGATCATGCGAAACACGCGCCGCTGTTCCGGATACGTCATTTTGGTCTGGAAGCCAACCATGTTGTACAGCGTGGCGGCTGCGTTGTCTTGGCGAAGCTGCACCACCGCATAGGGTCGCTCCCCGGTGCGGGGGTCGATTAACCCGACGGGTCGCATCGGGCCAAACGCGAGGGTGTCGCGACCGCGTCGAGCCATTTCCTCGATGGGCATGCAGCCCTCGAAATAAATGCAGCGCTCGAAATCGCGCACGGGCACTTTCTCTGCTGCCAGCAGGGCGTCGACAAAGGCGTAGTACTCGTCGCGGGTCATCGGGCAGTTCAGGTAATCCTCTCCGCCTTTCCCGTAGCGCGAGGCGGCAAACACCACGGAACGGTCGATCGAATCCGCCGTCACGATGGGCGCAATCGCATCGTAAAAGTACAAGTACTTCTGGCCGAGGAGCTCTTGTAGGGCGTACGAAAGGGCTGGCGAGGTCAGGGGCCCAGTGGCGATCAAACACAGCCCTTCGGGGATGTCCCGGAGCTCCTCACGCACCACTGTAATTTCCGGGCACTCGGCGATTGCGCGCGTGACCGCTTCTGCAAACAGGTCCCGGTCCACCGCCAGAGCCGCACCAGCCGGCACGCTCGTCCGATCTGCAGCGGCTAACACCAGCGACCCCAATCGCCGCATTTCTTCTTTCAACAACCCCACGGCCGCATCGAGACTCGCGCTGCGGAAAGAGTTCGAGCACACAAGTTCGGCAAGCCGGTCTGTGCGATGGGCTTCGGTTTGGCGCTGCGGGCGCATTTCGTAGAGGAGCACGGGAATGCCGCGGCGCGCCAACTGCCACGCAGCTTCGGATCCGGCCAAACCACCCCCGACGACAATCACAGGTTCACGGGTAGAGTGCACCGACATGGACACCTCTCTTCGCGAAATCGTTTGTACCCCAACTGCGGCCTCGCGCAATGCTCAATGGAGCGGTTCCGGCGATGTGCCGTTATGGCGCCTCGTCCACAGCCTCCGCAACGATTTCGCTATACTTGCAGCCTTCCGCCAAGCAACTGCGCACCGTTCCAGAGCGCCTGGTGGTTTTTTCCACAACAAACGGGGCACCGCACTCCGGGCAAGGCTCCGGAACAGGTCGCTGCCAAGTTGCAAAGCGACACGTAGGATAGCGATTGCAACTGAAAAAGGTCTTCCCCGTACGTGTACGTTTCTCGAGGAGCTTGCCTTCTTTGCAATCGGGGCAGTGCACACCAGTTTCCTTCGGCCGATCGAAAGGGAGAACGGTTTTGCATTCCGGATACGCCGAGCACCCTAAAAATTTCCCGTACCGCCCGAAACGCACTTCCATCGGCCGACCGCACTTGGGGCACTTCTCGTCCGTTGTTTCGCGTTCCACGATCTGAATGGCGCCACTCTCGTCGCGAACGAAGTTTCGAGTTGTCCGGCACTCTGGATACCGCGCGCATGCCAAGTATTCTCCCGTTCGGCCCCAACGAAGAACCATTTTTTCGCCGCACGCGGGGCAAGGAATGTCCGTTGGTTGGCCAGCCTTGACATCGCGCATGCGCTCCTTGGCGTGTTCGAGATCCCGCTTGAACGGCTCATAAAAACGCCGCAAGGCTTCGGTCCACCGCTCTTTCCCCTCTTCGATCTTATCGAGCTCCTCTTCCATGCCAGCAGTGAACTCTACGTTCACGATGTCTGGAAAGGCATCGACCAATAGGTCCGTGACCAAGATCCCCAACTCCGTTGGGCGGAGCCGTTTGGAACTATCTTCGACGACGTACTCTCGGTTCAAGATCGTCCCCACGATCGTCGCGTATGTCGAAGGTCTGCCAATTCCCTTCTCTTCGAGTTCTTTGACAAGGGTTGCTTGCGTAAAACGCGGAGGGGGTTGGGTGAAGTGTTGTTTGGGGATGATTTCGTGCAATCGCAGCAGCTCACCTTCAGCCAGTGGGGGCAGCTGGCCTTCTTTCAGTTCGCCCTCTGTTTCCCCTTCTTCTCCTTGGCCGGCAGTGCGACCATCGTCGTCGCGCCCTTCGGTATAGACACGACTAAAACCGTCGAACTTGAGGATCTGCCCACTGGCGCGGAAGATGGTGTGCCCCGCGGCAATGTCCACCGTAGTCGTGTCGTAAACAGCCGGGACCATTTGGCTAGACAGGAAGCGATCCCAAATGAGTTTGTACAACTGAAACTCTTCCTTACTGAGGAACGGCTCTACACGCTCTGGTGGGTACTCCAGCGATGTTGGGCGGATCGCTTCGTGAGCGTCCTGCGCCCCTTTTTTGCTTGGGTACACTGGCGGCTGCGGGGGCAAGTATTGCTCCCCGAACTTCGCTGCAATCAGCCGCCGGGCTTCTTGTTGTGCCTCGGAAGACACGCGGGTGGAATCCGTGCGCATATACGTGATGAGGCCCACCATCCCCTCGGAACCGAGCTCGATCCCCTCGTAAAGCCGCTGTGCGATCCGCATCGTTCGCGGGGGCGAATACCCAAGCTTGCGAGCGGCCTCTTGCTGTAAGCGCGACGTCGTAAACGGTGGAGCTGGAAAGCGTCGCCGCTCTTTCCTTTCGACTTTGGCAACCCGCCATTCCACAGTCCGAAGAGCTTCCATCAGCTCCCGGGCTGCCTGTTCGTTTTCCAACCGGAAGGTTTCAGGGTCGAGTTTACGGTCGCCAATCTTGAAAAGTCGCGCAAAAAATTGCGGTGGTTCCTTGCCCTCTAGGCGAGCGGTCAAACTCCAGTATTCTTTTGGCTGGAACCTTTGGATTTCCCGCTCGCGTTCCACGATCAGGCGCACAGCCACCGATTGTACGCGGCCAGCGGAGAGCCCGCGTCGGACTTTTTCCCACAACAAGGGGCTGATTTGGTAACCCACCAAACGGTCGAGAATGCGCCGCGCTTGCTGCGCTTCGAACAAGTTGCGGTCCAAGTCGCGGGGGTTCTTCAAGGCCTCGAGCACCGCTCGCTTGGTGATTTCGTGAAACAGCACCCGCCGCACACGGTCTCGGTCTACATCCAGGCTTTCCGCGATATGCCACGCAATCGCTTCACCTTCACGATCGGGGTCCGGGGCCAGAAAAATATAGTCCTTTCCCTGTGCAGCCTTTCGCAGCTCGCTGATGACCTTTTTCTTGCCGTGAATGACCTCGTACTCTGGCTCGAAACCCTTCTCGATATTCACCCCGAGCTTACTTTTGGGCAAATCCTTTACGTGGCCAACGCTAGCCTTCACTTGGTAGTCGCGGCCCAAGTATTTCTGGAGCGTCTTTGCTTTCGTGGGCGACTCAACGATTACGAGGTTTTTCGCCATAACCGCTAACTGATAGCCAGCGAGGGTTGGTCGTCAACCAGAAGGTTGCATCGTCAGCGCGAAGCACTTGCCGGGAAGCTGCTGCACCACTCCCTGCAGCTCGAGGTCCAGCAGGGTCGACAGCACCTGAGTCGCTGGTTGCCCGCTCCGCGCGATCAGTTCGTCGATGTGCAAAGGCGCGGCGCGCAGGAGTTCGACTAGTGGCTCGGCATGCAAAGGCAGCTCGAACTGCCGTGGGGCTGGCCCTCGTCTTGTGACCAGTTGGGGAGCGATTTCTTCGATTACGTCGAGGGCAGACTCGGTCAGCTTGGCACCATTTCGAATGAGTCGATGCGTTCCTCGCGACCGCTCGCCGACGGGCCCGGGCACGGCGAACACCTCTCGCCCCTGCTCGGCAGCGAGATGTGCGGTAATCAACGAGCCGCTTTTCTCCGCGGCTTCCACCACGACAGTACCGCGGGTGATCCCGCTAATGATCCGATTCCGGGTGGGGAAATTTTCTGCGTCGGGCTGAGCCCCCATCGGCAACTCGGTCAACAGTGCCCCTTGGGTGGCCACGCGCTGCGCGAGAGCCTTGTGCTCTGGCGGGTACAAAACGTCCAAGCCCGAGCCCAACACGGCAATCGTGCGACCGCCCTCTTTCAGTGCCGCCCAATGGGCAGCAGCATCGATGCCACGGGCAAGCCCACTGACGATCGTGAGACCAAATTGCACGAGCCCAGTGGTCAGCTCGCGCGCCATGCGCAGGCCGTAGCTCGTCGGGTGTCGCGAGCCCACCACAGCAACCGACAAGACATCTGCCGGGTGCAAATTCCCCATCATGTACAGAAACGGAGGTGGGTCGTGAATTTGTCGGAGCAAAGGCGGGTAATGCACATCGTTCCACGTTACCAAAACGGCTCCAGCTCGCTCGGCACGCACCAGCTCCTGATCGATCGCGGCCCATCCGTCGAATTGGCGAATTGCCTTGGCCAGTTCCGGTTTGAGCCCCGCGCATTCGAGGTCGCCCTGACCGGCACTGAACACAGCCCGCGGCTCTCCAAACACGCGCAACAGAGAATGGTACACCACAGGACCCACACCGTGCACCGAACGCAACGCAATCCACCATCGCCACTCTTCGGGGCCGCGTTGCACAGGGGTGCTCACGTTGGCTGCTCCTGCACCGGCGTTCACCCGTTACGCTACGGGGCGATCCAGCGAGCGGTACTGCACCGCTTCGGCAATGTGGACCGACCGGACTTCCTCTGCACCTTCCAGGTCCGCAATGGTGCGCGCCACTTTGAGCACGCGGGTGTATGCCCGCGCGCTGAGGCCCAGACGCATCATCGCAGTTTCGAGGAGCTTCTCGCTCTGCGGGTCGAGACGGCAAAAACGCGCAAGGTCCCGCGCGGTCATCTGCGCGTTGCAAAAGATCTTTCGCCCGCGGAAACGATCGAGCTGCCGGGCGCGGGCCTGATCGACCCGGGCACGAACCGCAGCCGAACTTTCTCCGCTCGTATTGCCAGCCAAATCGCGAAACTGCACCGCCGGCACCTCGATGTGGATGTCGATTCGGTCCAGCAGAGGCCCAGAAATCCGCGAACGATACCGCTCGATTTGCACCGGAGAGCACGTGCACTCCTTTTGCGGATCCCCTAGAAAACCGCACGGGCAGGGGTTCATGGCTGCCACGAGCATGCAACGAGCAGGATAGGTGATCGAGGCAAGAGCACGAGCAATGGTAATTCGTTGCTCCTCGAGTGGCTGGCGCAAGACTTCGAGGACGTTTTTGCGGAACTCCGGCAGCTCGTCGAGGAACAGCACTCCATTGTGGGCCAAACTCACTTCTCCCGGTTTGGGAATCGAGCCGCCGCCAATCAGTCCGGCATCGCTGATGGTGTGATGCGGAGCGCGAAACGGACGCGTGGTAATGAGCGCGCGGCCCTCCATCAGCCCCACCACACTGTGCACCCGCGAAGTCTCCAACGCCTCGGCTAACGTCAGAGGCGGCAAAATGGTCGGGATACGCTTGGCGAGCATCGT
>LJSS01000059.1_pt1 | contig 20009 bp, 14 predicted proteins | sample 890271 | NCBI WGS metagenome assembly LJSS01 (sample SAMN03797534, study PRJNA294671) | hot springs metagenome | isolation source: water from Lobios Hot Spring | place: Spain: Lobios, Galicia | collected 2011-02-08
TACCGACGGGCAGATGGTCGAGGGTCTCCTCATCAAGCCGGTCGGATATGAGCCCGGACGGCGGTATCCCCTCATCGTCCAGCTGCATGGCGGGCCGGCAGCCGCTTACATGAATTCGTTCTCGGGAAGCTACGGCACATACGTGCACGTCTTCGCGGCCAATGGCTACGCCGTCTTTCAACCCAACTATCGCGGCTCATCGAACTACGGTGAGCGGTTCAAGATGCAGATCGCGGGCGACTATTTCCGGCAGGGATATGAGGACATCATGACCGGCGTGGATGAACTGATCGCGCGGGGCATCGCCGATCCGGAGAAGCTCGGCATGATGGGATGGAGCGCCGGCGGCCATTTCTCCAATTGGACGCTCGTGCAGACCGATCGCTTCAAGGCGATCTCCACAGGGGCCGGAGCCGTGAATTGGATCTCCATGTACGCCCAGACCGACGTGCAAGTCCCCCGCGAGTTCTACTTCAAAGGGCGACCGTACGAGAACTGGGATCACTATGTCGCGGTCTCGCCCATCCGGTACATCACGCGCGCAAAGACGCCGACGCTGATCCATGTGGGGGAAGCGGACCCGCGCGTGCCGCGCCCTCAGAGTGAAGAACTGCACATGGCGTTGAAGAAGCTGGGCGTACCGACCGAATTCATCATCTATCCGGGCATGCCGCACGCGCTGACGAATCCGCGGTATCAGTTGGTGAAGATGGTCGCCGAGTTCCAGTGGTTCGAGAAGTGGATCAAGGGGAAAGAACCGTGGCTCGATTGGAAGGTCCTGCTGGACACGTTGCGAGAGGAGGCCTCGAAGCCCGAAGAGCCTGAGCGCCGGTGAGGTCAAGCGGAACGCCGCGATGTGCGGGCAGCGAGCGCGCCCTCGGCGCGCAGAAGCCCTCCTTGTGTGCGGATCGTCGCGCGGATCAGGTGAAGGCAAGTCCTCATCTGGACGCTCAGCTCGCGACTCCCGAAGCGCAGGACCGCCCATCCGGCGCTCGTCAGCACATTATTGCGCTGCCGATCTCGATGAAGGACCTTTGGATCCGAATGCCACGCGTCGCCATCGCACTCGACGTCGATGTTCCCCCGACGGCAGAAGATGGCGAAGTCCAGGCAGTAGCGCGCGTCCCCGATGCGGACGAAGAACTGACGCTCACTCTCGATCCGATGCCGCTTCAGCGCCGCATAGAGCGCGTCTTCGAGCGGGCTCTCGTGAAAAAGATCATTGATCTCCTCAGCACGGCAGAACTTCTCCCACGTCGTCGGGATGAAGACGATGCGGCGTCCGCGCCGACTGATGATCGGACGTTCCAGGCATCGAAGCTCTCCAAGCTCCAGCTTGTAATATTCATGCTCCGCCCGAGGATGATCCGGCTGATCGGGGAACAGCTCCCGCCGTTTCACGATCGAGCGCCCGAGGATCGGCGCGTAATAACGAATGGCCCAGCGCTCCTCGCCGAACGCCGCCGTTTGATAGAAGGCGAGCCACTGAGCCTCCTCGATGTTCTTGGGCGCGCTCCGAACGGGGATGCGATACCAATGCTGCAGGCGCGCGATCTCCAAGTCGCGCCGATTGTTCATGATGGCGACGAGCACATCGCGTCTCGGCGTCGGCCTCGGCATAGACGCCGCCATTATACATCGAGCGGTGGCCAGACGTCATCCCCCATCGCGTGGGGAGAGGATGGCCAACCGCCCCGCGATCGCTTCGCCTGCTCGTCGGGCCTCCTCCGGTGGCATTCGCTGCTCGAAGATCGGGAACAAGACCCGCTCCTCCTTCCGAATATGATCGTGAAGAAGCGCACCGAAGGCCTGAAGCGCCTCCGCTGAAGAAGCAGTCTCCATCGAGCGGCGCAACTCTTCGACCCAGGCGCGGAAGCGGCTGTGTTCCTCGCGCAATTCCTCAATGAGCGCGAGGCGTCCAAGGTTCGCCTCCATAATGGGGAAGAGCCCCTCCTCCTCGGCAGCGAAGTGCGGCACAAGATCACTCTCGAAGAAGGCGACGACCGCGCGCGTCAGCTCCCGGAGTCCTTCCGCATCGGGCGAGCCGCGAGCGAATGCGCGCTTCACGCGAAGGCTCAGGACCAGTCCGTGATGGTGCCCATGCGAGAGCGGGATCAGGCTCTCATGACGTCGCGCCATCCCTCACCTCCCTCTCGGCGACAAAGAGCGCCAGCCACTGCGGATTTCCTGCGCCGGTGCTCGCCTCAGCTCCCTGCTTGGGAGCATACCAACAGGCGCAACCACTGGGCCACGCCAGATGAGGCCCTGCAAGTTGCTGTGCACTCCTCGCACGAGATCACGTTCACGTGAGCGCCAAGGTCCACGCTTCGCCCATACGGGGGACGGCCTCAATTCGGAGACGAAGCGACTATGTTCCGATGAAGGCGCGAAACAAGGCGAACATAATCCCGGAGAGGACGGCGATATTCCCGACCCAAAAGCCAAATGTCCATTGGAGCAACTCCACCTTCGCCCCGTCGATTTTCTGATCCAACCGATGGATCTCCCCCCGAAGCCCTGTTCCCATCTTCTGCAATTCCCCTTCCAGTCGGTGGATCTCGCTCCGCAATCCCATCTCTATTTTTCGCAGCTCCCCCTCCAGTCGCTGAATTTCTTCCCGAAGTTCCCCCTCGACCTGGCGAATGTCTCCCTTCAGGGCAGCTTCCGTCTTTCGGATTTCTTCCCGAAGCTCAGCCCCCGTTTGCCGCAGGTCTTCCTTGGTCGCTGCCCTGCGCTCGATCGAGGTCTCCACGAACTCAAGGAGAGCGCGCGTTTCCTCTTCTCCCAACTTGGGCTTCAACTTCCCGTACAGCTCTAAGACTGTAGGCATCCCGTTTTCTTCCCAGAGCGCGTCGCGCCTTAAGTATATCGCGAGCGACGAAGCGGGGCCAAGCTGACAGGGTGTTCCCCCTGAGCATTCGTTTCACATCGAAGTCCATGCCCTCACCGATATTCCGTGGCCGCCTCGAGGACTCCCTTCACGTGGGAGACCGCATGAGGACCGAGGCGGACGGCCGCCTCCGCCCTCCGACGAGCGAGCGCGAGGACATCTCCATCCGTCATCCGATGGATGAGCCCCAGACGCAACGCTTCAGCAGCCGAGATGGGCTCCGCCGTGAGGAAGAGGCGCAAGGCTTCAGCCCGTCCGAGGACGCGCGGCAAGCGGGCTGTCCCCCCCCACCCCGTCAATAACCCCAGGCGCGCGCCCGGATGGGCGAAGACGGAGCGTGTCGTCGCGTACCGCAGATCGCACGCGAGCGCCAGATCCAACCCGCCGCCTATGCAGTACCCATCAATGGCAGCGATGAAGAGCGGTCGCGCGCGTTCAAGGCGACGAAACAGGAGCTGACCCCGCCGAGAGAAAGCGAATGCCTCTTGGGGCGTCAGACGATGGAGTTCGCGGAGATCAGCGCCCGCGGCAAATCCTCCAGCTTCCGTTCCCGTGAGGATCACCGCCGCGATGTCCCTCCGTCGCTCGACCTCCTCGACAAGAGCCTGCACGTCGGCGAGCACAGCGAGACTGATCACATTCGGCGCTCCAGGTGCGGAGCCGCGCGCGCAGTCCAGAACGACGATCCAGTATCCGCGCTGCTCCTCCACGCGGAGATGCGTGAGACCATCTCTCATCGAGCGCGTCTCGCCTGTTCTCTGGTTCCAGCTGGCAGATCACGCGCCCTCGGCCGATAGCCCTTGCCGCCCTTCAGTTGAGCGCAGAGAGGGGACGCCCTTCCGCATCCAAGACCTCGAGCGGTCCATATTGAGCCAGGACTTCACGGATGCGCCGCGCATCGCCGACGGCGACAATCTGCATGCGCTCCAGATCGAAGTACTTTCGCGCGACCCGCTGCACATCCTCAGCCGTGACGGCGAAGACCTTCTGCGGATATGTGTCCCAATAATCGGCGGGCAGATTGTAGATCTTCTGCGTGATGATGTTCTGCAGCAGCTCCTCTGGACGCTCGAGCGAGAGGGCGAAGCTGCCGACGAGCGCCCGCTTGGCATTCTCCAGCTCCTCGGCCGAGACGGGCTCTTCGCGCAGGCGCTGCAACTCATAGAGGAATTCTCGCATCGCGCCCTCGGTCACTTCGGTTCGGACGGCAGCGCCCGCCCCCCAAACACCGGGGAACTTCGAGCTGGTGAAGGTGCTGTAGGCTCCGTACGTGTACCCCTTGTCCTCGCGCAGGTTCAGAAAGAGGCGCGCCGCCGGCCCGTCTCCGAAGATGCGATTGGCGACGAGCACGGCGAAATAATCCGGATCCGTGCGCGTGATCCCCAACACGCCCAATTGCAGGACGGTCTGCACCGACTCCGGCCGGTGAACGAGATAGACTTTTCGCGCTGAGGGCGGAGTGACCGAGGGGATCATCAGCGGGGGGACCTCGGCGGGTTCCCAATCCCCGAAGAACCGCTCGAGCTTGGGAAGCAGTTCGCGAAGCGTCACATCACCGACGACGGCCAGGAAGGCGTTGTTCGGGCGATAGTGCGCGGCATGGAAGCGAGCGAGCGCGTCCGAGGTGAGCCGCCGGATCGAATCCACCGGAGGGATCGTCCATCCGGCCGGATGCTCCCCATAGAGCGCGCGATTGAAGCGCTCCTGAGCGAGAAGCTGTGGGATCGTCCGCTGAAGCTGAAGCTGCGCGAGCGTGCGCGTCTTATACCGCTCGACCTCTTCGGGCGGGAACGTGGGGTTCCGAATGATGTCGGCGAAGAGATCGAGCACCTCGTCCATGCTCTCGACCAGTCCGGAGACGCTCACCACACTCGTCAATGACGAGAGACCGCTGGCTGCCGTGAAGCTCGCTCCCAGCGCCTCCAATTGTTCCGCGATCTCTCGGCTCGTGCGTCGCTTCGTCCCCTCGCGCAAGAGCGCCGCCGTGAACTGCGCCAGTCCTCGATGATCGGACGGATCGGCCAATCCTCCGCTGAGGATCACCATCTGCATCGAGAACGTCGGGATACGATGGTCCTCAAGAAGCAGGACCTCCAGGCCGTTCTTGAGCCGCGCCTCTTGCGGCCGCGGCAAGCGCACGCGCAGGATCTCGCGATTGATCGGCGCCTTCCTCTTCAGAACCACGCCCTTCAAAGATTGAGTCGCCGGACCGGGCAGTTGTGGTCCACTCGGCGCCTGCGCTCTCACCCACGAGCCGGAGAGCACAAGCACTACGCCCAGCGAAAGGCTCCACCGTCGAGTGTTCATCGTCCTCCCTCCTCCTGACCGGATGTGGGCAGCGGCGCGGCCTTGGGCATGGTGATGACGACGACGCGATTGTCCGGGCGCAAATAGCGCTCCGCCACGCGCCGCACATCCTCTTTGGTGACGGCCATGAGCCGATCAAGCCGGGTGTTGATCAGGTTGGGATCGCCATAGTAGACGGCATATTGGCCGAGCAAGATGGCGCGCGAGAGCGAACTGGCGATCGCATTGATGAAAGCGCGGCGGGCCGTATTCTTGGCCTTCGCCAGCTCCCAATCGGCGATGGGCTCGCGTCGCACCCGCTCGATCTCCTCAGCGATCACCGCCTCGACGTCCTCCACGCGCTTGCCCGGCCGGAGCGTCGCCGTGATGTAAAACCCTCCCGGGCCGCGCTTCTCGTCCATGAATCCCCCGACTTGCGTCACCAGTTCCTTCTCCCGCACGAGCTTCTGATAGAGCCGCGAGCTCTGCCCACCATGCAGGACGTTCGCCAGAATCTGAAGCGCGTAGAAGTCCGGCGTATTCCCTGGCACCGTCTTGAAGGCGATGTCCAGGCGCGGGAGCCGCGCCAGCGGATCCTCGACCGTCGCCCGCCGTTCCGCCGTCAACTTGGGCTCGGTCACGTCTACCGGCGGAGGGTTGGGCTGCCGAGGGATCTTCCCGAAATACTGCCGGATCTTCGCCAGCGCTTCCTCCGTCCGGAAGTCCCCCACGAGCGTCAACACGGCATTATTCGGCGCGTAGTAGATGCGGAAGAATTCCCGAACGTCCTCGAGTGTCGCCGCGTTGAGATCCGCCATCGAGCCGATGACCGAATGCTTGTAGGCGAAGTTGTCGTAGAGCAGCTCCTGCAACTTCTCTCGACTGCGCCCATAGGGCTGATTGTCCACGCCGAGCCGCCGCTCTTCCTGTACGACCTGCCGCTGATTGTCGAGATTCTGCTGGCTCACATCGAGGCTTCGCATGCGATCGGCCTCCAGAAAGAGCACCAGATCGAGCTGATTGGCCGGTACTGTCTGGAAGTAATTCGTCCGCTCTTCGTTGGTCGTTCCGTTCATCGTCCCACCGTTGTTGAAGATGAGGTAGAAATGCTCGCCCTTGCCCACGTTCTCCGAACCTTGAAACATCATGTGCTCGAACAAGTGCGCGAATCCCGTACGTCCCGGACGCTCGTTGCGCGATCCCACATTGTACGTGACGCAGAGCGAGACGACCGGCGCGCTGTGATCCTCCACCAAGATCACCCGCAGGCCATTGTCCAAGCGCACATCCGTGAAGTTGACCTTAACGGCCTTCGGCCTCTGAGCCACTGCGGTGGTCGCTAACGCGATGATCACCACAAGGGTGCGAAGATTTTTTCGGACGCTCATCGGTCCTCCTCCCGATCGGGCGCCTCCCGAAGGCGAGACCAGGCCCGGCGAATATCGCCCCATTGTTCGCCCCATGGAAGCCTCCCGTTCATGGTGTGCGCACCAAGCATATCAACGCGGGATAGGGATGGCAAGTTCCCCAAGATTTCGGCCTGATGTGGTATAATCGGCCCCGTCGGGAGGGAGAGTTATGAGCGAGGTCACCGGGTCTGACATCGAGCGGGCGCGCGCGGAGCTTCCGCCCTATATTCGGCGAACGCCGCTTCTTCGGAGCGAAGAGCTGTCGGCCACACTCGGCCATCCGATCTGGTTGAAATGCGAGAACCTGCAGATCACAGGGAGTTACAAGGCACGCGCGGCTTTCACCCTGCTCCATCGCCTGGGCGAGGACGCGCGACGGCGTGGCGTCGCCCTCACGTCCTCGGGCAACTTCGCCACGGCCTTCGCCTACATGGGCCGGCAGCTCGGCGTCCCTACGGTTCTGGTGATGATGCGCAAAACGTCCCCCTTCAAAGCCGAGCGCACGGCTCGCTTCGGCGGAGAGATCGTCTGGTGCGAAGACCGATTCGAAGCGCGCTTTGAGACGCTGCGGCGATTGGAGACCGAGCGCGGGCTCATTGCGATCAACCATCTGGAGGACCCCAACGTCGTCATCGGGCACGGCACGATCGGAGCCGAGATCCTGGAGCAACTCCCGGAGGCGTCGGCCATCCTCGTGCCGATCAGCACTGGAGGATTGGTCGCTGGCATCGCACTCGCTGTGAAGGAACGAAATCCTCGAGTCTCGGTCATCGGCGTTCAACCGGAGGGCTCCAATGCCACCTATCTCTCCTTCAAAGCTGGGACGATCGTCTCGATCCCCGAGACCCGCACCATCTGCGATGCGCTGACGGCCACGCGTCCAGGAACGCTCATGTTCTCGCTCATCCGGCGATACGTGGACGACATCGTCCTGGTCACTGACGAAGCGGTCGCAGAAGCTGTCGCCTGGCTCGCGCGCGAGGAGAAGCTTGTCGTCGAGCCCTCGGGAGCCGTCGGTATTGCCGCGCTCCGCTCAGGACGCGTGGCTCCACATGGTCCGACGGTCGCCCTCCTGAGCGGGGGGAATATCGCTCCGACGCGCCTCGCGGAAATCCTCACCTCGAAGGCGTGACAGAAAGTGGGGCAATATGACCACATTAGCGAGAGAAATCACCAAGCGCGTGAGAGAGAAGTCTGTCGTGAGATTAACACCTCCGCGGAGTATATAGGCAAAACGTTCGAATGTATGAGTGAACATGCAGGTGTCGTGAAAGTGCTCGAGCGCATCCACGGGATATTGAGCTGCAGCCCGGGGCAGGTGTTCTTTGATGGCGTTGTGACCGTTGTGGCTGAGCTGCTTGGAGTCCCCTGCGTCCTCCTGGGCCGGTATGAAGGAGAGGCGCGAACGCTTCAGGTTTTGAGCTGGTATCGCGGCGGGCTCATCGAGCATAATGGAACGCTCTCCATTCAGGGGACGCCGATCGAGCGAATCCTTGATGAGGGGCATCCCTATACGTGTGATCGAGATGCGTGGAGGCTCTTCCCGCAGGATGAGGTGCTGCGAACCTGGAGGGCGGAGTGCTATCTGGGCCTGCCGCTCAAAGATCGCGCCAGTGGCGAAGTCCTCGGCATCGTGGCCGTTTATGCTGCTGAGCCCCGGGAATTCACCCAAACCGAGCGTGCGCTGCTTGAGCTCATAGGAAGCTGTCTGGTGAAGGAGCTGGAGCGAAGCCGTCGCGAAGAAGTCATTCAGCAACTACACCGGAAGCTGCTGCACGCGCAGAAGATGGAAGCGCTCGGTGCCTTGACGACTGGCATCGCTCATGATTTCAACAACCTGCTCACGGGCATCCTAGGGTTCACGGAGTTGGCGCTCGCGCAACTGGGATCGGAGCGTGGGGATCGTGAGGAGGCCGCCCTTCACTTGCATCAGGTTCTCACCTTGAGTCAACGCGCGCGCGATCTGGTGCGGCAATTGTTGCTGCTGGGCCGCCCTGAGGAGAGCGCCGAACGGACGTGCGCGCTTCATGCCCTTGTGAAGGACTTCACGGCATTTCTGCGTCGCACGATCCCCGAGAGCATCCAGATTGAACTCGACCTGGCGCCTGAAGCGATCAGCATAGAGGCCAATCCGACCCACGTTCAGCAAGTCCTGCTCAATCTCATCCTCAACGCGCGCGACGCCATGCCATAGGGTGGACGCCTTCGCCTTCATACGGAGCGGGTGTGGCCAGAGACTTTTCGCGCCCCAATTCGCACACGTGTGCAACACCGCCCCTACGTTCGCCTCTCCGTCAGCGATACAGGCGCCGGGATCGCCCCAGACATCCTCCCCAGGATCTTCGATCCTTTCTTCACAACCAAGAGGACGGGGACCGGCCTCGGTCTCTCCATCGTCCGGGAGCTCGTCCATTCTTATGGCGGGTGGATCGAGGTCGAGAGCGAACCGGGACAGGGCACGAGCTTTCACATCTTTTGGCCCATTGCCGAAGAGTCAGCAGCTCGCGCCAGTGCCGAAGCAAAAGAGCAAATACCCGCCGGAGGTGGCGAGACGCTCTTGCTCGTCGAGGATGATCCGACGATCTTGAAACTCGGGCAGAGCCTGCTTGAGCGCCTCGGCTACCGCGTCTTGATCGCGCGCGATGGTCGAGAAGCCATTGAAGTTTATGCCCGATATCGTGAGGAGATTTGGCTCGTCCTCCTGGACGTCGTACTGCCGGAGATCAGCGGTGCTCGCGTCCTTGAGGAATTACGCCAGATCAACCCACAGGTGCGGATTCTCGCCATGACGGGCTACGGCTCGAAGGATCAGCTCAAAGACTTCCCTTGGGAGGCGGCTGACGGATGGCTCCTGAAGCCCTATGATCTGCGGTCACTGGCGCACGCCCTCCGCCGGTGCCTTGACAGAGAGAAGGCCCCCCCTCACTGCCGATAGATCACCAAGATCTGTCCGGGTTTGATGAGGTCGCCCGAGAGGCGGTTCCACCGACGAAGATCGGCGACTGTCACCTCATACCGATTGGCGATCTCAAGAAGCGTATCCCCAGGACGCACGCGATGCGCGAGGCGACGTCCGCGCGCGGGAGCGAGACTCTTGGTTCGAGAGGACACCCTGGACGCGTTTGATCGCTTCACGCGCTCCGAGGGCACAGCGATGACCAGCGTCTGACCAGCGCGCAATTTCGCTCGCGGGCTCAGGCCGTTGAGGCGCGCGATATCGCGAGCCGAGAGGCCGTAGCGCGCCGCGATGCGCGTAATCGTATCTCCCGGACGCACGCGGATGGCCAGGCGTACGACCGAGAGGCGCGCCAGCTCTACGCCCGGCACGCTCTCGAGAGGCCGGCGTCGCACTGAGGTCGGGATGATCAATCGCGTGCCCGCCGGGAGTCTTGCTTCAGACCCCAAATCGTTCACCCGCGCGATCTCTTCGGCGCTCACGCGATGTTCCTCGGCGATGCTCTGAAGCGTCTCCCCTTCCGCGACGCTGTGGATGCGCCAAGAATCTCGATTCCCCACGGGCACACGCTCCAGCAGGGCGATCAGCTGCTCGCCCGTACCCACCGGCACACGCACCGCGTAGGTCTCTCCCAACGGCACGTATCCACGCTTGAGCTCGGGATTGAGGTCACGGATGTGCTCGGGCGTCGTGCCTACCGCCTCGGCGATCAAGCGCACGTCAATCGGTCCTTGGACAGGCACGGTCTCATACTCCAGAGTCGGCTCCAGCTCAATATCGGTGAAGCCGTACCGCTCCGGATTCTTCGCGATCGCGATGATCGCCAAGATGATGGGGACATAATTGCGGGTCTCAGCCGGCAGCAGGCGATTGCGGTGCAGATACCAGAAATCGGCATATCCGGAGGCGGCGATCGCTCGGTCCACGGTCGCCTCCCCACAGTTATAGGCGGCCAGGGCCAGGGGCCAATCCAAGTAGCGCTCATAGAGGAACTTCAAGTAGCGGGCAGCTGCGCGCGTGGGCTGCTCCAGCCCGGAACGCTCGTCCAGCCAACTGGTCTGCCGCAATCCATACTTAGCTCCCGTCCCCGGAATGAACTGCCAAATCCCCTGCGCATTCATCGGAGAGCGGGCATGGGGGCGCCAATTGCTCTCGGCCTGAGCCAGCCACACAAGGTCCAGCGGGACCCCTTCCTCCTGGAAGATGCGCCGCGCCAACTCCAGATATCGCCCAGCGCGCCGCAAGCCCACTTCCATGGTCGCCCGCCCCTTGGGGTTCCGCGTGAAGTAGTGGATGAACTGCCGGACTTCAGGGGTGATCGTCACCGGAAAGTCCAGCGTGATCTCCTCCGTCTCGCGCGCCCCTGCCTCGATATCTTCTCTCCCCAACTCGATCTTGGCCAGCTCCTCTAAGAGCGACGGCTCATACTGTTGTCGGAACTCCGCGCCCTGCATGGCGGCTTCCAATTGATAAGCGTGGATGCGCTCAATCAGCGAACGGTAATACGCCAGGAGCTGAGGATAGGCGGACACGTTCACACGCGCCTCCAAGATCGCGTCCACCGCGCGATCGAACGCCTCGCGCGCGCGCACGAAATCCCCCTGGCGGTAGGCCGTCTCCCCTTGTCGAAACAGCGCCTCAGCGCGCTGAATGAGGGCATGGAGCTGCGCATCTTGAACCGATGGCGGAGAGGCTTCCGGGCGCAGCTCCCCCTGTGGCGCAGCCGCAGCGCGAGCCTCGAACTCCCCCCTCACCGGCGACAAGGCCGCGATGCTCGAAAAAAGGCCAAGCTGTATCCCGATGAGTCCGCTGACGATCCGTCGTAACATACGCTCTTCCCCTCGCGGCAGAAAAAAAGACCACAACCGGCGCTTCCGTATCTTCATGGCAGCGCCACTAGATAGCATAAAGCGGCCTGATTTGTCAATAAGGGATGTGGAAGCCGCCCAGACCAGGATCCACCCCTCCTCTTGCTCTCTCGAGCCCCGATACGCCATACTCTCCATTTACGCGAACGGGGGCTATGCCGAAGCGGACGGATATTGAGAAGATCCTCATCATCGGGTCGGGGCCGATCGTCATCGGGCAGGCCTGCGAGTTCGATTATTCGGGGACGCAGGCCTGCAAGGCGTTGCGCAGCGAGGGATACCGGGTCATCCTCGTGAACTCGAATCCGGCGACGATCATGACCGATCCCGAATTCGCCGATCGGACGTACGTTGAGCCGCTGACGGTCGAGGTGCTGACGAAGATCATCGAGCGGGAGCGTCCAGATGCCTTGCTGCCGACCGTGGGCGGGCAAACGGGATTGAACCTGGCGGTCGCGCTGGCCGAGCAAGGCGTCCTGGAGGCTTATGGCGTTCGCTTGATCGGAGCGAACCTGCAGGCGATTCGCATCGCCGAGGATCGGCGGCTCTTCAAGCAGGCGATGGAGGAGATCGGTCTGGAGATGCCGCGCGCCGGATTCGCCTCTTCGCTCGAGGAAGCGTGGGAGATCGCGGCCGATCTCGACTATCCGATCGTCATCCGCCCCAGTTTCACCCTGGGGGGAACGGGCGGAGGGATCGCCTATAACGATGAAGAATTCCGCCAGATCGTCGAACGCGGGCTTGAGGCTTCGCCTATTCACGAGGTCCTCGTCGAAGAGTCCATCATCGGCTGGAAGGAGTACGAGCTGGAGGTCATGCGCGACCTCGCCGATAATGTCGTCATCATCTGCCCGATCGAGAACTTCGATCCCATGGGGATTCACACCGGGGACTCCATCACGGTGGCTCCGGCACAGACGCTCACCGATCGGGAGTACCAGCGCATGCGCGATGCGGCCATTGCCGTGATTCGAAAGGTGGGCGTGGAGACGGGGGGCTCCAATATCCAATTCGCCGTCAATCCTCGAACGGGAGAACTGCGCGTCATCGAGATGAACCCGCGCGTCTCGCGCTCCTCGGCGCTCGCCTCGAAAGCGACGGGCTTCCCGATCGCGAAGATCGCCGCCAAGCTCGCCGTGGGCTACACGCTCGATGAGATCCCCAACGACATCACGCGCAAGACATGGGCGAGTTTTGAGCCCACGATTGACTACGTGGTGGTGAAGATCCCGCGCTGGGCCTTCGAGAAGTTCCCGGCGGCCGATCCGACGCTCACCACGCAGATGAAGTCCGTGGGCGAGGTCATGGCCATCGGGCGCACGTTCAAGGAGGCCCTCTTGAAGGGGATACGCGCTTTGGAGACCGGCCGCCTCTTCCGCTTCGACCGCGATCTGCCGGAGGAGGAGCTGCGCCGCCGCTTGGTGATCCCCACTCCGGAACGCCTCAACTACATCCGCTATGCCCTGGACCGGGGCTGGAGCATCGAACAGATCCACGAGCTGACGAAGATTGATCCCTGGTTTCTCGCGCAGCTTCGCGAGATCGGCGAGCAGCAGAAGCGTCTGCGCGCGAAGACGCTGCAGACGGTGACGCGCGAGGAACTGCGGCGCGCCAAACGTACGGGCTTCTCCGACGCCCGCCTGGCCGATCTTTGGAAGACGAGCGACGAGGCCGTCCGCCGCACGCGCCAGCAACTGGGCCTCCGCCCCGTCTTCAAATGCGTGGATACCTGCGCCGCGGAATTCGAATCTTACACGCCCTATCTCTACTCCACCTACGAGGATGAAGACGAGGCCCCACCAACCTCTCGGCGCAAGATCATGATCCTGGGCAGTGGCCCCAATCGCATCGGGCAAGGCATCGAATTCGACTACTGCTGCTGTCACGCGGCCTTCGCCCTGCGCGAGGACGGATACGAGACGATCATGGTCAATTGCAATCCCGAGACGGTCTCGACCGATTACGATACGTCCGACCGGCTCTATTTCGAACCGCTCACGTTCGAGGACGTGATGAACATCTACGAGCGGGAGCAGCCCGAGGGCGTCATCGTGCAGTTCGGCGGGCAGACGCCACTCAATCTCGCCATGAAGCTCTGGCGCGCGGGCGTGCGCATCATCGGCACGTCGCCCGAGTCCATCGACCTGGCCGAGGACCGCGAGCGTTTCGGTCGCCTCCTTCGCGAGCTGGGCATCCCACAGCCCGAGAGCGGGACGGCGACGAGCATCGAGGAGGCCAAGCGCATCGCCGCGCGCATCGGGTATCCGGTCCTGGTCCGCCCCAGCTATGTGCTCGGCGGTCGCGCCATGGTGATCGTCTATGACGAGCGCGCGCTGGAGCGCTATATGCGCGAGGCCGTTGACGCCTCCCCGGCGCATCCGGTCCTCATTGACCGATTCCTCGAAGATGCCTTCGAGGTGGACGTGGACGCCCTCGCCGATGGATCGCGATGCGTGATCGCCGGGATTCAGGAGCACATCGAGGAAGCGGGGATTCATTCCGGCGATAGCTCGTGCGTGCTCCCGCCCTACATGATCCCCGCCGAGCACGTGGAGACGATCCGCCGCTACACGCGGCGGTTGGCCGAAGCCCTGCACGTCGTCGGCTTGATGAACGTCCAATATGCGATCAAAGATGGGACTGTCTACGTGCTCGAGATGAATCCGCGCGCCTCGCGCACCGTTCCCTTCGTGAGCAAGGCGACGGGCGTCCCGCTGGCCAAGATCGCGGCTCTGCTCATGGTCGGACATCGGCTCGACGAATTCCACCTGCCCGACGAATTGACGGTGGATCGGTTCTACGTCAAGACGCCCGTCTTCCCCTTCGCGCGATTTCCGGGCGTGGACCCGGTGCTGGGGCCGGAGATGCGTTCCACAGGTGAAGTCATGGGCATCGCCTCGACCTTCGGCAGCGCTTTCCTCAAGGCGCAGTACGGCGCGGGCACGCACCTGCCGCGCCAGGGGACGGCCTTCATCAGCGTCAACGACAACGACAAGGCGAACGTCATCCCCATCGCCCGACGCTTGCGCGACCTGGGATTCGATCTGATCGCCACGCGCGGCACGCGCGAGGCCTTGCGGCGCGCAGGGCTCGACGCTCGATTCGTCTACAAGGTGAACGAGGGGCGCCCGAACGTCGTGGATCTCATCAAGAGCCGACACATTCACCTGATCATCAACACGCCGCTCGGGCGCGCGTCGTTCTATGACGATCGTTCGATCCGCCGAGCGGCTGTGCAGTATCGCGTCCCCTGCATCACAACGCTCACGGGAGCCCGCGCGGCGGTCGAGGCCATCGAGGCCTTGCAGAAGGAACAGCTGGAGGTCGGTTGCTTGCAGGAATACCATGCGGCGAATCGGTTCAATCGCCTTCAGGCCTCGCCCTGAGCCAGATGCCTGTGAAGCGGAGGTGAGGCGTGATGGAGCAGAAGAAGATCGTGCTCATCTTCGGCAAAGACACCTGACCGTACACGACGGCCGCCCGTGAGGATTACGGCCAACGCGGCTATGACGTCCACTACTTCAACGTGCAGAAGGACGAGTCGGCCTTCCAACGCATGCTCCACTATTCCGGGGGCAAGCGCAGTGTGCCCGTGATCGTGGAAGGCGAGCGGGTGACTATCGGCTTCGGAGGGACCTGAGGGGTGTGAGGGCCGACCGGGCCGGTCGGCAATTCCGCCCAACAAATAGCCCAGAGGCCGCGCGCGCCCCGTCGGGTCCCTATTCCACTCACACGCCCGAAAGGGCCCCGGCGCGAGCGCGCGCAGAGCCCTTCGAGCGTCAATGTTTCCCAGGCTCGAGTGGCACGCCCTTGCGCGTGCTCGTGATATAGGCTTCAAGTGCGATCATGCGCGGATCGTCCGGCGGCAGGGGCTTCCCCTTCATGGGATTCTCGATGCACCAGTTGATCATGTCGCGCAAGGTGGCCACGCGCTTGAGCTGGGTCTGGAACTTCGGATAGGTCTCCGGATGCGTCGCCGCCGCATCCGGATGGCACATATCGCAGGAGATGCCGATGGTGCCCCCCAGCGCCTTCCAATCATGGAAGAGCTTGTACCCCTCCTCGATCACGCGCTTCTGCTCGCGCTCCCACGTCAAGCGATCGCGCGCCGTCCATTTGGAGACTTGCTTGGCTTGCTGTTCGGCGTAGGCGGCCATCATGCGGCGCGCCACTTCGCGCGCTTTCTCGGGTGGCAGAACCTCGCCTGCGCGCGCATCGGCGATCTCCAATTTCGTCTCGCCGTCACAGAGCTGCACGACGAGGCGATCGGAGCCGCCGGATGACTTCGACTCCTGCGCGCCGGCCGCCGACCGATCCCACGATGTCGCGACAAGCGCGATCCCCAGAATCCCCGCGACCAGGAGAAACAATTTCGCTATCCTCATCGCCTCCTCCCATCTAATACGGTGGAAATTCGGGAACCGGAGGGATGGCCTCCTTGCCCCACGATTCCAGATATGCCTTGGCGACCGTGATCGGATTTCGGCTCCAGAGGTTATAGTGCTTGTCCACATAGCCATCGCGATGCACGTCCACCGTGCCCCAGCCCGTCCCGTCGGCCTCATCGAAGGGATCGGGCCGCTCCATTGGCACGGTCAACTTGGGCAAGCCCTCCGGAGCGTAAGGCCACGGCCATGCCGTCGAGAGCATCCCGTGGAAGTGAATGTTCTGAATCCGATGGGTCAGCAACTGATGCGTGTGGCCGTGAATGACCGTCACCGACTTGAAGGGGAAGAGCATCTCGTGAATCGCCTCGGCGTCCTCGGTCCAGAAGTTCCACGGGCGATAGTACTTGTAGAGCGGCGAGTGGGAGAAGATGATGATGGGCGTGTCCTTGGAGACCCGCGCCAGATCGCGCCGCAGCCACTCGCGCCCCTCTTCGCCCACCTCGAACCGGCTCTGGATGGGATTGTCGAGCTGCGCAACCGTGAGCATGCGCTCCATCGGCGTCATGTTCCGCTCGGTCCAGAAGTCCTTCTCGTTCACGCTCATCAGGACGATGAAGTGCACCCCCTTGTGGTCGAACGAGTAATTCTCGGGCCCGAACAGCTCACGCCACTTCTCGCCCATATCGAGGAACCAATCGTGCTCGCCGACCATCATCTTCACGGGCACCTTCAGCTCGCTCAGGATTTGCTTCCCCAACTCCAGCTCCTTCGGTTGTCCGAGTTGCGCCAGGTCCCCTCCGAAGAGGACGAAATCAGGAGGCGGATCCAGCGCATTGACGTCGCGCACGGCCCGAAGCGCCGCGTTGACGAAGCGCTCGTTCAACTCCCGCTCATAGAGGTGCGTGTCGGAGATGTAGGCGAAGCGGAAGAGCGGCTTCTCCTGCGGATCGGCCCGCACGACGTCCACGACTTGGAACGAATGCGGGGGAACGACCTGCTTCGCCGTGAAGACCGCCGCCGACAGACCGGCGATCTTCATGAACTCTCGGCGGTTGAGTCGTTTCACGGCCTCGAAGAACTCCTCGCGCTGCTGACGATATTCCAGTTCTCGCTTCTTCCATTTCAAGGGCCACATAACGATCACCTCCTCCAAGACCGAGAACCGCGCGCCACCGTCGGCGTCGGATTCCCGGAAGCGGGCTCGGCGGCCAGCTTGATCTCTCCGCGAGCGACCCGCCGCACCCAATCACTGGTCAAACTCTTCAGGAATTCCTCCAAATCTGCCTTCTCCTGCTCGGTGAGATTGAGTTTCACAATCCCGCCATCGAGATTCGGATTGGGCTCACCCCCTTTGTCGTAGAAATCAATCACCTCGCGGAGCGTCTTCAGACTCCCATCGTGCATGTAAGGAGCCGTCAGCTCGATGTCGCGCAACGGCGAGGTCTTGAACGCGCCCACATCCTTGGGCTGACGCGTCACGAGAAATCGGCCCAATTCGGAGAAGCCCTCGGTGAGGGCGAGCCGATCCAAGGCCTCCTTCGTCAGCCGATTCTCCTGCGCCATCTGTTGAATCTGCCGCGCGAGCGCTTCGAAATTCCGCGTGGCCTTCATGCCGATGCCGATGTTGTGGTACTTGAAGTCGGTGAAGAAGGGCGAGGAAGCGTTGAACTCATGGCAGGTGATGCAGCGGGCTTTCCCCTTGAAGAGTTCCCATCCGCGTTTGGCCGCCTCGCTGATCGCCTTGGGATCACCCGCCATGAAGCGGTCAAAGGGTGAATCTCCCGAAAGGAGCGTGCGCTCGAAGGCCGCGATCGCCCTCGCGATGTTCTCGATGGTCACGGGATTGGGACCGCCGAAGACCTCCCGGAAGCGCTGCGCGTATTCGGGAATCCCCCGCACCTTGGCGACGACAGCCTCATGCGAGGGCATGGCCATCTCGACGGGATTGATGAGCGGTTGCAGGACCTGCTCCTCGAGGGTCTTCACCCGCCCATCCCAGAACTGCTCCTCATTGAACATGGCGTTCAAGACCGTGGGCGCGTTGCGCGCGCCTTTTTTCCCGCCCACCCCTTCGGAGACCGGCTTGCCGTCGGTGAACGCGAACCGCGGATCGTGACAGGTCGCGCAACTGACGGTGTTGTCCACCGAGAGCCGCTTATCGAAATAGAGGTCGCGACCGAGGGCCACCTTGGCCTCGGTCATCGGATTATCCGCCGGGATCATCATCTCCCAAAGGTCGGCCGGGATCCCTAAGGGGATGCGAATCTGAAACTTCTGCGGGACGGGGGACGTGGCCCTCGCCCCACCGAGCCCCAGGCCGAAGCCCGCGATGATCAGGCCCAGGGCGAGTAACTTCGCACGCCGCATGTCTCCTCCGTTCATGATGTCTGTCCTCCTCACGGCCTGGACCTTCTTCGGAAAGCTCCCACATCAGAATACACACCAATGGGGGAGATTTATTCCCGATGCGCCGGAGATCGAGGACGGGTCGTAGCGCCCGAGCGCGCTCATGGGCTAAAATGAGAGCGGCATGAACGGGGTGGCGACCACACGCGCCTTCGGGCAGCAAGTGTTGACGATCGTGTTAGGGCTCGGGCAGGGTGCTCGTCTCTTCCCCTTGACCGCGGAGCGCGCCAAAGCGGCTCTGCCGTTCCTGGGGCACTATCGGCTCATTGATCTGGCGCTCAGCCAGTGCCTGCATGCCGGGCTACGCCGCGTCTACGTGCTCACGCAATTCAATTCGGTCTCACTCAATCGGCACGTGATGCAGACGTATCGGGTGGGACGGTTCACTGAATCCACCGAATTCGTCGAGATCATCGCGGCCGAGCAGACCTGGGAGAGTCACCAGTGGTATCGCAGTTCGACGGATGCGATCCGACGCGCCTGGCGACACTTCGAGCCATGGCCCGCGCAACACGTGCTGATTCTGCCCGGCGATCACGTGAGCACTCTCGCGCTCCCGGAGCTCGTCGCCTTCCATCTGGAAGCGGAAGCCGATCTCACGCTGGTCGTCGTCCTCGCGGATGAGGCGTTGGCGCGCACGCGAGGCGTCGTGAAGATCGCCGGCGCAGACGTGCATTCCCCCCATCGGTCCGATTGGCGCGTCCTCCGCTACGAGGAGGAACCGCGCCAGGAGACCTTACGCGAATGCCGCCTGGCACATGATCCGCGGGTGTTCCTGATCGCCACAGGGGTTTATCTCTTCAAGCGAGACGTGCTCGCCTCCTTGTTGGAGCAGACCAGCGCTCCCTTCGACTTCGGCTTGGAGGCGCTTCCGCTGGCCGTCGCCCGCTTCCGCGTCTATGCGTATTGGCATCGTGGGTATTGGGACGATGTGAGCACGATCGGCGCCTATTACGAAGCGCACATGCGGATGCTCGGGCCGAACCCGCCGCTTGTCATGCACGATCCGAATGCGCCGATCTATACGCGACCGCGTTATCTCCCCCCGGCCACACTTCGGGAGAGCGAGATCGTAGATTCCCTGATCGCCGACGGCTCGCGGCTCACGGGCGCGCGCGTGCATCGCTCGATCCTCGGATTGCGCAGCCGGGTGGAGCGCGGCGCTCACGTGGACGGCGTGATCGCGTTCGGCGCGGAATTCTTCCCCTCGCCCGAGGAGCAGGAGCGGGATCGCGCGCGCGGCCTTCCGGAGATCGGCATCGGCGAAGGGGCCGTCATTCGGCGCGCCATTCTGGATCGCAATGTGCGCATCGGCGCCCGCGCGCGCATTGTGAACGAAGCGGGGGTGCAGCAGGCCGATGGCCCGAATTACTACATTCGCGAGGGCATCGTGATCATCCCCAAGAATGCGGTTGTTCCTGAAGGGAGCGTGATCTGACGAATCCTGGCGACAGCACGGCACACGGAGAAGAGGCCTATGAAGCGCACGCGCATCCTCATCATGGGAGCGGCCGGTCGGGACTTTCACAATTTCAATGTCGTCTTCCGCGATGATCCGCAATATGAGGTCATCGCCTTCACGGCGGCGCAGATCCCCAACATCGAGGGGCGGCGCTATCCGCCCGAGCTGGCGGGCGAGTTGTACCCCGAAGGGTTGCCCATCTACCCGGAAGAGGACTTGGAACGGTTGATCGAGGAGCACGAGATTGATCAGGTCGTCTTCTCCTACAGCGACGTCTCGCATGAGCATGTCATGCATGCGGCCGCGCGGGCGCTGGCGCACGGCGCCGACTTCCGCGTGCTCGG
>LJSS01000035.1_pt1 | contig 19080 bp, 19 predicted proteins | sample 890271 | NCBI WGS metagenome assembly LJSS01 (sample SAMN03797534, study PRJNA294671) | hot springs metagenome | isolation source: water from Lobios Hot Spring | place: Spain: Lobios, Galicia | collected 2011-02-08
CGGATTCGGCTCGTGCCGCCGACCGATCCCGCGCACGGACGGCGGGCGGCCATCGGTGTCCTGCGCGTGCAACGCGAATTCGCCGAGCAATCGAGCTTGGGCGTCCTCTTCACGCGTCGGTCCTTCCGGGCACAGTCCAATAGCGTTCTCGCGCTCGATACGCTGCTGCGGTTTGGCCGCCACTGGACGCTCACGGGTCAGATCATGCGGAGCTTCACGCAGCGCGACGGCGCACGATCGTCCGGGCCCGCTTACTCGCTCGATCTCTCCTATTCGGGGCGGCATTTCTTCTATTCGGGGGAGTACGTGGATCGCAGCCCGCGCTTTCAGTCGCAACTGGGCTTCATCCGTCGTGTGGACGTGCGGCAGATGGAGCATTTCGTTCGATATCGCTGGTTCCGCGAGGGGCGTCGCCTCCAGAGCTTCGGACCGAACGTGTTCGCCCTCGCCAATTGGGATCGGCGGGGCCGCCTCCAGGATTGGGTCATCAATGGAGGATTCCAATGGCAATTCGCCGGACCGACGGGGGTCTTCGTTCGCCGTTCGGAATCGTTTGAGCTGTTTCGCGACATCGGCTTTCGGAAGCACGAGACAGTGTTCAATGTCGAAACGGCCTGGCTGCGATGGCTCTCCATCGGAGGAGAGTTCCGATTCGGAACCGGGATCAATTTTTATCCCCCACCGGGAATGAACCCCTTCTCGGCGACGACGAGAAACGGCGAGCTGTCGCTCACCGTGCGCCCGACGTCGCAACTTCGGGTGAGTCAGGTCTATCTCTACAGCCGCCTGGGGACGTCTCGCCCGTCGTCGCCTTCGAGCGGTGAGCCCACCGCGCTCCGTTCGTCGGGCGAACAGGTCAGCATCTTCAATAATCACCTGCTGCGCACGAAGGTGACCTATCAATTCACGCGCGAGCTGTCGCTTCGCGCCATTCTCGATTATGCGGCCGTGCTCCCGAATCCCGCGCTCGTGCGCGCGGAGCGAGAGAAGCGAATCGCCGTGGACATCTTGCTCACATACCTGGTCAATCCGTGGACGGCGCTCTACGTGGGGTACACGGATCATTGGGAGAACCTCGGGCTCGATCCGACGTCTCCCGGGGGGATTCGGCGCATCGGGGCGCCCACGCAGTCGGTCGGGCGGCAGATCTTCGTGAAATTCAGCTACCTCTTCCGGTTCTGAAATGCGCGAAACTGCGGTATGCTGAAAAGCCGATGTTCGCTCGACGGACCCAATGGCCGACGGCGGTGAACGAGCTGACGCGTCGCGTGCGCGAGCGACGCGAGCGCGGCGAGCCCATCCTGGACCTGACGGAATCCAATCCCACCCGGTGCGCCTTCGAGTATCCGCGCGACGTGATCCTGACGCCCTTTCTCTCCTCAGAGAATCTGCGATATGAACCCGCGCCTCAGGGTCTGCGATCGGCCCGCGAGGCGATCGCGCAGTACTATGCCGAGCAGGGCGCGCGTGCGGATCCGGATCGCCTCATTCTGACGGCGAGCACGAGCGAGGCGTATACGTTCCTCTTTCGATTGCTCGCCGATCCAGGGGATCGTGTCCTCGTCCCCAGGCCGAGCTATCCGCTCTTCGGATTCCTCGCCGATTTGAACGACGTCGAGCTGGACGCCTACCGGTTGGTGTACGGTGGCCGGTGGGGCATTGATGTCGAGAGCGTGCGCGCCGCTCTCGGGCCGAGGACGCGCGCCGTCGTCTTAGTGAACCCGAACAATCCGACCGGTTCGTTTGTGAAGCGGAGCGAGTGGGAGCAGATTCTCGCGTGCTGCGCGAAGCAGGGAGTGGTCGTGATCAGCGACGAGGTCTTTCTGGATTACGCCTATGCGGAAGACGCGGAGCGGGTCGGAACGCTCCTTCGGGAGGAGGGGGTGGACGTGCTGGTCTTCGTCCTCGGCGGTGTCTCGAAGCTGCTTGGGCTGCCGCAGATGAAGCTCGCGTGGATTGGCGTCACCGGCCCCGAGGCGATGGTGCGCGAGGCGCTCCTTCGACTGGAGATCATCGGCGATACTTATCTCTCCGTGAGCACACCGGTCGCGCGGGCCCTCCCCCAGTGGATGCGCGTGCGGGAGGGGCTCCGTGGGCGGATCAGGGAGCGCGTGAGGGCGAATCGAGAGTATCTGCGTCAGCGTGTCGGACGATCGAGCGGCTGCCGATACCTGGACGCCGAGGGGGGATGGTATGCGATCTTGCACCTGCCCGATGTGCGCGATGACGAGGCCTTCGCCATCGAACTGCTGGAGCAAGAGGGCGTCCTCGTGCATCCCGGATATTTCTTCGACTTCGAGGGGGAGGGATATTTCGTCCTCAGCCTGCTCCCGCCTCCCGAGGTGTTCCAGGAGGGGATTCGGCGGATTCTCCGCCGGGTCGAAAACCGATGAGGCGCGAGGTGAGCGCGCTTGGCCATCTTCGCGCGGGAGGAGAAGCCGATGACTGGCGAGAAACCGGAGCTGAGGGATCGGCTGATTCTGGCGCTCGATGTCCCCACAGCTGAGCAGGCTCTGCGGATCGTCGAGCAGACCTGCGGTCTGGTCGGAGCGTATAAGGTCGGAAGCCAGCTGTTCACGGCCGTTGGGCCGGATTTGGTGCGCGAGCTCGTCCGGCGGGGGGAGCGCGTGTTCCTGGATCTCAAGTTCCACGACATTCCGACCGTGGTCGCTCGCGCGGGGGTCGAAGCGGCGCGTCTGGGCGTCCGCATGTTCACCATTCATGCCCTTGGGGGGGAAGCGATGATGCGAGCCGTCGTCGAAGCCGTCACGGATTTCTGCGCGCGCGAGGGGATCGCTCGGCCGCGTATCCTCGCCGTGACGGTTTTGACGAGTCTGGGAGCTGAAGATCTGGCGAGAGTGGGCGTGCGAGCCGAACTTGAAGAGATCGCCGTCGCCCTGGCGCACCTGGCCCACGCGTGTGGAGTCGGAGGGGTCGTGGCCTCCGCGCGGGAGATCCGGCGCATTCGCGCGGCCATCCCGGACCGCGAGTTCGCGATCGTGGTCCCGGGAATTCGCCCAGCCGGTGCTTCCGTCCATGATCAGCAGCGTCGCGCGACGCCGGAGGAAGCTCTAGGGGCCGGGGCCGATTATCTCGTCATTGGCCGCCCGATCCTGGAGAGCGCGCACCCGCGAGAGGCGTTGGCGCGTCTGCTGCGTCAGCTGTCGTAACAATGAGTGGAGCATGGAGGATAGATGGGCGGGTGCAGTGTTGCCGACTGTCCCAGCGGGGACCCATACCGTTGGCGTATCAGGAGGAGGTCTGGTAAGCTATGGGCATGATGCGAGGTATAGGCGCGACCATACGTCGGGCGATCTGCGCACTTGCGCTCCTCGGCTTCGCGATCGGCCACGTCGCGCGGGGTGAGGATTTTCCTGCTCCTCGGGGCTATGTCAACGACTTCGCGGGCGTCCTCGCGGCGGAGAGCCAATCGCGCATGGAGGCGCTCATTCGCCGAGTGCGTTCGAAACTGGGCGTGGAGATCGCCGTGGTGACCGTCCCCTCGCTCGGCGATCGGCCCATTGAGGAGTACTCGATCGAGCTGGCGCGCCGATGGGGGATCGGTCGAAAGGGGGAGGACACGGGCTTGCTCATCCTCGTCGCCCCGAATGAGCGGAAATGGCGCATCGAAGTCGGATATGGACTGGAAGGGGAATTGCCCGATGGCTTGGTCGGGGAGGTCGGCCGGCGCATGGTCCCCTATTTTCGAGAGGGGAAGTACGGCGAAGGGCTGGAGTTGGGTCTGCAAACGATCGTCGCCACGCTCGCCAAGAAGCGAGGGGTGACGATCGAAGAGGTGGATGCTTCGCTCGCGTATGCTCCGGAGCGGCGATCGGCTCCGGCTGTGGGAATGGGCCTCGTGATCCTGCTGGTGCTGCTTTTCATTCTCGCTTTCGTTCTGGCGGCGACGACGGGCACAGGGAGGCGGCGAGGGGGACGAGCCATGCGCTCGGGGCCCTATCGAGATTCGGATTGGCTTTGGTATCCCATCATCTTCAGCGGCGGGGGATCGGGAGGATTCGGTGGCCATATCGGAGGAAGCTCGCACGGGTGGGGAGGATTTCGTGGAGGAGGCTTCGGCGGCTTCGGTGGAGGATCTTTCGGCGGCGGGGGAGCGAGCGGGAGTTGGTGAGTGGAGCGGCGTGTCATGGCGGATGACCTGACGAGGCTCGTCGAGGGATTGAAAGAAGCGCACGGATCGCGGCTCCTCTCGATCGTGCTCTATGGGTCAGTCGTCACGGGCGATTTCGATCCAGAGCGCTCGAACTACAACGTCCTGGTCGTTTTGGAGACGATCACGCCGGCGGATCTTCGAGCCGCGCGTCCCGTGGTCGAAGAGTGGCAGGCGCGCGGACACCCGCTGCCGCTCTATTTCACGCGGGAGGAGATCGCCGATGCGGTGGACGTCTTTCCGATGGAGTTCCTCGACATGAGCGCGGCGCATCGCGTTCTCTACGGAGAGGATCCTTTCGCGGGATTGGACGTGCCGACGCTTCACCTGCGCCATCAGCTCGAATATGAGCTGCGCGGCAAGCTCATTCGGCTGCGGGAGTTGTATATCCCGGCGAGTCAGAGCGCCGAGCGGGTGATGGCACTCATGACCGATTCGATCGCGAGCTTCACGGTCCTCTTCCGACACGCCCTTCGACTTTTCGGCCTCTCCGAACCTCCCCTGAAGCGGCGAGAGATCGTCGAGCGGTTGGGCGATGTGCTCGCGCTCGATGTGGCGCCGTTTCGGGCGGTCCTGAACCTTCGGGAGGCCAAACGTGCGCTTCCGCTTGATGAGGCTGAGCGGCTCTTCGCCGCGTACCTGGGCGCCATTCAAGCGGTCGTCGAGCGCGTGGATCATCTGGAGGAGAAGCTATGAGCGAATGGTTGGAACCGGGATCGGGAGCGCGAGAGGAGTTTCGTCACGTCTACCTCCGCGAACAGGAGCAGCTCGCGCGAGCGCGCCAGCAGAGGCGACGACGCATGCTCCTTGGGGGCGTTATCCTGGGCGCGCTGATCCTCCTCTTCGGCGGCTACTCCGTCTCGACCTATAACAGCCTGGTCGCCAAGCGTGAGGCTGTGCGCAGTCGGTGGTCACAGGTGGAGAATCAGATGCAACGGCGCGCCGATCTGATCCCGAATCTGGTGAATACGGTCCGTGGGATCACAAAACAAGAGGTGGAGGTCTTCACACGAATCGCGGAGGCGCGGGCCAAGTTGCTCGCACCCGATGCGACGCCGCAGGAGCGCGTCCAGGCGAACGCGCAGATCGAGGCGCTTCTGCCGCAATTGCGCGTGCAAGTGCTCTCGCTCGCCGAGCAATATCCCGAATTGCGCTCCAGTGAGACCTTTCAGCGGTTGATGGACGAATTGGCCGGAAGCGAGAATCGCATCGCCGTCGCGCGCCGGGATTACATTCAGGCCGTTCAGGAGTACAACATCGCGACCTCTCGATTCCCCTCGGTCCTCGTCGCGCGCCTCTTCGGCTTCGAGCGCGCGGAGGATTACTTCAAAGCCGCACCGGAAGCGACGCGCGTCCCACAGGTGCAGTTCTGACCCGCTGCGGGGGGACGGGACGCCATCGGCGCATCCTCATTCCTCGTCCCAGCGGACCCGGGAGACCTCTCGCACCACGCGGCGGATGCGCTCATAGTCGAAACCGAGTCGCACCAGGTGATCGAAGAGGCGTTTCACATCGGCCTTTGTTCGCGGCGTCCCTCTCATGCGCACCCATTTGCCGACGGCGCGCGCGATCAAGCTGTCTTCATCCGTTTGCCCATAGGCCTGATCGAGAGCCGACTCAATCGCGTCCTCCGGAAGGAGTCTTCGACGCAGCTCTTCCCGAAGCCGTCGCCGACCCATGGGCTTGAGTTGCAGCCGTGCCGTGGCATAATCACTCGCCAATTGTTCATCGTTCAGGTAGCCGAGCTCACGCACGCGAGCGAGGACGCGCTCGACGAGCGCCTCCTCCCCAGGCGCTTTCTCCAAGAGCTTGGCGCGCAGCTCGGCCGCGCTCCGCGCCTTGCGCGCCAGAAGCCGGAAGGCCTTGTCCAGAAGCTGCTGATAGAGCGACGTGCTCACAACCGTGGAGATTATTCTCTCCCGTCCCAGATCCCGTCAATGGAGCATCGGGAGCACATGGCGTGCAGCTCCATACGCGCCTGTTGAGGCAGTCGTCACCGCGCGGCTGGCGTGCGAGGCATCGCGACGCGCGCTTCTGGACCCGACCTATTAGGTCCTGTCCTCGCCCTTCGAGATGTGGTAAACTGCCTGGCGGTTTTAGGGACTCCATGCGGTCGCTCGTGTGGAGGTCTCGCTCGATAGGAGATCGCCGATGGGAGGAGGACGAACAATGAGAGGCGATCTCAATGGGGGATGGGAGTTTGAGAGCGAGAGCGAACGATGGGCCCGGTGGGATGAAGTGCATGAGGAGATCCTGCGGCTTGCACGTCGGCTCATGCAGGAGTGCGAAGATTCGGTGGAGACTCATTCCTTGGTCTCTCGCCTCGAGCAGCTTCTTGAAGAGGCGGAGCAATTGAGGCGGTATTCGGTCTAGCGCCTCCGATCGCGGAGTGGGCTCATCCCCTGATCCGGTCCGGTGCGCTGCTGAAGGGGGCAGCGGCATCAGGGCCGGTCGTGTGAGGAAAGGAGAGTGGCCATGGCGAGAATTCTGCTCGTGGATGATGAGCCCAGTATTCGCCTGTTTTATTCCGCCGTCTTAGCCGATGAGGGGCATGAGGTCGTCGAGGCGCCTTCGGGGCCGGATGCTTTGAGGCTCCTGGACGTTGAGAGGCCTGATCTCGTCATCCTCGATATTCGGCTGGGGACATGCAATGGGCTGGAGCTGCTGCAGCAGATCGCGAGCCATCCTGCGCATGTCCCTGTCATCATCCTCACGGCCTACACATCCTTCCAGGATGATTACACCACGTGGTTGGCCGAGAGCTACGTCTTGAAATCGAGTGATCCGACAGAGTTCCTCACAGAAGTTCACCGTGTCCTCAATCGTCGGCAGAGGCGATCGCCGGACGTTCCGTCGCAGACGGGGAGGACCCTGTCACCGTTCGCATAGTCGGTCGGATGTTGTGAGCGTCTCCGTGGGCGCCGAGGTTCGTGCGCAAAGCTGCTGAGCATCGTGCGCGCTCGCCGATCGCAGGGGCGGTGTGAGGAAAATGAAGTCCTCATCACCTCAGGAGCTTCGCTTTCGGCCTGCGCGCTCCGGCGTCAGGCGGCGAGCTTGATCGTCCAGCTCGTGTCGTGCTTCTCGACGATGATGCCGAGTGCTCGCGCGAGTCGTTCGAGGACGTTCCAGGAGGGCGGCGATTTGGGAAGTCCGCGCTCGATCCGGCTGAGGTATTCGACGGAGATCTCCGCGCGCTCGCTCAGGGCCTCTTGCGTGAACCGGCGCGCCTGACGCAACTGGCGCAAGGCTTGGCCAAACTCTTTGGCGAGATCTCGCTTCATGGCCCCCTCCTCCCACATTCAGTGTACCGCCCTGATGCGCGCTTTTCAAAGCGTGCGCTCTTGGAGGATGCCTTCGAGAACCGCGTGAAGGGCTCCCGGAGCGCAGGACGGTGCTCGCGCCACTTGTGCGCTCTCACCCGATGAGTTCGCGCGCGCGCTCAACGATCCGGCGGGCGCTGATGCCATAGCGATCGAGAAGCTCTTCCGGCTTGCCCGAGCGCGGGAGATCAGTCACGGCCAGTTTCACGACGCGCAGGCCATCTTCGGAGAGGGCCGAAGCAACGGCATCGCCCAATCCCCCCTCCGGGTAATGATCCTCCACCGTCAGGATGATTCCTCCCGTGTCGCGAGCGGCGCGGCACAGGGTCTCGCGATCCAGAGGCTTGACCGAGAAGAGGTCAATGACGCGGACGGAGATCCCCTGGTTCTTCAGCTCCTCGTAGGCCCGCAACGCTTCATGAAGCGTGATGCCGGCGGCTACGAGTGTGAGCCGATCTCGCGGGTCCTGCCTCAGGATCTTGCATTGGCCGATGGCGAACGGTTCTTCATTCGGATAGAGCACGGGCGTCTTCGGTCGCGTCGTTCGAATGTAGACGATGCCGTGATGAGCGGCAGCCAGCTCCACCGCCCGCTCGGTCGAGACGGCGTCGGAGGGATAGAGGACGACCGATCCCGGGATGGCGCGCATCATGGCCAGGTCTTCGAGCCCCATCTGCGAGGGGCCATCTTCACCGATGGAGACTCCGGCGTGCGAGCCACAGAGTTTGATGTTCGCGCGCGAGATGCCGGCCATTCGAATGTGATCAAATGCGCGGGTGAGGAAGCAGGCGAAGGTGGAGACGAAGGGGATATAGCCGCGCGCGGCCAGCCCGATGGCCGCGCCCACCATGTTCTGCTCGGCGATGAACTTCTCGAAGAACCGGTGAGGATAGGCCTGCTGGAATTTCTCCGAGAACGTGGAATTCTTCGTGTCCCCATCGAGGGCGACGATGCGGGGATTCATCCGGCCCGCGCGTACGAGTCCCGTTCCATAGGCTTCGCGCGTCGCCACCTGATCGCCGAGGCGATAGGCGGGGAGCGGCCAGAGGTCGTTCGGTGCAGAGGATTGGACCGCGCTCGCTCCATCGGGAAGAGGGGGAGGGGAGAGCAGTTGGAGTCCTGCCGGTGGTTCGATCTCCCCGATCGGCCAGTGCTCTGGAACGCCGAGGTCCCGCAGTGCCCGTTCGGTCTCCTCACCGCGTCTCAGCGGCTTCCCATGCCATCCCTCTTTATCCTCCAGGAAGGAGACGCCCTTCCCTTTCACCGTCCGGGCGATGATGGCGACCGGACGCTCCTCACTGCGCCGCGCATCATCCAGTGCGCGGACGATCTGCTCCAGATCGTGTCCATCTATCGAGATCGCGTGCCAGCCGAAAGCGCGAAACCGCCGCTCGTATGAGTCGAGATCGTGACCGTACATGGTCGCCTGGCTTTGGCCAAGGCGATTGACGTCCACAAGGGCGATGAGGTTGTTGAGGCGGTAGTAGGCGGCCAGAGCGACAGCTTCCCAGACGGCTCCTTCCGCCGTCTCGCCATCCCCCAGCAGGACGTAGACGCGATAATCGAGCCGATCGAGATACTTCCCCGCCAGGGCCATGCCCACGCCGATCGAGAGGCCCTGACCGAGCGATCCCGTGGCGACTTCCGCCCATGGGAAGCGGGGCGTCGGATGCCCCTCCAACTCGCTCTCAACGCGCCGGAGCGTCATGAGTCGCTCGGCCGGAATGGCCCCGGCCTCCGCCCAGACCGCATAGAGCAGCGGCGCCGCATGCCCTTTGGAGAGGATGAACCGATCGTTCGTGGGATGGTGAATATGGCGCACGTCATAGCGCAGCGCGCGGAAGAACACGGCGGCGATCAGATCGGCCGCCGAGAGGCAGGAGGTCGGATGACCGGATCCCGCTTCGGTCGTCATACGCACACAGTTGCGTCGGAGACGTTGGGCCACTTCGCGGAGTTCCGTGAGTGTCGCCGTCATAGGGCTCCCTCACACGCTCTCGAGAATGATCGAGCGCAAGGCGCTCACGGGGGGCTCCCCCTGTCCCAGCACGCGATCGTGGAAATCCTTGAGCGAGAAGGCATCTCCGCGAGCGCGACGGTATTCCTCGCGGAGGGCCTGAATCTGCCATTTCCCCCACGAATAGACGAGCACGAGCGGATCGCGCGTGTAGCGCCAGACCTCGCGCCGCGCGTTCTCCGGCTCTTGATAGCATTCCCGCACGAGGAAGTCTATCGCCTCTGAGAGGGAGAGTTCTCCCAGGTGCATCCGCGTCGCGACGATCAAGCGGCCGATGCGCCAGAGGGCTTCGTAGAGTTGGAAGAGTCGGAGCTTCACATCTTCGCCCCCGAATCCCTCGTCCAGCACCATCTGCTCGCAATAGTGCGCCCACCCTTCGACGAACGTTCCTGCGGCGAACACGCGCCTCACGATTGAGGGGCACCGCTTCAAGTGCAGGGATTGGACGTGGTGGCCGGGATACGCCTCGTGGATGATCGTCGCGATCTGGGCGTAGGCATTGTGAGCGCGCAAGTAGGCACTTTGATGTTCAGCCGGCTGCGCCGGATCTACCGGGGTGACGTAGAAGAACGTCGGGTGCGCCTGGGATTCGAAGGGACCGGGTGGATCGAGGGCAGCGAAGATGAGGCTGCGGGAGAAGGGCGGCGTCTCAGTGACCTCCAACCAGTCGCCCTCAGGCAGGGTGACGAGATCGCGCTCCAGAACGAAGCGTCTCACCTCCTCGCAGCGCCGGCGATACGAGGGGATCAAGTCCTCGGCCGTCGGATGCTCTTGGGACAAGTCATGCAGCAGATCGGGGAGCGAGCGAGTCGGGGCGATCCGATGCGCGATCTCATGCATGTGGTGCTGCGTCGCCCGTAGCTCGCGCCATCCGCGCTCCAGAATCTGTTCGAGCGGCGTGGTCACCTGTTCCTCCGCCGCGAGCAGGCGGGCGAAGGTCTCCGCGCCGAGGGCGAATTCTCCGCTGGCCCGCTCCAGAAGCTCCTCTGCGAGGAACCGGCACATGTCCGCGCAAGCGTGCAGAGCGTCGGCCTGGGCCTCTTCGAGCGGCATTGAGAGCCGCCGCCGACCGTATCAACAGCCTTGACTACGAAAAAGTCGTCTGGGCGATGATGCATCCCGACAAAGCGCGCGGTTGGTTGGAAGCTTACCTCATTCGGATGCGCGCCTTGCACCCAGAAAAACTTCCACCCCTTTGGGAACTGCCGATGGCTTAGCGCCACTGCAAGGGGGCGACCCGACTCAGGTCGCCCCCAATCGCCTTTGGGAGGAGAGAGAAATGGCGGTCACCTATGAAGTCGTGACGGAACTGGTGGAAGCTGAGGAAATACCAGAGAAGATGCCTGAAAGCCTGTGGCACAGTGAACAAGTGGACGATTTGAAGGGCACTTTGAAAGTGCCCCTTGTCAGTAAACCTGAAGCCGTCGTTATGCGTGACATTTACCTTCAGCACAAGGGAAAGCGTTACGTTCCTGACCTATCGGTTATCCTCAGCGCGTTTTCCCGAGAACAAGTTGGAGCAACTTACCGTGTCCCCGAAGATGGTCCGCCACCCGATGTCGTCATTGAGGTTGCTGTCAGTCCCAAATCGTTGGGCGAAGCCCTCAGCGAGAAAGCCGATTTCTACGCCGAATTGCAAGTTAAGGAGTATCTCGTCGTGGAAGCCTTCCCCGAAAAACCCACTCGCCTTTGGTTCGCCCGCCCCATTGCGGGCGAGCGCCCCATCCCCGTCTCAGAAGCACGGCTGGAAACCGTCGGCATCTTCGTTCGCCCTGAAGGACAAAAAGTGCGCTTGTTTGACTTTGAAGGCAACGAAATCCTTTCACCGTCCGAAGCCCTTGAACGGGAGCGGGCGAAGGGGCAAGAACTGGCACAGACAGTTGCCGAGTTGGAACGAATGTTGGCTCAACAAAAAGGCAACACAATGATGGGTGACTGATGGCGAGGTGAAAGGTTCGCCCGTGCTGACGGGAGAGCAATGCCCTTTGCCCTTTGATGCACCCCGACAATCACAGCGCCAACGGCATTTTCAGCGCCGTCAAAAGGTTTTCGGACAATTTTTCACGCCCCATCCTTTGGCAGCATGGATGGTGGAAGTTGCGACGGCTCTTTCACCGGAGGGCACCGCTGCGTTAGACCCCGCTTGTGGCGACGGCGCCTTTTTGCTGCCACTTTTGCGAAAGGGTTTCAGCGAAGTTTGGGGCATTGATGTTGATGCTGCCGTCTTGAAGGTGTGCCAGCAAAGGTGCGCAGACAATCGGTTGATACTGCGGCACGGAAATGCTTTGAAAATGCTCCCCGCTCTGCAAGGCAAATTTGATATCGTCGTCACAAACCCGCCCTTTTCCGCCAAATATGGGCGAGTGACCGACCCGCTCGTGCTGCGTTCGTTTGAGTTGGGACAAGGGCGAAAGAGCGAAGCCGTTGAAGTGTTGTTTTTGGAACTTTGCGTGCAAGCATTACGAAGCAGTGGTATTTTGGCGATTGTTTTGCCTGAAGGCATTTTCGCCAATTTGCCGATGAAGCGGGTGCGCAAGTGGCTCTGTCGCTACACCACACCCCTTGCCATCGTCAGCCTATCACGCCACTTCTTTGCCGCCAAGTGTTGTGTCCTGTTCGCCCAAAAGTCACCCGCCAACATGAAGGCTGAAGTTTTCCTCGCCCATGCCGAAACGGAAGATGACTTGCAAAACATCGCCCGAAACTGGTTCGCTGGCGAGGGAGGGCGCAAGCCCCTTTGCGAACTTCTGGAAGACATGGCACCGTTGCACCACTTGAACACCACGCTCTCAAGTTGCGTTTTCCCGATGCGCCCGCTGAGAGAGTTTCTGGCAGAAATGCGATGCGGGAGCACCCTTTATGGTTCCCAACGACAATTTGCTGCGTCAGGGATCCCTTTCGTTTCGGCAAAGACGATTACTCCCTTCGGCATTGACCTGAAGCGAGACGGGAGATTTGTCGCGATGAGCAGTCCGATGTGGAAACCTCAGGCACAGACCCGCGTCGGCGATGTCCTGTTTGTCCGAGTTGGCGTTGGCTGCATCGGAAGGGTCGCCGTCGTGTTGAGCGAGGACGAAACTGGTGTCGCCGACGACTACATCTACATCCTTCGGTTCAAGCCCGAATTGCTGCCCGAATTTTTCGCCCTTTATGCTCAGACCCGTTTCTTCCGCCAGCAATTGCAGCGGCTCAAACGGGGGACGGGCACAGTCACTATCCCGCAACGGTTGCTTTGTCGAATCCTTGTGCCCGTCCCGCCAATGGAAGTTCAGCACCGTTTCGCCGCCGCTTACCAGACGATGCACGACCGTTTCCGCCAAAGACAAAATCCCATTGACGAACTGCGAAGGCTGGTTGCCGAATTGGAACGCTTATTTGGAAAGAAACGGGGTGAATGAAGCATCAGTTTGTTGAGGTGGCTTGGGACGAGACGCACAAAAAGATCATCTGCCGCCTACCTTTAACTTCACCTACAGGCAAAGTGCGAGTCAAGCGAGATAGACATCCCATAGCAACCCGCCAGACACCTTTGCAGGCGAGCGACGTGATTGAGTGGCAGATTGCTTACCGTGATGCAAAGGGGCAATTTGCGGAATTAGGGTTGGCGTTGCGAGTTGCTCAGCTGAGCCAGTGTAAGCCCAGAGACATTGTTGGTCGCACGGCTAAGCCGAAGGAATTCATCACTTGGTCACCAACTCCAGCAACTTTGAAGGCATTGGTGAAGGCATTCGGAATTGCTTCAAAGTCGCACAGAGATGATATGCTCAAGTTGCTCACAACGTTCAAGGAGGGATGAGGATGGCTAAGATTGTGTCGGTGAAAGCGAGGGAAGTGTTGGACTCAAGGGGCAACCCGACGGTGGAAGCAGAGGTGGTGCTGGATAACGGTTGTGTCGGTTGGGCTGCTGTCCCGTCAGGTGCGTCAACGGGGGAGCATGAGGCTCTAGAGTTGCGGGACGGCGATAAGCGCCGCTACAACGGCAAGGGCGTTTTGATCGCTGTCCGCCATGTCCGTGAAATCATTGCCGAAGCCATCAAAGGGCTTGACCCGACCGATCAAAGCCGATTGGATCGGACGCTGCTGAAATTGGACGGGACGAAAAACAAATCGCGCTTGGGCGCCAACGCCATCCTGAGCGTGTCGCTGGCAGCGGCGCGAGCGGCGGCAGCGTCGAAAGGTATCCCGCTTTATCGGCACATCGCCGATTTGTTCGGCAGCGAGGGTGTCACTTTGCCTGTCCCACTAATGAACATCCTCAACGGTGGCGTCCATGCGCCCAACAACTTGGACGTGCAGGAGTTTATGATTGTGCCTGTCGGCGCCCCGACTTTCGCCGATGCGTTGCGGATGGGCGCCGAGATTTACCACACGCTTCGAAAGGTGCTCATCACGATGGGCCGAAGCGTAGGTGTCGGCGACGAAGGAGGGTTTGCCCCCACTTTGGATGGAGGCAGCGTGGAAGCCCTTCAAGTGCTCCAAGAAGCCATCACAAAGGCGGGCTACACGCCGGGCAAAGAAGTTTGTTTGGCGTTGGATGTCGCCGCGTCGGAACTTTACGACACAAAGCGACGCGTTTACGTCTGGGCGCGCGAGGGCAAGCGTATGGGCGCCGAAGAGATGGTCAGTTTCTATGCCGATTTGTTGGACCGTTTCCCCATCATCTCCATTGAGGACGGGTTGGCAGAAAACGATTGGCGCGGCTGGGAGATGCTGACGAAGGCTTTGGGCAACCGCATTCAATTGATCGGCGACGATTTGTTCGTGACGAACCCGCGATGGCTTCGGCGGGGTATCCAAAGGGGTATCGCCAACGCCATCCTCATTAAGGTCAATCAAATCGGCACGCTGACGGAGACGCTAGAAACGATGCGTCTTGCTAAGGAAGGGAATTACGCCTGCATCGTCAGTCACCGCAGCGGTGAGACGGAAGACACCTTTATCGCCGATTTGGCGGTTGGCACCGATGGGGGACAAATCAAGACGGGGGCGCCCTGTCGAGGCGAACGGACGGCGAAGTACAACCAGTTGCTCCGCATCGAAGAGGAGCTGGGTAACAAGGCAATCTACCCAGGGCGCAAGGCGTTCCCCGCTGTCAATTGGCGTCGGGTGCGGGCATAGCCAGACGCTCTTGCGTCAATGGGCGCGCCAACCGAGGTCACGTAGAGCGCTACGAAGCGCCCCAAGGGCCAGTAAGATGTCGCTTTCATGCACCCAGCCCATGTGGCTGATGCGGATAATTTTGCCCCGCAAATGTCCCTGACCACCCGCCACTTCCACGCGGTAGCGTTGGCGCAACTGATGGATGATGTCGCCACCGTGAATACCGTTAGGCACTTTAATCGCTGTCAGGCTGCACGAAGCGAAGGCGTCATCGGGGACGAACAATTCCAAGCCCATTTCACGAACGCCGTCGCGCAATAAATCGCGCAACCGCCGATGGCGCTCAAAGACGGCCTCCAATCCCTCAGCGAAAATCAAGTCCAAGGCGGCGTCCAGGCCGAACAGGAGCGTGACGGGCGGTGTGTATGGGTTTTGGTTGTGGCGCTGAAATTCCCGCGCCAAACGAAAGTCCCAATAGTAGCGGGGCAGTTGTGCCCGTTCCACTGCTTCCCAAGCCGTCTCCCGCACGGCTACCAACCCGATGCCCGGTGGCACCATCAACGCTTTTTGCGACGCTGCGGCAACGGCGTCAATTTGCCATTCGTCCATCGGCAACGGCATCGCTCCAAATCCGCTGACAGCATCCACGAGCAACAGCGCACCCCGCTCTTTTACGACTTTGGCGATATCGCAGACAGGGTTGACGACGGCGCTGGAAGTTTCATTGTAGGTGAGCAGGACGGCTTTGAAAGGCGGCGATGCCTTGTCCATCGCTGTGGCGACCAAATCGGGTGTCGCTGCCTTGCCCCATTCCACTTTCAGCCAAGTCACCTTCGCCCCGAAGCGCTCGGCAATTTCCCCAAAGCGGTCACCGAACCATCCAACGCTCACCACCAACACGGGGTCACCGGGCGAAAGGAAGTTGACGACCATCCCTTCCAACATACCTGTGCCCGATGCAGGGAAGATGAACACTTCCCCCGTGACACCGAAAATTCGCCGCAATTTTTTCTGCAAGCGAGAAAACAACTCCTCGTAAGCGGGGCTGCGGTGGTTGATGACAGGGCGCATCATCGCCCGCTGCACTTGTGGCGGGATAGGTGTCGGACCAGGAACGAGCAAAAGTTCTTTCTCAGCGAACATCGTCTTGCCCCCTTTGATGCGGGAGTGTGGCGGGTTCAGGCAGACGCACGCAACAATTTTGACAGGCAGGAAGTTATCGACGGAAACTTGGGGCGAAAGGAGCGATGAGAGATGCGACGATGGCTATGGGGGCTTGGGGCGTTGGCAGGGCTAGCGCTGATGTCTCTGGTCGCTGGGGCGCCAGTGCCGAAGAAGCGTTACCGCATCGCTGTCGTGCCCAAAAGTGTTGCTTTTGATTTCTGGCTCGCCGTCAAAGCGGGTGCAGAAAGGGCAGGAAAGGAAGAGGGCGCCGAAATTATCTGGCGTGGTCCAAGCGACGAGACGGATATCGCAGGGCAACGGGCGATCTTGGAAAATTTCATCACGCAACGGGTGGACGCCATCGTCTTTGCGGCATGTGATGCGAAGGCGATGGTGCCTGTCGCACAAAAAGCCCTGAGGGCAGGCATTAAGGTCATCACCATTGACTCTGGGCTTGACCCTGATGTGTCGTTGTGCTTCGTCGCCACCGACAACATCAAAGGCGGGCGCATCGCTGCTGAAACGCTGGCAAAGCTCATCGGTTACGAGGGTAAAGTCGGGCTCATCCCCTTCGTCCCTGGGGCGGCGACTTCCATCCAGCGGGAGCGAGGCTTTAAAGAGGGACTTAAAAAGTTCCCAAAGGTGCGGTTGGTGGCGACATTGTATTCGCAGAGCGATGTGACGAAAGGGATGCAAGTGACGGAAAACATGCTGACAGCTCATCCCGACTTGAAGGGCATTTTTGCGGCAAACGAACCAGGCGCTATCGGAGCGGCGCGAGTCCTGAAAGCACGCAACCTTGTCGGCAAAGTGAAACTCGTCGCCTTCGATGCTGCCCCGACAGAGATCAAAGCCTTGGAAGAGGGCATTATCCAAGCCCTTATCGTTCAAAACCCTTTTCGCATGGGCTACGATGGCGTTAAGATGGCCATTAAAGCCCTGCGGGGCGAGAAGATCCCCAAGCGCATAGACACGGGCGTGACCGTCGTGACGAAGGAGAATATGAACCGCCCCGACATCATCCGCCTACTTTACCCGTTGGGTAAGAAGTGAAGGAGGTGCAGTCGGGTGAAGTTGCTCATCACTGACAACCTTTCGCCGTCGCAATTGGAAAAGGTGCGTTCGATCGCACGGGAGCATCTGATCGTCGCTACGCAGGAACGGGAAATCGCCCTTGCGGAAGCCGTTGACGCCGACATGGCGCTGGTGGGCGCTTTTGCCCGCGAGGTGTTAGAGGCAGCCAAGCAACTGAAATGGGTGCACATCCCTTGGGCGGGTGTGGATAACCTGCTGGATGCCATCCGCAAAACGCCCGCCATCGTGACGTGCGCTAAAGGTGTCTTCGACGCACCGATGGCAGACCATGTGTTCGCCATGCTGCTGGCGCTTACCCGTCGCTTGGATGCTTTTTGGCGCTATCAAGTGGCGGGTATTTGGCGACGGGAAGTGGTCGGTCCGCCCATCACCGATTTGATGGGCAAGACGATGGGCATCGTCGGGTTGGGCAGTGTCGGGCGGGAAGTGGCGCGAAGGGCATCCGCTTTCGGCATGCGGGTTTTAGCCGTCAAGCGCCAACCCGCCGCTCTCTCCGAAGAACCCGTTGACGGGCTCTTTCTGGGCTACGAAGGACTGCGGTTGATGTTGCCCGAATGTGATGTCCTTGTCATCACCGCTGCCTTGACACCGCAGACGCGGGCGCTCATCGGGCGCAACGAATTGGCCTCCCTAAAGCGGGGTGCCTTGCTCGTCAATGTGGCTCGGGGAGCCATCGTGGATGAGCAAGCCCTAGTGGAAGCGTTGGAGTCGGGACATCTTGCAGGGGCTGGGTTGGATGTTTTTGAGGAAGAGCCCCTTCCGCCCGAAAGCCCCCTTTGGCACCTACCCAATGTCATCCTGACGCCCCATGTCGGTGGGCTCAGCGACCGAACTCGCACCCGCAACTTTGAACGCTTCTTGGAAAATTTGCGTCGTTTCCTTTCAAACGAGCCACTTATCGGCGTCGTGGACAAAGAAGCAGGCTATTGACCCTTATGCGGGGGTGACCGATGATGGCCGAGACGATTGGCATCGAAGAGTTTGAAAAATTGGACTTGCGGGTGGGCAAAGTCATCAACGCCCAAAAGGTGCCGGGCAAAGACAAGTTGTTAGTGCTCCAAGTGGACATCGGGACAGAAACCCGCACCGTCGTGGCAGGCATCGCCCAAGAGTTTGCCCCTGAAGAGTTGGTCGGCAAGCAAGTCGTCCTTGTCGCCAACTTGGAGCCTAAACGCATCGGGGGCGTCGTCTCCCACGGAATGATTTTGGCAGCGGGCGACGAAAAAGCCCTTGCCCTTGTTACCTTAGACCGTGAGGTCCCCCCAGGAACTAAAGTGAGGTGATCTCCAACGCTTGCAGGGCTGAGCGGATAGCGGTGATTTCTGTTTCGGTGCAAGCGACAAGGGGAAGGCGGGGCTTGCCGACCTTGAAGCCGACAAGGTTCAGGGCTGCCTTGATAGGCGCAGGGTTGGGACTGGTCGGCGGGAAAAGTGCTCGGATGAGGGGCATCAATCGAAAGTGAATTTGCCGCGCCGTCGCCAAATCGCCCCGCTCCAACGCTGCAATCATCTGCTGGCATTCCTGCCCGCATAGGTGCGAGACGACGCTGATGACGCCAACCCCACCTAAAGCGACAATGTGAAAAGTGTCTTCGTCGTTGCCGCTCCAAACCGCAAAGCCGTCGGGAGCCTTGGCGCAGATGTCGGCAACTTGCTTGAAGTCACCGCTGGCTTCCTTGATGCCGACGATGTTATCTATCTCGTGGGCTAACCGCAAGGTCGTGCTGGCTTCTATGTTGCGCCCTGTTCGGGTCGGGACGTTATAGAGGATGACGGGCAACGAAGTCGCCCGCGCAACGGTCGCAAAGTGCTGGAATAAACCTTCCTGATTAGGCCGATTATAGTAAGGGCAAACGAGTAAGATGCCGTCCACGCCGATGCGCTCCGCTTCCTTCGTCAACTCCACGCTCTCGGCAGTATTGTAGTTACCTGTGCCCGCGATGACTTTCGCCCGTCCTGCCGCTGTTTGTTTGACGACACGGAACAATTCCAACTTCTCGTCGTGGCTGAGGGTTGGGGATTCGCCCGTCGTGCCGGCAACAACGATGCCGTCGGAACCTGTTTGGATAAGGTGTTCTGTGAGCCGTTCTACTTCGGGGAAGTTGATTTGCCCGTCGTCGTCAAAGGGCGTCACCATTGCCGTGATGACCTTACCTAAGTGGGATCCTCTAGAGTCGACCTGCAGGCATGCAAGCTTGAGTATTCTATAGTCTC
>LJSS01000064.1_pt1 | contig 19009 bp, 13 predicted proteins | sample 890271 | NCBI WGS metagenome assembly LJSS01 (sample SAMN03797534, study PRJNA294671) | hot springs metagenome | isolation source: water from Lobios Hot Spring | place: Spain: Lobios, Galicia | collected 2011-02-08
CGTACACCTTGATGGCCTTGAACTGGAGTCCTTCCGCGTAGGCATCCACGGCATCCACGATGCCACAGCTTCCCGGCACGTGAGCGCCGATATCCAGGTGATGAGCCGTCGTCACGGAGAATCCAATGAGCTCGTCCTGGTAGAAGACGGGCACGCAGAAAGCGACATCGGGTCCGTGCGAAGCACCGTAATAGGGGGAGTTATGGATGATCACATCGCCCGGGTGGAACGTCTCTCCCCTCATCTCGAAGAGCCGTTTGATCCCGCGGACGTATCCGGAGATCGGTCCCAGTTGAAGTGGGGTGCTGAAGACCGATTCGCAGAGCTGTTGGCCGTCGGCATCGATGAGCGCGGCGCCGAAGTCTTCCGACTCGCGGATGATACTCGAATAGGACATGCGCGTGAGTTTATGGCCCATTTCGATCGCGATGTTCTCCAGAGCGCCCCAGATGACCTGGGCGGTGATGGGATCGATTCGGGAGGCGACTTGTCCGAGGTGACGATTCATATGCTCCCTCCTTGAACGACGTTATCCCGCTCCCCTTGGGTCCCCGAGGCGGTGGTGATCAGGAGATTCCCGAAGGGATCCACTGTCGCCTCAGATCCCGGCGGCAGGACAGTGGTCGAATCTTTTTGAAGGATCACAGCCGGTCCAGGGATCCTGGCGCCTACGGGAAGCAGAGCACGCTCGAAAAACTCGGTCCGCATCCGATGCAGTTTTCCTCCGACGCGGAAGAAGGTCTCCGCGCTTTTCACCCTCGCTTCCTCCAAGCGGCGATGTGCGGCGTCCAGCCGAGGGGGTTTCAGTGAGGGCATGCGTCCGATCCCGGTGACGCGAAGGTGGACCAGTTCGATGGGATTCTCCGGGAAGTGATGCCCGTATTCGATGTGATGCTGGTGATGGAACGCTCTCCAGAGCTCGCGGATGAGGGCTTCATCCAGGGGTCCGGGCGGCAGAGGGATCTGCAGCTCGTAACCTTGCCCCAAATACCTCAGGCTGGCGCTGCGCAGCAACTCGATGCGATCCTCGGGGAGGCCGTCGCGCCGCAATTGTTCGCGTGCCTCACATTCGAGTTCCTCGAGATCTCGGCGCAGCTTCTGCAGGGAAAGCGAGGTCGAGAGCATGAACTCCGTGCGGAGGAAGTCGTATTTGAGGTCCGTCGCGAGCAAGCCCAAAGCCGACGTGATCCCTGGGTAGAGCGGCACGATCACTTCCGGGACCTTCAAATATCGGGCGACCTCGACGGCCACCATAGGACCGGCTCCACCGAAGGCCACGAGGGCGAACCGGCGCGGATCGTGCCCCTTTTGCACGGTGCGGGAGCGAATCGCATTCGCCATGTTGCTGACGAGGATCGTATTGACGCCTTCGGCTGCCTCGTACACGTCCATTCCGAGCTGAGCGGCCAAGCGTTCGAGAGCGGCGAAAGCCAGATCAGGGTAGATGGGCATCGCGCCGCCGAGGAAATGGTCTTTATCGAGGCGCCCGAGCACCACATAAGCATCCGTCACGGTGGGCTCGGTTCCGCCCAAGCCGTAGCATGCCGGTCCGGGCATAGAGCCGGCACTTCGTGGCCCCACTCGGAAGGCCCCACCGGCATCCACATACGCGATGCTTCCCCCACCGGCGCCGATGCTCTGAACGTCAATCATCGGGATGAGCACAGGATAGCCCGCGATCTTGGTATCGCGAGCGGAGGCCTCCAGAATCCCACGCGGCGTGATCAATCCGATATCCGCGCTCGTTCCTCCGACGTCGAGCGTGATCACATGGGAGCGTCCCGTCAACCGGGCGATCCACTCGCCTCCGAGCACGCCAGCGGCCGGCCCCGACAGGAGCGTGAAGACGGGTTTCTCGGAGACGGTGCGGGTCGTCGCGACGCCTCCGTTGGAGAGCATGATATGCAGCTCCGTTCGAGCTCCGGCTTCTTTCAGGCGCTGCGACAGATGATCGATATACGTCTTAACCTTGGGTCCGATGAAGGCATTGAGGCAAGCGGTGGTGAAGCGCTCGAACTCCCGGAACTGCGGGGAGACTTCGGCTGACGTGGTCACGAACGCCTCCGGGAATTCCTCGCGGACCAGCTGTTTGACGCGATTCTCATGGGCCGGATTGAGATAGGAGAAGAGAAAGCAGCAGGCGATGGACTCCACGCCCGCGCGCTTCAAGGCCCGAATCTGCTCGCGCGCTTCGTCTTCATCGAGGGGGATCAGCACCTCACCCAGCGGAGGGATGATCCGTTCGCTCACGACCTTTCGATAGCGCCGGCGCACCAGAGGTCGCACCTGCCACGGAATATCCTGCTGAATGGAATAATTCTGCGGTCGTTGGTGCCGACCGATATGGATGATGTCTCGAAACCCCTTGGTCGTGATCATTCCGGTGCGCGCACCTTTGTATTCCAGAACGGCATTGGTCGCGACCGTCGTCCCGTGGAAGATATGATCCACGGTCTCAAGCGGAGCGCCCACCTGCGCGCACAGTTGCTGTATTCCCTCCACCATGCCGGTAGATGGATCCGGCGAGGTGGTCGGGACCTTATGGACGGCAAACGTCTTCTGCTCTGTATTGACGAGAATGAGGTCCGTGAAGGTACCACCGATATCGACGCCGATCAGGATCATATGCTGCTCCTCCGGTGAGGATCAGGGCGTGGGGCCGACAGGTGCACAAACCCGCTTTTTGGGTCGCGGATAGGAGTATGCCCTTCGACTGTGGCTCAGCCCGAGCGCATGGAGGACCTCCAACATCTTGACGCCAGCCGTGACGGGATCCACCACCGGGACGCCCACGCGTTGAGAGACCTCGCGCGCAGCTTCGGACATGCCGGCGCATCCGAGCACAATGGTATCAGCCCGATCCTCCAGGATCGCCCTGTGCGACTCCGCGGAGAGCGCTTCGACCATGCGCTCGTGGTCCTTCTCGAGATCGAGGACGGGGATATTCACGGACCGTACGGATGCGCACCGCCGCTCTAATCCGAGCACGAGGATCTTCTCCTCCAGCAGCGGGATCGCGTCATCCAAGACCGTCACCACAGAGAATCTTCGTCCCAATAGGCACGCCAGATACACGGCTGATTCGAAGATGCCCACGACAGGAATATTGAGCACGTCTCGGGCGGCTCCCACAGCTGGGTCTCCGGCGCAGAGGACCGTGGCGGCGTCATACCCCTCCTGCTCCGCCGTCTCCAGAGACTGGATGATGAAGAATTGGCTCAGCTGCTCATCGTATGTATTCTCGATAGACTCGACGCCACCTCGGACGAATTCGAAGGTGACCTCGGTCTCGGGCGCTTTCACGGCGGCGATGCTCGCCCGAAAGATCCGCTCCAGGGTTTCGACCCCATAGTTCGGAATCACAGCTTTGATCCTCATAGATCCCCCCATGTATCCAGATAAAGGATGGTCTGGAGCAGGACATTGGCCCCATTGACGCAATCTTCAAGGGCAGTGAACTCACGCTCGGAGTGACTGATGCCCCCGGCGCTGGGGACGAAAATCATTCCCATGGGGGCTATGCGAGCCATCATCTGCGCATCGTGACCGGCTCCGCTCGGCATGCGGTGAAAAGGGAACCCGAGCGCCGTCGCCGCCGCCTCGATGGCCCGCATGACCCGCGCATCTGCACGAGCGGGCTTGAATCGTTCCCCCTCGCGGATTTCGATCTGCACGCCATACGCGAGGGCTATATCTTCGGCCTGCCGCCGGAGATGCTCCCACGCGCGCGTGATGCGCTCTTCCTCCACATCGCGCAGCTCCAGCGTCAGGCGCACCTCTCCGGGGATGACGTTCCGAGCGTTGGGGATGACCTCGAGCTGGCCGATAGTGCCCGTCATGCAGAACGCGCCGCTTCGGATCGTCTCATGCACCAGGAGGATGAAGCGCGCGGCGGCCAGGAGCGCATCACGTCGCCAGGTCATTGGGGTTGTCCCCGAATGATTGGCCTCTCCGAGGATGCGGACGGAGCTGTAGAGAATGCCGGTGATGCCTTCCACGATGCCGATGGGGACGCCCAAGCGTTCCAAAGTGCCTCCCTGCTCCACGTGCAGTTCCACATACGCCAAGATCTCCTCCGGACGGCGCGCGGCCTCGCGAATTCGTCGCGGGTCTCCACCGATCGCCTCGATCGCTTGAGCGAATGTTCGTCCTCTCGCATCGACGAGGAGCAATTCGGCGGGATCGAGCTCCCCGACCATCGCGCGACTTCCGGAGAGTCCGGGAAACGCGTGACCTTCCTCGTTGGCGAAGACGATCACCTCCAACGGATGTTCCGTCCTGATCCCCGCCTCCTGCAACGTCCGCAGGCATTCGATCCCGGCCACGCATCCGAGGACGCCGTCGTATCGTCCGCCACTGGGAACGGTATCCAGATGTGATCCGAATGCAATCGCGGGAGCCGCCGTCCGTCCGTCACGACGACCGATGATGTTCCCCGCCGGATCAACGGTGACCGTCAGGCCGGCTTCGCGCATCAGCTCCATGGCGATCTCCCGCCCGAGGCGATCGGCTTCGGAGAAGGCCACTCGCGTCGTCCCCACCTGGGCCAGTCGCTCCATCGCGCGCGCCAAGCGATCGGCATTGATGCGGATATGCGAATGCTCGCTCCGTCTCATCGAACTCCACCCTCATTCAGAAGATGTACTTCAACCCGAACTGGATCTGGCGCGAGAAGTGCGCGCCAAAGATGCGTCCGAAATTCGGCGAATCGAAGACCCGATTAGGGAGTTTGAAATTGGTATTATTGAGGAAGTTGAAGAATTCCGCTCGAAACTGCACCTGATGCGTCTCCCGAATTCGGAGATTCTTCAGCACGGCGAAATCCCAGTTTCGGAAGGGCGGCCCGATGACTGTGTTGCGACCGGCGTTGCCGAAGAAGGATGGGGGCTGTCGCCGAAAGCATTCGGTTCGAAACCACTTCTCCGGCCGACGCGGGGCGTTCTCGTTGGGATCGCAGACCTGATCGGGGCGCGTGAAGGTGTATCCGGTGCCACTCGGATCAACTTGGAACGAAGGCGTGAGCGGTTGTCCGCTCTGAAGCGTGAGCACGCCTGAGAGCTGCCATCCGCCCAGCAGATGGTCCACGAGAGCTGGCGCGTTGGTCAAGAACCGTCGCCCGCGCCCAAGGGGAAGCTCATAGACATAGCTGAGCACGAAGCGATGCTTCGCGTGGAAATTCGAGAGGCCGCGCTCGCACCGATTCGGGCAATAGCTATCCTGAGGCGGCGCGTTCACTCCGCCCGACTCGAAGCCATTGGAGACCGTATCGATAGAGCGAGAGAAGGTGTAACTGGCGACGAAGGAGAACCCTTTCGCGAACCGCTGCTCCGCCTTGAGCGCGAGCGCCTCATAATGCGAATTCCCGCCGCCTCCGAAAAGGATGAAGTCCCCGAGCTGAGGGAACGGACGGGGGGGATTAGGATCCCCACGCCCAGCGATCCGCTGATTACCGCGCAGGATTCGATCCAGCTTATGCCCCACCGAGCCGATATAGCCGATCTCGAGGGCCAAAGAACCGGTCAGCTGATGTTGCAGATTCAGACTCCACTGATAGACATCTCCGAGGGGGAAATGGCGCTCCGTCGTATTACCGGCATTGGGGACACTGATCGCCGTGAAGGCGTTCTCCCACGAGAGCGTCGGGAGGAGCGCAGCTCCCACCAAACCTCCAACCCCCAGGTTGACTGCCGCCGATGTCCCATAGAACGGGATATTCGCCTGTGTTTGTGCGTGAGTTCCAGCGAGCGTTCGCGTGGCGAAGAACCAGCCAGCTCCGCCCCGGAGGACCGTTCGTCCCTTTCCCGTCAGGTCATACGCGAATCCGAATCGGGGGCCCCAATTATCCTTATCCGAATCGACGAGCGTGCGCGGCCATCCCGCCTCGCGGAAGGTCGCAAACCGGATACCCTGTGCCCGGAACCGATCCAGACCTGGCGGGAGTTGGTCGCGGTTGATGATGAGCGTTCCCGTCCTGAAATCGACGGCGGCCCGCGGCTCTCGCGTCAGCGGAGGTCGCCAGAATTCGTAGCGCAAGCCGAGGTTCATGGTCAATCGAGGTGTGACTTTCCAGTCATCATGGATGTAGAAGTTCGTCGCCCAGATGAAGCTATGTCCTCGCGTGTTTCCGCCGACGGAGCCGATGTTGAGCGTGGGAATGCCGAGCAGGAAGTCGGCGAAGCCGTTCCCCGTATTCGCCGGGTTCCGTGGGTCGGCGGTGAAGCCTCCGGAGAATTGGAACCATCCGCGGATGAAGAGGTCGAACGTGTGGTAGAACTGCTGCCGCCAGACATCCACCCCGAACTTGAACGTATGCGTCCCGCGCGTCCAGGCCAGATTATCCGTCCACTGGAAGTGATTCGTCAGGAAGTCGAAGGGGGAGGCGATATCCGTATCGCCGAAATCGCTGAATCCGGCCACGGAGATCGGAGGCAGCCCGAAGTCGCGCGGCTCGCGCGAGGTGCCTGGGATTTTGAACATCCCGAAGAAGTCGACGTCGCGGTGCTCAGGGCGACGCACGGTGTTCGCGCGATTGAATCCGAACCGGAACTCATTCACGAGGTTCGGGGTGAAGACGTGTGTCTCGCTGATGGCAAGATTTCGGCTGAAGGCATCGAAGAAGATACCGAAGCCCGGTGGAGCTGGAGGAGCCGCGCTCAGAAAGTTCGGAGCGAAGGGTTCCTGCGTCCTCGTATCGGAGAGGGTGAAGCGCACAAATAGGCTATCTTTCTCCGAGAGTCGGTGATCGACGCGGATCGTGAACTGATCGCGATCGTTGCGTCGCGTTCCGACACTGATGAAGTTTTGCACCCCCGCCTGTTGAACCCTCGGCAAGAGGGAGGCTAAGAAGGCGGAAGCCGGATGGATGCGTTCCCTCGGGATGATGTTCCCGGGGAAAGGATCGCGAATGATCCGGGAGGGGTCATTGGGATCGCGTCGCGTCGTCAGGGGATCGAAGATGGGGGGGAGCCCGGAGAAGTCTCCTCGCAACATGCGCTCGGTCGGGAGGGTGGACGTTTCGGTGAGAGATTGGCGGATTCGCAATCCCTCGTAGTTTCCGAAGAAGAACGTGCGGTCCTTGATGAGGCGACCTCCGAGGGAGAAGCCGAACTGGTTCTGCCGGAACGGCGGGACCTTCTTGGGATCGAAGAAGTTGCGGGCATCTAAGGCGTCGTTTCGGAGGAACTCGAAGGCAGCTCCATGGAACTCATTGGATCCGGACTTGGTCGAGACACTGATTTGTCCTCCCGAGAGATTGCCATATTCGGCGCTATAGAGCGACCCTTTGACCTTGAACTCCTGAATGGCCTCGACGGAGATCGGGATGTTCATGTTGTTGAACGACGGATCCGCATTCGACACGCCGTCAATGAGATATCCGTTTTGGTCATCCCGCCCACCATTGATGTTGACCGTGAGCCCTCCACCGGAGACGGTGAATCGGGAAGCACCGGTCTCTTGAGCGGCCGCCACAGCTCCCGGGGCCAACAGGGCGAGCTGGAGAAAGTTTCGGGCGTTCAGAGGGAGCTCCGTCACCCGACGTTCTTCAATGACCGATCCCACCTCCGACGTCCCTGTTTGTATGAGTGGCGCAGCGGCGGTGACTTCGACAACATCTTGGAGCTCTCCGATCTGAAGCTCCAGATCAACGTGGACCCGCTCATCGACCTCCAAAACGACCCGTGACGCGATGGCTTTCTTGAAGCCCGGGTGCTCGGCCGTCACTTCGTAGATCCCGACCGGGAGCAAGCTGATCACGAAGTTCCCCATCTCATCGGTGCGGGTTTGGCGGATCAGCCCAGTCGCCGTATTGCGCACGACCACGAGGACGTTAGGGACAACGGCTCCACTCGGATCTCGAACCGTTCCGGTGATGGCTCCCCGAGCCTGAGCGTGGACGATCCCGGTTACTCCAAAAGTTAAAAGCAGGAACGACAGAATCCATGCTGACCTTCTCATTGTGACCTCCTGAAGGTAAGGATCAACTCACGGTCTGTCGGACACAGAGGCCGCCCCGAAAGTCTCGCGCAGGTTGGCCTCCACGATCTCTTTCAGATTGGCCGCCTCCAGAGCATCCTCCAACATCTTTTGGTATGCTCGCTCAGGATCACGACGTCGAATCGCCTCAAAGATCTCGCGGTGATGCCGGAGAACACGCTCGTTATGCTCTCTCGGAGGAAGGATCTTCACAATCTGTTCGGTCAGGAGCACACGCGTCGATTCGGAGATGAGCGCCAGCACGCGATTCTTCGAGGCTCGAGCGACCAAATCGTGGAATTTGCTGCTCTCGACCACCGTGAGCGCGCTTTCGGTCGCCGCCTCTGCTTGCAAAAGGGATTGCTCCATCTCTGCTATTTCCTCTTCGGTGGCATACCGAGCCGCCAGCTCGGCCAGGGGTGGTTCAATGATCTGCCACGTCTGCACGAGCTCATCAAAGGAGATCTGACGCAGGATGAACATACTCGCGATGGAGGTCTTGATGTGATCTGTTCCCGGCAAGCGAACATAAGCCCCACCCCTAGGACCCAATCTGCGCTCGATGAATTGAAGGGTTTCCAAGGATCGCAGGGCTTCTCGCACTGCGACGCGGCTGACGCCAAACATCTTCGCCAACTCCCGTTCCGGAGGAAGCCGTTCCCCCGGCTTGATCTTACCTGAAAGGATCGCGTACCGAATTTGATCGGCCACGAGTAGGTAAACGTCCTTTATGGTAATTTTCTCAAACATATTGTTTGGTCCTACCATAATCCGGTAGTATTATAATCCGAGCAGATCGAAGTTGTCAAGCCCCTGCATTCGTCCAGTACCTTTGGCACTCGGGATGATAAATGAGGAGTCATTTTACCGGAGGCATGAGGCCGAGTCGATGGTGAGGGATGAGGGTGTTGTAAGCGATGAGCCAATCGGCGAGGTTCTTGTTGAAGAGGGTGAGGTCGGGAAAGATCCTCGTGTCAGTCGATGAACTGTTCCTGGATGGTGCGGTTGAAGCGCTCGGCATGGGCATTCATCTTCGGGCTTTTTGGGTAAGTCCAGTAGTGGGTCGGTCCCAGGTGTTGGAGGATCTGGTCGAAGGCCCCCTTGAACTCGGAGCCGTTGTCCGACAGGAACAGGATCTGGCGGGCAGTATCCTGGGTAAGTCCGGCCACGAGCGCCTCGGCCGCGCGGGCGGTGTGGCGGGCGTGTTTGCTGGGAAGGGCCACGGCGAAGGCGATAGCCAAGACGGGGTCGATGGCGGTGAGCACAGAGCGCCGGATGCCATCGCGCACTCGTTCGATAGTGTCTACGGCCCACAGGGTGAGCGGTGGGGCTTTGAGATCTTCTGGCTTTCTGGCCTTGCGTTCTTGGCGCAGGGGTTTTGGTCGGCCCCGGGCATCCAGGCGCTCTTGGCAAAAGCGCATTTTGCCTGGCGCGCGGGCCATGATCCGGCCGATCGTGCAGACCGAGGGCCGTGCCACGCCCTGCGCCTTACCCCAAGGGGCGAGCAGGACATGGAGGTTTTCCTTTCCCAGGTTGGGATAAAGGGTGCGCAGCCGTCGGATCTCAGCCACGAGCCGTGGGTCGGTTTGAGGCGCCCGGCGTCGCTTGGGCGCCGAGGACTTCGCGGCCAGCGCCGCAGGGTTGCCTCCGGCAGCATGCAGCGCTCTTTTCCAGCGGGAGAGGGTTCTTCGGGAAACCCCAAAGGCATCTACCGTCGCAGCCAGGCCGTGCTTGTCAAAGAACTGGAGGATTCTGAGTCGTTCCTGGGCATCTTTGGGGGTCATCTCCCAAAGATGTCCCAAAGAGGCCACCTGGTAACCCCCCGGACTCGGTACCCAACCCGATGAGCTTGCATGGCACTCCCCCCTCTCCAAAGGAGTGCCAAAGGTTTCTGAACTTATGCATTGGTCAAGTAAACGGTGTCAACGCCTTGTCAACGCCCTGTCAACGCTCTGCCAAAAAGTGAAAAATGTGAAGCACACAGAAATCCGCCCGCCTCCTAACCCATTGAACACCAATGACTTCACAATTCCACCCCAAGCCCTCCAAAATCATCCTGATTCTTTTTGCCCATGTCACACAAAACAAAAAAAAGGAGGAAGTCTATAGAGGAGGAACGGTGGGCCATCGCCGGTTCCGGCAGTGGGTGCGAACCGGAGTGCTGGAACTGATCCTCCAAACCTTGGCGCAAGATCTTAAAGAGCGCGGCTGGCTGAACCTGGAGGAGTGCTTCATCAACAGCACCTTCATATCCGCAAAAAAAAGGGCGAGGATTGGCGCGACCAAGCGGGGCAAGGGTTCGAAGGTCATAGCAGTGGCAAACCGCGCTGGTCTTCCTCTCGCCACTTGGGTTGCAAGCGCTTCGCCGCGTGAGGCCATACTCATGGAGCCGACCCTGCAAGCCCGCGGGGAGGTGCCCCAGCGCGTGATCGGCGACCGCGCCTATCAGAGCGATCCGCTGGACGAGCGCTTGGCCGCCCAAGGGATCGCGATGATCGCCCCACATCGCCGAAACCGCACGAAGCCCCAAGATGGCCGACCGCTGCGGCAGTGCCGACGCCGCTCGCAAGGTGGAGCGGCCCCTTCGCCCGGGTGGCAGACTTCCCGTCCTCTTCTGGTCCGCTACGAACGCCATCTGGCACACTACCTCGGCTTTGTCCATGTGGACTGCATCATCCACGGAGTTTTTGAGCTGACTTCTTAAACACTCTTAGTCTGCCAGATCCCGTAAGCTTACCTTGGGATCCTTGATTCTCTCTCACCATAGCGCTACATTTTTTCACCTCGAAGCCAAAGAATGGGGGGATCCAATGCCACTTAAATTCTACATCGAACCGCATAGCCCAATTCCGCTCCACGCACAGATCATCGACCGTATTCGACTCGCCCTGTTGACAGGAGAGCTGCGACCTGGTGACACGCTACCCTCTATCCGAGATGTCGAAAGAGAGTGTGGAGCGAGCCGCAATATTGTGCGGCGGGCGTATTTGGAGCTAGAAGCTTACGGGCTCTTAAAGCTTAAACATGGCAAGGGAGTCATCGTCCACGACGATCTTCCTCACTTAACGAACAAGGTACTCGCCCACCGTAGTCAGAAACTTTGCCAAGAGGTACTATCTAAGGTCAAGGCCATCGGCCTCGTCGGATCCTCCTTCGCTCGCATGTTGTACCACGTTGCTTTGGCAGATGAACGGTCGCGGCAGCAGTTTTTTTACGTGGACATCACGGGACCATTGGCCCAAGAGCGCGCCGCTCAGATCAGTCGCGCTTGGCAAATCACTATTGTTGGATTGGCTATTAAGGATATAGGTGTGTTGGAGCAAATCAGGCGGGAGACCCCTCTCAAGGTCTTCACTAACTTCTATAGATATGGTGAAGTGGCCAAACTCCTCAGCTATCCCAATGTAGATCTCATCCCAGTCGCCTTGAAGTTCAGCAAGGAGATGGAAGCAGAGATTGACCGTCTTCGCGAAGGCTCGATCGTGGAGATCGTCCTTGATGAACGGGACTTTTCCAGCTATGGAGGGTTGATCCTAGAGAACTATCAGCACGCCTTTGCTTCTAAGAAGCTATTCTTCAGGGTCAGAGCAATGACAACCATCGCTGATCTGAAAAATAGATTGAGATCGGGGAATTGCCACATGCTCATCATCAGCAATCGGCTGTGGGATCAACTGCCGGAAGACGTGAAACGCTTGAGGATGGTCACCTACCCTAAGATGGAGTTCGATGCTCGCGCTTCAGAACCTGCTCGACTTCGAGCAGGAATTATACTCTAATATGCTCGCTTGACTTCAAGGAGCGCGCAGTATCGCGCCTCACATTGCTTGGCCTCACTCAAGTGATTTAAATTAACACATTTTCCCCACTCATATACACCTCCACTCGCTTGAACTTTCCCTGCTCGAGGTAGAAGAAATTGCAGTTGCTCATATTGACCTGACGACCGTCCGTTCCTACAAGGACGACGTTGAATTGCGCCGCACATCTCTCGCGCTCAGTATCCACCACATGGGAGAAGTCCTTATGGACCATGAAGTTATAGTTATTGAAGAGGTTCTCGAACATCCGCTTGATCCCCGTATCGCGACCCACGTGAGTCGTAACAGCCAGTTGAGGGCGCCCCTCCTGCATGGCCACCGATCGGATTATGAACACAGCATCCGGACAAAAGCACTCCAACGTGGCAGCCAAATCCCTGCGATCTACGCTTCCGAAATACTTCTCTTCTACCATCTGAACGTAATATTCGTAAGGATAACTTCCCATATAAGCCACCTCCTGGCGAGGGTATCTCCATTATTGGGCCTCACAAAGAGCTCGTAACAGAGAAAGAGCCCATCGCACGCAGAGATGCTTCCTACTGAGCGTTTCGCGTTTCATCAACTCTGTGAGGCTCATTAAGACGTCACCATCATCTCCCGTGCCAAAATGGTTCGTGCCAGTTCAGCGCAGGCGAGCAATCGCTCATAATCAATCCCGGTTCGAATCCCCATCTCATGAAACATCAGCACAAGCTTCTCGGTGGCGACATTCCCGGTCGCGCCTGGACTAAAGGGACAACCGCCAAGCCCACCAATGGAGGCATCAAAAATCGTAATGCCCGCCTGGAGGGCAGCATAGGCGTTTACTAACGCCATGTGTCGCGTATCATGAAAATGCACCGATAACGCTCGAGCTGGCCACCGCTGACAAGCACGGGTTAACAGGTCACCAGTCTGCACCGGATTCGCACATCCAATTGTATCTGCGAATGTCACCTCATCGCTTCCCATGTCAAAAAGTGTCTCGGCGATCTCCATCACACGCCCCACGGGGACTCGCCCCTCATAAGGACAACCAAAGGACGCACTGATTATCCCACGAACCCAGAGCCCATCTGCTTTGGCCCTCGCGATAATCAGCTCAAACTGGCGGAGCGATTCCACAACAGACATGCCAACGTTCTTTTGATTGAGCGCCTCAGTTGCAGCGACCACCAGCGTGATATCCGTGAGGGCCGGGCACCGCCGGGCTCGTTCATAGCCCTTCTCGTTCGGGATGAGGGCCATGAGCCTCGTGCCCTCCGGAACCTCAAGACGCGAGAGCACCTCCTCGGCGTCCTTCAACTGTGGGATCACCTTCGGATGCACGAATGACGTCACTTCGATCCTTCGGATACCAGCCCATATAAGCTTGTGGATCAACTCAACCTTCTGCGACGTCGGCACTTCCACAGCTAAGTTCTGCAGTCCATCACGAGGACCTACGTCCACAATCTCTACTGCTTCTGGCAATGGGTTCATCAAATCACCCCCTCCTCATGTAAGGTGTTCAACTCTTTGTCACTTAATCCTAACAGGCCTCTGAAGATCTCCTCATTGTGCGCTCCTATCGGCGGGCCAATCCATTTCGTAACCCCAGGCGTCTCACTCAAGAAAGGAAGAATCCGCGGAATTTTCAACGGCTCTCCGTCCGGAAGAACTACCTCCTCGAACAAGCCGCGTGCAATGAAATGCGGATCTCTGACGATCTCAGCAATGCTGTAGATGGGCCCACACGGAACACCTGCTACTTCCAGCGTTTCAAAAACCTCCTGGAAAGTGTGCTCCCGGGTCCATTCCTCGATCGCCCGATCTATCATCTCCTCATGTTCGACGCGCCCGTCATTGTGCGCGAGCTTCGGATCTTCAGCCAAATCTGCTCTCCCTATGGCGTACATCAACCGCTTGAAAATCGTATCTCCATTACCGCCGATCACGATGTACTTGCCATCCCCACATCTGTAAGTGTTCGTTGGAACGATTCCAGATAGTTTAGCTCCCTCTCGCTCACGAACATATCCCAGCTTATCATACTCCGGTAATAAGCTCTCCATCACGTTAAAGACCGCTTCATAAATGGCGACGTCCACCATCTGTCCCCGTCCGCTACCGATAACGTCCCTGTAGTAAACCGCTATCAGAGCTCCCAAGGCCGCATGCAAACCCGCCAGCGTGTCCCCGAGACTCAGATTCGGACGCACCGGAGGGCGATCAGGATAACCGGTCACGTATCGAAGCCCCCCCATCGCTTCAGCCACGCTGGCATATCCCGGCCGATGCGAATACGGTCCTGTTTGTCCCCACCCAGAAACCCGAACCATAATCAATCGCGGATTCAGCGCTCGCAAATGTTCCCACCCCAATCCCCACTTCTCCAACGTCCCCGGTTTGAAGTTCTCCACGAGAATGTCCACGCGCTGAGCGAGTCGGCGAGCGATTTCCTGCCCTTTAGGATGTCGCAGATTCAACGTGATGCACTTCTTATTGCGCCCGAGGATGTACCACCACAGCGCTGTCCCCTTATACACCTTCCGCCACCGTCGAAGCGGATCTCCAATCCCCGGCGGCTCGATCTTGATCACCTCGGCCCCAAAGGCGGCCAGGATAACACCCGCAAAAGGACCGGCCAGTAATTGACCCATCTCCAAAACCTTCAATCCCTGAAGGGGCATTCGCCTCTCGTCCATAGGGACACCCTCTCCGCAAACGCTCGTCCTTTAACGCTCCACCCCCGGCAATCCCATCAAGTACTCGAGCACCTCACCGAGAGAAACCACATCACCATATTTCGCATCGATGTCAAAGAGATTGGCCTCATGAGGACCAGGTGCTCGATCTCCAACCGCTTCGCGAACGACGATCGTGCGAAATCCGTGCTGGCAGCTGTCCACGGCCGAGGCACGCACGCACCCGCTCGTCGTGCATCCCCCGATCACCACCGTGTCGCACCGAAGCGCCGTCAGGGTCGAAGTCAATGACGTCCCGAAAAACGCGCTCGCGTATTTCTTCACAATCACATGCTCCCCGGGCTTGGGGGCAAGTCGTTCGTCAATTGCCGTCATGCGCGATCCTTTCTTCAATATGCTCAAGGATGGCACCTTCATCAGAAACACCCCCGCGTCCCGAAGGTCCTCTTCGTACTCCACTGTGGTGAAAAAAATAGGGACTCCCTTCCCCCGCGCCGCCATCAACAATTCTCGCGCCGCTTCCACTTCCGCGTCATAATTGGAGGCTAACGGCGAACTCGGATCCGTGAACGCCACAATGAAGTCCACGATCAATAGGGCCGGTCGCTCCCCAAAGCCAACCCGTCGCGCGAACCCCCGTTGCTCATAAAACCGACGAATCTCCACATCTCCCATGAATGAGCTACCCTCCCTCCCCAAGACCATAATCTAAGGATCTGCCACCATCTCCTGCGGCACGCCTTCGACACGCCCCGCCTTGATCCCAATCGGCTCTGGTACCGGACCGAACGTGAAGATCGGAACAGGTCCTCGCCGCTGCCGCTTCTCCGCCCGAAGCTTCTCCGTCGTCTCCCAATCGATCTCAAATGTCACTGGGTCCAAGACCACCCCATAGTCCCGCTCCGCCTTCTCCCTGGAAACCAACCCGCGAATTACATCCATCCGTACCCGCTCGGCCGGACGATCTAGAGGATCCTTCCACCCCCCACCTCCAGCTGTTTGATAGATCAAGATGTCCCCCTTACGCACAGGTACCTGACTGACCTTCGAAGGAAGAGGCACTCGCTCTCCTGTCGTCCGAATCAAAAGCTTGCGAGAACACTCTCCGGGAAGTCCCCCCAGAATCCCCCACGGCTTCGAACGCTCACGATCATCGTGAATGGCGATCTCTCCATCCGCCTCAAAGCGATAGACCTTATGCACCCCATTGCCTCCACGGTGGAACCCAGCTCCTCCCGAATCGATCAAAGAACCATATTCCAGAACCGTCAGTGGATAATAGTTCTCCAAATACTCTGTCGGAATGTTCTCAAAGAGCGGCCACCACGAATGCGCATCCAACCCATCATCCACCGGTCTCCCGGGGATCCCGCCGAAGGTGATCTCCATCAAATGGAAGAACTCCCCCCGCTCATCGTAACCGTTATAGAGCAAGTATGGACTCGTCCCGTAGCCAGCCGCCGTTGACAGCTCCGGAGCATTTACTCCCAATGCCCCTCCGAGGACATCGAAGAGCCGCGCCAAGGCGTGCGTCCGACAGCCGAGCGCCGCTGGGAATTTAGGCCTCAACAAGGACCCCTCCGGCAAGATGATGTGCAAGAGCGGATAGAATCCATCGTTGAACAGGATCTGCGGATCATAGACCATGATCAGATAGACGCCGATGAACATCTTGAACATTTCTTCGCTCAAGTAGAAGTTAATTGGCCCTGGTGCTTGCGGATCTGTCCCTGTCCAATCGAAATACCCATGATCCCCCTCGCGCCAAATGGTCAGCTTCATCTTATAGGGCCCATTGCCACGTCCATCATCGTCTACATAGTCCTCAAAACTCACCGGCTCCTCGGGTAAGTTCTTCACAATCAGCGCGCTCATCGCTCGATACGTTCGATCTAGCAACGCTTCGAATGCTTCCAGCACGACGTCCTTGCCAAAGCGATCACATAGTTCCTGCACGCGCTTCTCAGCCGTCCGACACCCGGCCACGATCGCCATCAGATCGAAATAGTTCATCGTCGGCGTCCGCGTGTTGTTCAGGATCAGATCGAGCACATCCTCATTGAGCTTCCCCTCCTCGAAGAGCTTCACCGGAGGAATCCGAACCCCCTCGCCGAAAATCGTCGTCGCATCCGTCGGCAAACTCCCCGGCACCGGCCCCCCCACGTCAAGCGTATGCCCGAATTGCGAAGCCCATCCTACGAGCTCACCATCATAGAAGATCGGCAGAAGCACCAACCAGTCATTGATATGCGAGATAGCGGCCTGGCATTTATATGGATCGCTCGTCAGGAAGATGTCACCCGGCCTGATCCCCCGCTTCCAATCCCGAATGAACCCAGCAATATATGAACCGAATTGTCCCACCACCATCCGCCCATCCGGCGTGCACACCATAGGGAACGCATCATGCTGTTCGCGGATCACAGGTGACATCGCCGAGCGAAAGACGACAGCATCCATCTCATACCGAATGTTCCGTAACGCATTTTCGATGATATCCAGCGTTATTGGATCAAGCTGGACCCTCGCCTTCATAATTTTCCTCCCATCTACGAACTCTCTTGCGCGTGGCCCTCTGGCCAAATCAGGATATTCAGATATTCGTCAACCTCTCCATAATGCCCGGGAAGGATCACCACCGTTGAATCTATTTGCGTGATTACTGCGGGACCGTGGATCACATTCCCGGGACGAAGCCGACTCCGATCGTAGATCGCCGTGTCCAGGAAACCGCCTTGAAAGTAGATCTGATGATGATCCACCATCGCGTGCCGACTGTCGCTCCCCTCCCGCTCAAACCGAGGCAACTCGAGCTTCCGCACCATACCGACGCCGATGGCACGCACATTCACGACCTCAATCATCGAGTCGATGTTAAAGCCGTAGTTCTGCTGATGTACCCGCTTGAAGTCCGCCACGAGCTGCTCGAATCCGATAGCGTCAAGATCCACAACGCTGACAGGGATCGGGAACTCATAGCCTTGACGGTAGTAACGAACATCAACCTCATACTCGATATGCTGTCGTTCCGGAGGGATGCCCTCTCTCTGCAACCATTGGCGCGCTTCCTCGGCCAGTTTGAGCAGCAGGGTCTTGATCTCTGTGGGGGACGTTTGATCCAACGTCCGAATATATGTACGCGCGAATTCATTCTTGATGTCAGAATGTAAAAATCCAAGTGCTGAGAACACTCCGGGCATGAGCGGGACGATCACCGGCCATGAGCCCGTCAGCCGCGCTAGCGCATTCGCATGCAGAGGGCCAGCCCCTCCAAAAGCCACTAAACAAAAATCACGGGGATCAAGTCCGCGTTGCACAGTGACCAATCGGATCGCCCCGAACATATTTTCATTGACAATATCGAGGATCCCCTGTGCAGCTCCGTAGAGATCTAACCCCAGTGCATCAGCGATCTTTTGCACGGCCCGACGCGCGGCTTCCACATCCAGCATCATCTCACCACCCAGCAGCTTCGGGGGGAGATGTCCGAGGATCACATTGGCGTCGGTCACCGTAGGTTCTTCCCCCCCTAAACTATAACAAGCCGGCCCTGGTTCTGCTCCCGCCGACTGTGGGCCAACCCGCAACGCCCCTGTAATCGGCACGTGCGCGATCGAGCCCCCCCCCGCTCCAATCGATCGCACATCCACCGAGCGAACCTTCACCGGATAGTATCCAAGGCGTGTCTCCCGAGCCAGATAAGGACGCCCCCCAAAACTCACCGCCACATCCGTTGAAGTCCCTCCCATATCGAAGGAAATAACATTAGCGTATCCACAAAGCTGTCCAACATAACTGGCAGCGATAACTCCTCCCGATGGTCCCGACATCAAGGTATTCACCGGCTTATCGCTCGCCGCTTCCAAGCTCATCACTCCTCCATCAGAACGAAGGATGTTCACAACCGGTGCCAGCCCCTCCGCTTCCAACTTCTCCCGAATCCCACGCAAATATCCACTCATCCGCGGCCGCACGTAGGCGTTCATCACCGCCGTCAGCGTACGCTCATACTCCCGGAACTCCGGCAGGATGTCGCTGGAGATCGTCACTGATAAATCCCCACTCTCCCGCTCGATGATCCGTTTCACCTCCTGCTCGTGCATCGGATTCACATACGAATGCAGCAATGAGACCGCCAACGCTTCGACCTTCCTCCCATATAACCGTTGTGCCCAATTCTGGATCTCCAATAACGCTGCACGCACCTCGCCAACATCTAACGGGACCAACTCCTCGCCACGTGCGTTGATGCGTGCCGAAATCCCTCGCGTCAACTCCAACGGTGCCATCGGATCTGGCTTAATCATGATGATCCAGCCGGCCAATGGTCCCGGCGTCTGTCCACGCGCGACATGCAGAATCTGCTCGAACCCCTTATTTGTGATCAATCCCACGAGCGCCCCCTTCCCCTCTAACACCGTGTTTGTAGCCACCGTCGTCCCATGCAAGATCAATTGGATATCCCGCGGTGAGATCCCCGCTATCTCGGCAATCTTTCGAATCCCATTGAGTACGCCGATGGAAGGATCCGATGGTGTGGAGGGG
>LJSS01000068.1_pt1 | contig 18521 bp, 20 predicted proteins | sample 890271 | NCBI WGS metagenome assembly LJSS01 (sample SAMN03797534, study PRJNA294671) | hot springs metagenome | isolation source: water from Lobios Hot Spring | place: Spain: Lobios, Galicia | collected 2011-02-08
GGGGAGAGATCCTCTACCAGGGAAAGCCCATCCATAATCGCCCCCCCGAGGAGATCGTGAGGATGGGCATCGTCCAGGTGCTGGAAGGCCGGCGGGTTTTCAAACACCTCACGGTGGAGGAGAACCTGCGGGTGGGCACCTTGACCCGTAAGGACAGCCGTCTTAAGGAGGATCTGGAGCGCATCTACCATTACTTCCCCCGCCTGGCCGAGCTCAGGAACCGCCTGGCCGGGTACTGCTCGGGGGGAGAGCAGCAGATGATCGCCATAGGCCGGGCCCTTTTGGCCAAACCCCGGCTTCTCCTCCTGGACGAGCCCTCCTTGGGCCTGGCTCCCCTTTTGGTGCGGGAGATCTTTGACATCGTGGCCCGGGTGAACGCCGAGGAGGGGGTCACGGTCCTGGTGGTGGAGCAGAACGCCAGGGTGGCGCTTTCCATCGCCCATTACGGGTACATCATGGAAACGGGGCGGATCGTCCTGGAGGGGGATCGGGACTACCTGTTGGAAAACCCTGACGTGCAGGAGTTCTACCTGGGGGTGGCCAAAGGGGGCGGACGCAAGAGCTTCAAGGAGGTAAAGGCCTACAAGAGGCGGAAGCGGTTCATGTAGCCTGCCGCAGGACCCCGGCGTGGCGAGGCCCACGCTGGGGTTCGTATCATGGAGAGCGTGGTGCGCTTTCGCATGGAAGGGGTGCGCCTGGACCAGGCGGTGGCCGAGGCCTGCGGGGTAAGCCGCAGCCGGGCCCAGGAATGGATCGCCCAGGGCCGGGTCCAGGTGGGGGAAAAGGTGGTGGAAAAGCCCTCCTACCGCCTTAAGGGGGAAGAGGTGCTGGTGGTTCCCCCGGAGGAAAAGCCCTTCGTGGCCCCTCAGGACCTGGCCATCCCGGTGCTCTACGAGGACGAGGACCTCCTGGTCCTCAACAAGCCTGCGGGGCTTCTTACCCATCCGGCTCCCGGGGTATACACGGGCACCGTGGTCAACGCCCTGTTGGGGCGGTACTTTCCTCTCCAGGAGGCCGAGCGGCCCGAGGAGGTGCGTCCCGGCATCGTGCACCGCCTGGACAAGGACACCAGCGGGGTCCTGGTGGTGGCCAAGCATGGAGGGGCCCTCGAGGCCCTGGCCCGGGCCTTCCGCGACAGGCTGGTGATGAAACGCTACCTGGCCATCACCGAGGGGCACCCCAAGGAGGGCACCCTCATCGCCCCCATAGGCCGGCATCCCGTGGAGCGGCACAAGATGCACGTGGGGGGGATTGCGCCCCGGTATGCGGAAACCGAGTTCCGCATTCTCGCCACCGCCGGACCCTACGCCCTGGTGGAGGCCCGGCCCCACACCGGCCGTACCCACCAGATCCGGGTCCACCTCAAGCACCTGAAGGCCCCCATCCTAGGGGATGGGGTTTATGGGCGGGAAAGCCCCCTGATCTCCCGCCAGGCCCTCCATGCCTACGAGCTTCGCCTTCCCCATCCCCGCACGGGGCGCATCCTGGAGTTTCTGGCCCCGGTGCCAAAGGACATGGTTCGGGCTTGGGAGGCCTTGGGCGGAAGGTGGCCAGCGGATCTGCGGTTGGAAGGCCCAGGGCTAGACCAAGGCCAGCAAGCCCTTTAGAGCTTTCCCCAGGCGGTGGATTCCCTCCCGGATCCGTCCCTGATCCATGGTGGCGTAGGAGAGCCTTAAGGTGTTCTCCCCACCCCCATTGGCAAAAAAGGGCCCTCCGGGCACGAAGGCTACGTTTTCCTCTATGGCCCGTTGGAAAAGGACCTCGGCGGAAAGCCCCTCGGGGAGGGTCATCCAGACGAACATCCCTCCCTTGGGCCGGGTATAGGCCACCTCCTTGGGCATCTCCCGGTCCAGGGCTTCCAGCATGGCCTGGGCCTTGGCCTTGTAGGTGGTGCGGATCCTCTCCAGGCGTTCCGGGAAGCCTTCCTTCACCAGCTCGTGCACCAGGATCTGGTTGAGGACCGGGGTGTGCAGGTCCACCCCTTGTTTGGCCTGGGTGAGCTTGAGGATGGCCTCGGGCCGGGCCACCACGAAGGCCACCCTCAGGCCCGGGGCCAGCACCTTGGAGAAGCTACTCAGGTAGATCACACCGGGGTAGCCCGCCTCCCGGGCCAGCTCAAAAAGGCTTGGCAGGCGGCTTTCCCCAAAGTAGAGCTCCCGGTAGGCGTCATCCTCCACCACCACCAACCCCCGTTCCATGGCCATTTCCAGGAGGCGCCTGCGGGCTTCCAGGGGCATGAGCCCCCCGGAGGGGTTCTGGAAGGAGGGGATGAGGTAGAGGAAGCGGGGGCGCTCCTGGTCTAGGGCTTCTTCCAGGGCACTGAGGTCCGGCCCCTCTTCCCCGGCCGGCACCGTGAGGAAACGGGGGCCGTAGGCCCGGAAGGCCTGGATGGCCCCCATGTAGCTGGGGGCCTCCAAGAGAACCGGGCTTCCCTCGTCCAAAAAGACCTTCCCCAGAAGGTCCAGGGCCTGCTGGCTTCCCGTGGTGATGAGGACCTCCTCCGGGCTCACCCCAAGCCGCTCCGCCACCCAGGCCCTTAAGGGGAAGTAGCCCTCCGTGGGCCCGTACTGCAGGGCCACCTCGCCCTTTTCCCTTAGGATCTCGGCTGCCTTGGCCGCCGCCTCCTCCTTGGGGAAGAGCTCGGGGGCGGGAAGGCCCCCGGCGAAGCTGAGGACGCCGGGGCGCTGGGTGAGCTTTAAAAGCTCGCGGATGGTGGAGGCCTGGATGCGCCTGGCCCGCTCGCCAAAAAGGGTATTCCAGTCCAGGGTTTTCACCTACCCATTTTATCCCTCGCCCCCCGGGGTTTCAGGGGAAGAGTTTCCGATAGGCCTCGAGGGCGTACCGGTCGGTCATCCCGGCGATGTAGTCGCACACCGCCCGCTCCACCCCCTCCTCGGGGATCCGGGCCTGGACCTCCTTGGGCAGGATCGCAGGGTACTGGGTGTAGGTGTGGAAAAGATTCTCCAAAACGATTTCCGCCTTGCGCCTCTCCCTCAGGACCTCGGGATGGCGGTAAAAGCGCTCCATGAGAAAGGCCTTGAGTTCCCGGTGAGCCCGCTCGGCCTCAGGGGTGAGAGCAGCCAGGCGTTCAGGATGCCGGCGCACTTCCTCCGGGCTCCTCACCCCGGCCCCTTCTACCCTTTGGTGGGTGGCCTCTATGGAGGCGGTGATGAAAAAGCCCAGAAGCTGGCGCACCAGGATCCGGCGGGAAAGCTCGGTTAGCTCCGAAAGGTCCAGGCCTTCTTCCCGGGCCAGCTCCGCCAGGAAGGGCACCTCGGTGAGCTCTTGGGGGCGAAGGAGGCCACTACGGAGGCCGTCGTCCAGGTCGTGGGCCGCATAGGCGATGGCGTCGGAAAGGTCCACCACCTGGGCCTCGAGGGTGCCCTTGCCCTCGTACTCCGGCTTGAAGCCCGGGGTATAGGCGGCCTCGTGGGTGGCGATTCCCTCCAGGACCTCGTGGGTGAGGTTCAAACCCTTGAAACTGGGGTAGCGCACCTCCAGCTGGGTGAGGATCCTGAGGGCGTGGGCGTTGTGCTCAAACCCCCCGTGGTCCCGCATGAGCTCGTTCAGGACCTTCTCCCCCGTGTGGCCAAAGGGAGGGTGGCCTAAGTCGTGGGAAAGGGCGATGGCCTCCGTGAGGTCCTCGTTGAGGCCCAGGGCGCGGGCGATGGAGCGGGCCACCTGGACCACCTCCAGGGTGTGGGTAAGGCGGGTGCGGTAGTAGTCCCCAGCCCAGTTGGGAAAGACCTGGGTCTTGTACTCCAGGCGCCGGAAGGCGGTGGTGTGAAGGATGCGGTCCCGGTCCTTCTGGAAGGGCGTGCGGTAGGGGGACTCGGGTTCCGGGTATTTCCGCCCCCGGGTGTCCCGGGCCTTCTGGGCGTAGGGCGCCAGCCTTTCCGCCTCCAGATCCAGAAGCCTTTCCCTGGAGTAGAGCATCCCCTAGATCCGTTTGAAGAGAAGCACGGCGTTCTGACCGCCGAAGGCGAAGGAGTTGGAGAGGGCGTAATCCACCCGAACCTCCCGGGGCTCGGGCACGAAGTCCAGGTCCAGCTCGGGGTCGGGGTCCTCCAGGTTGAGGGTGGGGGGGATGACCCCGTGGTAAAGGGCCTGCACCGTGGCGATGGCCTCCACCGCCCCTGCGGCCCCCAGGAGGTGGCCGATCATGCTCTTGGTGCTGGAGACCATGAGCCGCTGGGCGTGCTCCTTGAAGACCTCCTTGATGGCCAGGACCTCGGCCCGGTCCCCCACGGGGGTGGAGGTGCCGTGGGCGTTGATGTAGCCCACCTCCTCGGGGTTCACTTTGGCGTCCAAAAGGGCGCGGCGCATGGCTAAGGCGGCGCCTTTCCCCTCGGGGTGGGGCTCGGTGATGTGATGGGCGTCGGCGCTCCGGCCAAAGCCCACCAGCTCGGCGTAGATCCTGGCTCCCCGCCTCTTGGCGTGCTCGTACTCCTCCAGCACCAAGACCCCAGCTCCTTCCCCCATCACGAAGCCATCCCGGCTTAGGGTGAAGGGGCGGCTGGCCTTGGTGGGCTCCTCGTTCCGGGTGGAAAGGGCCCGCATCACGGCGAAGGCCCCGATGGCCATGGGGGTGATGGCGGCCTCCGTGCCCCCAGCGAGGACGACGTCGGCCTCCCCCAGCTGGATCATGCGGAGGGCGTTTCCGATGGCATCCGACCCCGTGGCGCAGGCGGTGACGGCGGTGGAGCTGGGTCCCATGAAGCCGTAGCGCATGGCGATGTGGGCCGAGGCCATGTTGGCGATCATCATGGGGATGAAGAAGGGGCTTATCCGGTTCGGGCCCCGCTCCAGGAAGACCTTGCTTTGGGCCTCCCAGGTTTCCATGCCCCCGATGCCCGTGCCCACCAGGGTACCCACCCGCTCGGGATCCAGGGCGCTGGGCTCCAGCCCCGCATCCTTCAGGGCCAGCTCGGCGGCGATCAGGGCGTACTGGACAAAGCGGTCCAGACGCCTAAGCTCCTTTTTGTCAATGAACTCCTCGGGATTGACGTCCACCTCGGCGGCGATGCGCACCGGCAGGGCCGAGGCGTCAAAGCGGGCGATGGGGCGCACCCCGCTTTTCCCGGCAAGCTGGGCCTTATGGTAAGCTTCCGCCCCCACACCGATGGGGGTGAGGGGTCCGAGGCCGGTAACCACCACGCGTCGCATGGGGGTAGTATACCGGGAAAAGCCCTGGGAAAAAGAAAAGGGGCGCGGGAAGCGCCCCTTAAAAGCCCTATTAGCTCTAGCCTAGCTTGGCCTGGATGTAGGCCACCGCATCCTTCACGGTGCGGATCTTTTCGGCCTCCTCGTCGGAGATTTCCAGGCCGAACTCGTCCTCGAGGCCCATGATGAGCTCCACGGTATCCAAGCTGTCCGCCCCCAGGTCCTCGATGAAGCGGGCGTCGAGGGTGATCTTCTCGGGTTCCACCGAGAGCTTGTCCGCAATAACCGCCTTCACCTTTTCAAAGATCTCCTTCTCCGTCATGAAAACCTCCCTTGGGGATTTTACCACGGGGTATAGCTTAGGGCCTGGCCCCTTCAATGGGGGGTGAGCCCCCCATCCACGCACAGGGTTTGGCCGGTGATGTAGCCCGCAGCCTCGGAGACCAAAAAGGCCACCGCCTCGGCCACGTCCTCCGGCCGGCCGAAGCGGCCTGCGGGGATGCTTTTCAGGTAGGCCTCCCGCACCTCGGGCGGGAGCTTTTCCGTCATCTCCGTTTCGATAAACCCAGGGGCCACGGCGTTCACCGTGATCCCTCGGGCGGCGTACTCCTTGGCCACCGCCCGGGTGAAGCCGATAAGCCCCGCCTTGGAGGCCACGTAGTTGGCCTGGCCGGGGTTTCCCAGGATCCCCACCACGCTGGTGATGTTCACGATGCGCCCAAAGCGGGCCTTCATCATCAGCTTGATGGCTTCGCGGGTGGTGCGGAAGACCGCGGAGAGGTTGGCTTCCAGCACGGCCTCCCAGTCCTCGTCCTTCATGCGGATGAGGAGGGTGTCCCGGGTGATGCCGGCGTTGTTCACCAGGGTGTCCAGGCCCCCCAGGATCTCCGCCGCCCCGTGGACCAGGCCCGTGGCGGCCTCCGCCTCCAGGAGGTTGGCCCCCAAAACCCCCACCAGGGGGCTTCCCAGCCTCCTGGCCTCCTCCGCCACCTCCTCCGCCTTCTCCCGGTTCTGCCCGTAATGGATCACCAGGGCGTAGCCCTCCCGGGCCAGCCTGAGGGCGATGGCCCGGCCGATGCCCCGGCTGGCTCCCGTCACCAGTGCCTTACGCATCCTCCACCTCCAACGCCTTCCTTACCCCTTCCGGGTCCCCCACGGAAAGGGCGTGCGCTTCCTTCAGGGTACGGGCCACCAGGCCTTTCAGCACCTCCCCGCTACCGAACTCCAAAAAGCGCCGGACCCCCCTCTTTTCCATGTCCTTTAAGATCTCCACCCAGCGCACGGGGGCGGTGATCTGCTCCAGGAGAAGTTCACGGATGCGGCCGGGGTCCTCCTCGGGCGTTGCGGTCACGTTGGAGTAGACGGGGAAGCGGGGCTTCCTCAGGGTTACCTGGGCCAGGTCACGGGCCAGGCGCTCCTTGGCAGGAGCCATCAGGGAGGAGTGGAAGGGGGCGGAGACCGGGAGGAAAACCACCCGGGCCCGTTTTTCCTTTAGCCTTTCCGCCGCCACTTCCACCGCCTCCTTCCTGCCGGAGATCACCGTCTGCTCGGGGGCATTTAGGTTGGCGATCTCCACTCCCTCTAACCTCGCCAGGGCTTCCTGGATGGCTTCCAGGGGAAGCTTGAGGATGGCGGCCATGGCGCCTTCCCCTGGGGGCACGGCCTCCTGCATGTACCGGCCCCGGAGGCGCACCAGCCGTAGGGCATCCTCCAGCTCCAGGGTGCCCGCGGCCACGTGGGCGGTCCACTCCCCCAGGGAGTGCCCGGCGGCTAGGGAGGGTTCGGTTCCCCCTTCCGCCAGGAAGGCCCGGTAGGCGGCATAGCCCACCGCCAGGAGGGCGGGTTGCTGGTTTTCCGTGAGGGTGAGGGTTGCCTCGGGTCCTTCCCACATGAGCTTAAGGAGGCCAGGCAGGGTAGCCTCGGCCCTGTCCAGTACCTCTTTAGCGGCGGGTGAGGCCTCGTAGAGGGCTTTACCCATCCCCACCCGCTGGGAGCCCTGTCCCGGGAAAAGGGCAGCGTACATCAAGCTCCCCCCCAGGTGATTACGGCAGCCGCCCAGGTGAGCCCAGCCCCGAAGGACACGAGAAGCACGTGGTCCCCTTCCCGGATGCGGCCCTCGTCCACGGCCTCCTTAAGGGCCAGGGGGATGGAGGCGGTGGAGGTGTTGCCGTAGCGGTCCACGTTCACCACCACCCGTTCCCAGGGAAGGCCCAGTCGCTCCCGGGCGGCGTCGATGATCCTGAGGTTTGCCTGGTGGGGCACGAAGACCTTGATGTCCTCCGGACGGAGGCCTGCCTTCTCAATGGCCTCGAGGGTGGCGGTGTTCATCACCCGCACGGCGAACTTGAAGACCTCGCGCCCGTTCATGTAGAGGCGGTTGCGCATGGAGGTCCCGTCGGGAAGCCTGGGGGCCACACAGGCGTGGTAGAGCTCCTTGGCCCCGGTTCCGTCCGCCCCCAGCACGAAGGACTTGAAGCCAAAGCCCTCCCGCACCCGGCCCACCACCGCGGCCCCTCCCGCATCGCCAAAGAGCACCGCGGTGGCCCGGTCGTTCCAGTCCAGGATCTTGGAGAGGGCCTCGGCCCCCACCACCAGCACCTTGTGGGCCAGACCGGCCTCCACCATGGCGTGGGCCTGGGCCAGGGCGTAAAGCCAGCCCGGGCAACCCGCCAACAGGTCGTAGGCGAAGCCTGGGATGCCGAAGCGGGCCTGGACCAAGGCGGCGGTGTCGGGGAAAAGGGCGTCGGGGGTGTTGGTGGCCACGATGACCCCATCCACTCCCTCTAGGGCCCCGGGGTGCCGCCCGAGGAGGTCCTCCACCGCCTTGAAGGCCAGCTGAGAGGTGTACTCGTCCTCGGCGGCGATGCGCCGTTCCCGGATGCCGGTGCGGGTCACAATCCACTCGTCCGAGGTGTCTAGATAGGCCTCAAAGTCCTCGTTCCTCAAGACCCTTTGGGGAACATACGCCCCCAGGGCCAGGATGCCCGGCGCCTGACCTCCCGTCATGGGCACCACTATACCCATTGGCAGTGAAAAAGTTGAGGCCCCAGGTTCAGGGGCCCCTTATCTTGACCCGGTCTAGACTTCCAGAACCTTGCGCCCGTCGTAGTAGCCGCACTCCGGGCAGACGGTGTGGGGGGGCTTCATGGCTTTGCACTCGGGGCAGGGCACCAGGGTCGGGGGGGTCAGGGCATGGTGGCTCCTGCGGGCATCGCGCCGCGCCTTAGAGGTCTTCTTCTTGGGTACAGGGTGTTTGGCCATCTCCAATCCTCCAGGGGGGCTTGGCCCCCACTAAACCCCTGGTAGTATAGCAGACCCGCTAGAGTTCGGGAAGGAGGTCCTTAAGGCCGAGGAGGGGATGGTGGACCTCCGGCTCGTGGCCGCAGTCTACCAGGTTGCGGTCCGCCCCGCAGACCGGGCAGAGGCCCTTGCACCCTTCCTGGCAGAGGACGGTGTAGGGCATCTCCGTCACGAACGCCTCGGTGAGGAAGGGGAGAAGGTCCAAGTCGGGCTCGCCAAAGGCGTAGTACTCCTCCTCTTTCTCCTCGTGGAAGACCACCTCTTCCAGGCCTTGCTGGTAGCGGAGGAGGTGCTGGAAGTGGGCGTGGATGGGGGTGGGGGTGGGCTTGAGGCAGCGGCGGCACTCCATGAGGACCACGCCCTCCACCTCCCCCGAAAGCCAGTACTCATCCCCTCCCACGGCGGAGACCACCACCTTCCAGGTGGCCTCTCCTTCCAAGGGGAAGCGCTCCTCGCCTACAAAGAAGGCTTCCCGGACCACGCCTGTGGCGCGGGCCGTGCCTCCTTCCCGCAAGAGGCGGGCCAGGTTGATGCTTGCCACCTCGCAGTGTTCCATCCTTTTAAGTATAGCGCTCCGCCCTCCCTTCTCCTAGGGGGTTGGCATAAACTTCCCAAGCGGTGCATGGGGTTTTCTGCTAGCATGCCCCCCATGGAGCGGGTGGCCATCCTGGGTGTGCCCATGGACTTAGGCGCAGGCCGGCGTGGGGTGGACATGGGGCCTTCCGCTTTGCGCTATGCCCGGCTGGCGGAGGAGCTCGAGGCCCTGGGTCTGGCGGTGGAGGATCTGGGGGACGTGCGGGTACCCGTGGCGGAAACCCTGAGGCGAAAGGGCTTGCGCTTCGGCGGGGAGAACTACTTGGAGGAGATCCGCCAGGCGGCCCTCGAGCTCAAGGAGCGGCTCCGCTCCCTGCCGGAGGGGGTATTTCCCATCGTGCTGGGCGGGGACCACTCCTTAAGCATGGGTTCGGTGAGCGGGGTGGCCAAGGAGCCCTTGGGGGTGGTCTGGGTGGATGCCCATGCGGACTTCAACACCCCGGAAACCAGCCCTTCGGGAAACATTCACGGCATGCCCCTGGCGGTGCTCTGCGGGCTTGGGCACCCCCGCCTCACGGAGGCCTTCCAGGCGGTGGATCCCAAGAGGGTGGTCCTGGTGGGGGTGCGGAGCCTGGACCCCGGGGAGAGGCGGCTTCTTCGGGAAATGGGGGTTACCGTTTACACCATGCACGAGGTGGACCGCCTGGGGGTAGCTCGCATCGCCGAGGAGGTTTTGGAAAGGCTTTCCGGCCTGCCCCTCCACGTTTCCCTGGACGCCGACGTCCTGGATCCCACCCTGGCTCCCGGGGTGGGGACTCCGGTGCCCGGGGGCCTTTCCTACCGGGAGGCCCACCTCCTCATGGAGATCCTGGCCCAGTCGGGCCGGGTGCGGAGCCTGGACCTGGTGGAGGTGAACCCCATTCTGGACGAGCGTAACCGCACCGCGGAGATGATGGTGGGATTGGCCTCGAGTCTCCTGGGAAAGCGTATCCTTTAAGGATTGACGCCAAGGTGTGTGCTGGCTAGAGTATCCCCATGAAAACTCGTTGGTGGGTGGGGATCCTTCTCCTATTCCTGGTTTTGGGAGGCTACCTGGTTCTCTCGCCTTACTTTGCCCTGCGAGCGGATGGTGGTTAACCCCTAGCCTGGCTCCGCAGGTACCGTCCCAGCTTCTGCCCTCCGTGGAAGGCCAGGGCGAGGCTTTCCCAGGGGGGTTCTTTTTTGCGGTGGAGAAGAGGATCCAGGGCCTCCTTGGCCCACTGGCTTACCAGCACCGGGAAGTCCAGCCCCGTTTCCAGGAAGTACTCCTCCGCTTCCCGCCAGGCACCCTCCATGCGGCGGAAGAGAGCCAGTAGGTCCTTAGGGGCGGGGGCTTCCGGCCAAAGAAAGCCGCTTACCACTCCCAGAAGCCAGGCTCCCTGGAGTTCTGTGGGCAAGGCCTTGGCCCCCCGGGCCACGTAGGCCAAGGGATCTTTGGCCAGGAGTTCCCAGGGAAGGCGGGCCAGGGGGTCCTCCATGGCTTGAGTTTAACCCGAGGCGAAAAGGAACCCTGGGGCCATGGGCCCCAGGGTCTGGAGGATGGATCCCCTAACCCATTGCCAGTGCGGGAAGGACGGCTCCCGGGACCAGGCCTAGGAGAAGCAGAACGAGGGCCACCGCCAAGGCCACCCCCCGGGCCAAGGGCCGGGGACGGGCCTCCGCCTCACCCTTTTGGAAGACGGCAAGCCCCAGGCCCAGGTAGTAGTAGGCGCTCACGGCGCTGGTGATGAGGGCCAGCACCAAAAGGCCCCACTGCCCGGCCTTGGCGGCCTCGGTGAAGACCAGGTACTTGCCCCAGAAGCCAGCCAGGGGGGGAAGGCCCAGGAGGGACAAGGAGGCCACGAACAGGCCAAGGCCGAGGAGGGGGTCCCGGTGGAAGAGCCCTTTAAGGCGCTCCAGGGGCACCCGGTCCGGGGAGACCTCCGAGAGCACGGCGAAGGCCAGTCCCGTGGCCAGGACGTAGGTGAGGAGGTAAAAGCCCAAGGCCGTGGCGTTTCCCGTGTAGAGGGCCAAGGCCATGTACCCAGCGTGGGCGATGGAGCTGTAAGCCAGAAGCCTTTTGGCTTCCCTTTGGCTCAAGGCGGCCAGGTTCCCCAGGACCACGGAGAAGGCGACGAGGAGGGCCAAGGCGTCGGGGACGCCGGGGGCGGCCACCCTAAGCAGGGCGGCGAAGGCTGCGGCCTTCACCCCCGTGGCCATGAAGAGCACCACGGGGGTGGGGCTACCCTGGTAGACATCCGGGGTCCAGAAGTGGAAGGGAGCCAGGGCCACCTTGAAGCCTAGTCCCACCAAAAGAAGGCCCAGGGCCAGGGCGTAGAGGGGCCCTTCGCCGGGGGTGCCCGCCAGGAGGTTTCCCGTGGCCCCGTAGTGGAGGGCGGTGCCGTAGAGGAAAAAGGCCGCGGCCAAGGCCCCCAGGAGGAAATACTTCAAGGCGGCCTCCAGGCCTTCCCCCCGTCGCCAGGTGGCCAGGGCGTAGAGGGGGAGGGAGAGGGCCTCGAGGGCCACCAGCATCAGGATGAGGTTTTGGGTGGAGGCGAGGAGGTGCATCCCCAAGGTGGCGTAGAGCACCAGCAGGTAGAACTCAAACCGCCCGCTCCGCACCAGTCCCACGGTCCAAAGGGCCCCCAAAAGGGCCAGCAGGGTGAAGACCTGGGAGATCCCGTCCACGTGGTAGGGGCCAAGGGCGAAGGGTTTTCCCCAGGTGAGAAGGAGGGAAAGGAGGGCCAGGGAAAGCCCCAGGATGGTGAATCGTTTGAAAAGGGGCACCGAGACGAAGAAGCCCAAGAGGGTGAGAGCCACGGAGAAGAGGCTAAGCACCAGGAGGGTCATGCGCCACCTCCAAGGATCTTGGCGAAGGCTTCCGCTAAGGGCTTAAGGCCCTTTACGAAGAAGCCGGGGAAGACCCCCATGAGCACCAAGGCGGCCACCGCCAGCGCGGCGAAGGGCCACTCCGCTCCCTTCAGATCTTCGGTCTTCTGGGTACCTTCTTCCCAGAAGACCTTCTGGAAAGCGGTGAGGGCGTAGGCGGCCCCGGCGATCACCGAAAGGAAGGCCATGGCGGTGAGCCAGGGGCTTTGTTTGTAGGCGCCCAGGAGGGTCATAAGCTCCCCGGGGAAGCCGGAAAGCCCGGGAAGCCCCACCATGGCCAGGAAGAGGAAGAGGGCCAGGGCGCTCAAGGCCGGGGCAGGGGCGGAAAGACCCCGGAAGCGGCCGATCTCCAGGGTGTGAAGCCGCTCGTAAAGCCTTCCCGCAAGTAGGAAGAGCCCGCCGGTGTAAACCCCGCTGGCCGCCAGGAGGTAAAGTCCTCCTAGGGCTCCTTCCGGGGTGCCGGAGAAGATGCCCAAGGCCGCCACCCCCATGTGGGAAACCCCGGCGTAGGCCAAAAGGGTCTTGAAGTCCTTGGCAGAGAAGGCTACCCAGGCCCCGTACAGGGCGGAGATGGCCGCCAGGAAAAGGAGAAGCCCCTGGAGCTCGGAGAATCCTTCGGGGGCCAAGGGGATGGCGAAGCGGAAGAAGGCGAAGACCCCCACCTTGTACAGGGTGCCCAAGGCGTCGGCCAGCCCCGAGGGGTGGTTTTCCTGATGAAAGAGGGGAAGCCAGGCGTGCACGGGGAAAAGGGGCGTCTTGATGGCAAAGGCCAGGGCGAAACCCAGAAATACCCAGAAGGCGGCGCCTCCGCCAACTGGGTGGGCCAGGAGGTCCTCGAGGAGGAAGGTGGGGCTACCCCCTAAGGCCTTCACCGCCAGGATGGCGGCCAGCATGGGCAAGGACCCCGCTAGGGTGAAGAGGAGGAAGATGTAGAGGGCTTTTATCCGGCCCTCGCCCCCGTAGAAGAAGAGCATGAGGAGGGCGGGGATCAAGGCCGCCTCAAAGAAGAGGTAGAAGACGAGGAGGTCCCGGGCGGCGAAAAGCCCGAGGAGAAGGCCCGACATCAAAAGGGCCAGGCCCAGGAACCGCCCTTCCACCTGGGCCACCAAGGCCCCCAGGAAGACGGTAAGACCGATGGTAAGGAAGAAGAGGGCGGAAAGCCCATCCAGCCCGAAGGCCCAGTAGACCCCCACACCGGGAAGAAGGGGAAGGGTTACTGGGTGGGCCGTCCCCCCGGGGTGGGTGAGGAAGAGGTAGAGGTTTAAGAGGAAGCTTAGGCCCGCTCCCCATACCCCAAAGGCACGGGGAAGGCCCAAAATGAGGAGGACGCCGAAGAGAATGGGCAGAAGAAGCGCCAGGATTACCACCGCATCACCCCCAGTAGCACCAAAGCGCCCAGCACGAAGAGCAGGGCGTAGACCCTTAGGTAACCGGTCTGCAGGCGGGCCATCCCTTGGCCCAGGCTCCGCACCGCCCCGCCCAGGCCCAGGTAGCCGCGAAAGAGGCTGCCATCCCCATAGAAGAGCGCCTCGGCCAAGGCCTTCAAGGGGTTCACGATTAAGGCGTTGTACACCCGGTCGACAAAGAAGCTTTCCCGGCTCCAGGCCTCAAAGGTGAGGTACCAGGCGGGGAAGGCCTTGCGCTGGAAGAAGGTGTAGCCCAGCCAAAGCCCCAAGAGGGCCACCGCCCCCGAGAGGGCGATGAGCCCCCACTCCGCCCCCAGGGAAAGGTGGTGGGCTTCCACCTCGGCCAAGGTGGGCTTCAGGAAGGCCTCGAGGGGATTGGGCAGGGGATAGGGCAGGGCCACGTACCCGGCCAGCACCGAGCCCAGGGCCAGGAGGTGGTTGGGCCAAAGCATCACCGGAGGGGCCTCATGGGGATGGTGGTGGCCCCGCTCTTCCCCCAGGAAGACCAGGACGAACCAGCGCATGGCGTACATGGCGGTGAGCACCGCCACCAAAAGCGCCCCCAGGTAGAAGCCCAGGCCGCCAAAGGGGTAGGTGAGGGTGGCGGCCAGGATGGCGTCTTTGGACCAGAAGCCGGAAAGAAGGGGCAGACCCCCTAGGGCCAAAGCCCCGATGAGCCCGTGCCAGCGGGTCAGGGGGAGGTGCTTCCAAAGCCCGCCCATCCTGCGCACATCCTGCTCTCCCCCCAGGGCGTGGATCACGCTACCCGAGGCCAGGAAGAGGAGGGCTTTAAAAAAGGCATGGGTGAAGACGTGGAAAAGGGCCACCCAGTAGGCCCCCACGCCCGCTGCCAGGAACATGTACCCCAGCTGGCTGATGGTGGAATAGGCCACAATTTTCTTGATGTCGTTTTGGCCAAAGGCGGATAGGGCCCCGTAAAAGGCGGTGATGAGCCCAATGACCGCGATGATGTAGGAAACGTCGGGGAGGTTGGCGTAGAGGAAGGAGCTCCGGGCGATGAGGTAGACCCCAGCGGTGACCATGGTGGCGGCATGGATCAAGGCGGAAACCGGCGTGGGGCCGGCCATGGCGTCGGGGAGCCAGACCATAAGGGGCACCTGGGCGCTTTTGCCCACCGCCCCCAGGAAGAGGAGAAGGCCCGCCAGGGCCAAAAGGCTTGGGTTTTTCAAGGGGCCTTCCAGGGCCTCCTTTAGCTCGCTGATGGAGAGGGTGCCGTAGAGGGCCCACAGGAGGGCCATGCCCAGCATGAAGCCCAGGTCGCCGATGCGGTTCACGATGAAGGCCTTGCGGGCGGAGTCGGCGTACTGGACGTTCTTGTACCAGAAGCCGATGAGGAGGAAGCTGGCCAGGCCCACCCCCTCCCAGCCGATGAACATCACCGGATAGCTGTCGGCCAGAACCAGGGTGAGCATCATGGCGATAAAGAAATTGAAATAGGCGAAGAAGCGGCTATAGCCCGCATCCCCGGCCATGTAGCCGATGGCGTAGACGTGGATGAGAAACCCCACCCCGGTGACGATGAGGAGCATGAAGCCGGAGAGGTTGTCCAGAAGCAGGCTAAAGGGGATTCCGGGAAGCCACTCCGCTTCAAAGCGGGCCCCACCTGAGAGGAGAAGCCCCACTCCCAGAAGGAGGGAGGCCAGGACCAAGAGGGAGGCGATCACGCCGGGAAGGGGTTCTTTCATCCGTTTGCCGAAAAGCCCCAAAAGGGCGAAGCCCACGAGGGGAAGTAGGATGGTCAGAAGAAGCCACATGCTTACCCCCTAAGCTCCGAGAGGTCGTCCACCGCGGTGCTCTCCCGCTGGCGGAAGATGGCCACGATGAGACCCAGGCCCACCGCCACCTCGGCGGCGGCGATGGCGATCACCATGAGGGCTGCCACCTGGCCTTCCAGGCCAAAGGCCCGGGCGAAGCCCACCAGGGAGAGGTTGGCGGCGTTCAGCATGAGTTCGATGGAGAGAAAGACCAGGATGGCCGTCCTGCGGGTCAGGACCCCGTAGACCCCCAGGGCGAAAAGGATGGTGGAGGCATAGAGGTAGCTCACCGCACCACCTCCTTTTCCGCCTTCCGCTCCTCGGGCCTCAGGGCGTCCAGGGGCCTTTGCGGCTGCACCAGGGCCACGGCCACCACCGTGGCCACCATGAGGAGGAAGCCCACCGCCAAAAGCACCCCGAGCCAGTCCCCGTAAAGGAGGGGCCCCAGGGCCTGGGGCAGGCCGCCCTTAAGGTCCTGGGTGAAGGCCAGGTTTAGGCCCCAAAGCCCCGAGAGGAGGACCAGGGCCACCCCCAAGGAGAGGAGGAGGGCCAAGGGGCGGCTTCGCACCAGGGGGTCAAAGCCCACCTCCCCCTGGGCGGCGTAGAGGATCATGATGACGAAGAGGAAGAGGACCACGATGGCCCCGGCATAGACGATGATCTGGATAAAGCCCAGGAAGCGGGCCTCGAGGGCCACGTAGAGCCCCGCCAGGACCAGGAAGTTCCCGATTAGCGCCAAGGCGGCGTGGATGGCGTTTTTCAGGGTAACCACCAGGACCCCGGTGAAAAGGAGGGCCAGGAGGGCTAGGGCTTCTAAGGGGCTCACTTTTTCCCTCCTTCCGTGGGGGCCTTAAACCCCTCCAGCTCGGGGCGGACATAGGGCACCACGTAGCCTGGTTTCACCGGTTTGCCGGTGATCTTGGCCTCGCGGCGCTGGGGCTTGGTGCCCACCACGTCCACCAGCATGTCCTCCTTGCCGTAGATGAGGTCCGAGTACTCGTAGTCCGCCATCTCAAAGTCGTAGCCCAGCACGATGGCCCCGGTGGGGCAGGCTTCCTCGCAGAGGCCACAGAAGATGCACCGGAGCATGTTGATCTCGTAGACCTTGGCGTAGCGCTCCCCCGCCGAGACCGGGTTTTCCGGGTCGTTCTCTGCCGGTTCCACGTAGATGGCGTAGGCGGGGCAAGCGGCGGCGCACAGGGAGCAGCCGATGCACTTCTCCAGGCCGTTGGGGTGGCGGGTGAGCACGTGGCGGCCGTGGAAACGGGGCTTGAGGGCCACCGGGGCGTCGGGGTAGGGCACGGTTACCGGCTTGGAGAAAAGGTACTTGAGGGTGATGCCAAGGCTTTGGGCCAAGGCCTTAAGGGTCATGCGCCACCTCCTTTGGATAGCCCCTTGGGGGCTTTGCGCGCGGATTTAGGACTGTACAGGATGGCTCCCAAAAGGACCAGGAAAGCGGCCAGCGAAAGGTAGAGGAGGTAGGAGCGGGGTAGGTCCAGGGCCACCACCAAGGCGGTCACCAGGAACCAGACCAGGGCCCCCGGGAAGAGGAAGCCCCAGCCAAGGCGCAAAAGCTGGTCGTAACGGAGGCGGAACCAGGTGGCCCGGATCCAGATGAAGAGGAAGAGGAAGAAGGCGATCTTGAGGAACATCCAGAGGTAGGGCACCTCGAGGATGGGCATGGTCCACCCTCCCAGGAAGAGGGTGGGGATGAGGGCGCTGGCGGTGATGAAGTGGATGTACTCGGTCATCTGGAAGAGGGCCCATTTGATGGAGCTGTACTCCGTGTGGTACCCCCCGACCAGCTCCTGTTCGGCCTCGGGCAGATCAAAGGGGGTGCGGGCAGCCTCCGCCAAGGCAGCGATGGCATAGAGGAGGAAGGCGGGGAAGGCGTAGAGGACAAGCCAACCGTTTTCCTTCTGCCAGTTCACGATGTCGTTCAGGTTAAGGCTCCCCACCAGGAGAACAGGGGAAAGGAGGGCGATGCCCAGGCCCAGCTCGTAGGAGATCAGGCTCGCCGAGGAACGCAAGGAGCCCAGGAGGCTGTACTTGCTCCCCGAGGCCCAGCCCGCCAGGAAGATGCCGTAAATGGCCATCTCGCTCACGGCGAAGAGGTAGAGGAGGCCCAGGTCCAGGTTCAAGACCCAGGGTTGGTAGCCGAAGAAACTTCCCGGGGGGCCGAAGGGAATGACCCCGAAGGCCAAGAGGGCGAAGACCACGCCGATCAAGGGAGCCAGGACAAAGAGAACCTTGTCCGCCCGCTCCACCACCAGGTCTTCCTTGAAGATGCTTTTGATGGCGTCGGCCAGGGGCTGGAGGAGCCCCAGGGGCCCCACCCGGTTCGGGCCCAGGCGGACCTGGAAGCGGGCGAGGAGGCGGCGTTCGATCAAGGTCATGAAGGCGAAGGCGGTGAGGAGGCCCACCACCACCAAAAGGGCCTTTAAGGCCACCATCCAATAGGGATCCACGGGGTAAGGGTTCATGCCTCACCTCCCGTGGGAACCAACACCTTGGCCTCCATCCTCCTGCCCGCAAAGGGACCGAGGGCGGAGAGGTAGAGGAAGCCCTTGGGCAGGTCTTCCCGGTGGACCACCTGGGCCAGGACCGGGCCCAAGGGGCCTTCCACCTCCACCCGGGCGCCCTCCAAGAGGGCCTCGGCCTTGGCGGTTTCCGGGTGGACCCAAAGCTCAGGGCGGACGGTCTGGGCCACCTTGCCCGTAAGCTGCCAGGCCCTCCACATGGTGGGCCTAAGGTAGAGCCTTCCCTCCTGGGCCCTGGGCCGCAGGCGTTGGGTGCGGTGGATGAGGAGGCTATTCGGAGCGGGCACCTCTTTCTTGAGCTCCCGCTCCACCTCGAGGCCAAGCCGGAAGGGAGGCCGCACCCCAAGGGCCTCGGCCAGCAGGGCCAGGGCCTGGATGGCGCCCTCCGCCTCGCCGTTTTCGATGGGGGCGGGGTTGAGGGAAAGGACCCGCCCTTCCAGGTTCACCACCTGACCCCGCTTCTCGTAGAAGGTGGGGGCGGGGAGGACCACATCCGCATACCGCTCCGCCAGGGGGTGGAGATGGCTTAGGTGCATGACCAGGAAGCGTTTGTCCTTTAGGGCCCCTTCCGGGGGTACGAAGCCGTAGTAGGCGTAGGGGCTTCCGGGTTCGTCCCAGGCCGCCCCTTTCTCCCCGGGCCAGACCCCCAGGGCCTCGAGGCCCCGCCTCCCCTTGGTGGCGGAGTACTGCCGGCGCACGCTGCGCCTTCCCGGATCCGTTCCGGGTGCCGTCGTCGCCATGGCCGTAGCCCTGGATCCCTCCGTGGTGCGGGAGGAGGAGCGGGTATGGGTCGACGTGGAGTCCCGGGGAGAGCTCACCCGGGGAGCCCTCGTGGTGGACTCCATCGGGCTCGCCCGGCGGCCGCCGAACGTCCGCCTCGTACGGGCGTGCGACGG
>LJSS01000069.1_pt1 | contig 18225 bp, 15 predicted proteins | sample 890271 | NCBI WGS metagenome assembly LJSS01 (sample SAMN03797534, study PRJNA294671) | hot springs metagenome | isolation source: water from Lobios Hot Spring | place: Spain: Lobios, Galicia | collected 2011-02-08
GAGGAGCGGGGCCCCCCGCCACTTCTTAGAACCCTTTTGGAGAAAAACAGCCAGGAGGGCCGAAGTCGTCGGACGCATCAGGGAATAACCTCAAACTCTACGCGCCGATTCAGGGCGCGGCCTTCAGGGGTACTATTGTCGGCGATAGGCTGGGTGTTGCCGTGTCCCACGGCTTCCAGCCGATCTGGCGATATGCCTTTGCGGATAAGATACGCTCGCACATTGATAGCTCGTTCCTCAGAGAGTCGTTGGTTATGGCGCGGGTCTGGGTCGCCAATATCGGTATGGCCATGTATGCGCAAACGCACGTTGGGATTCTTTTGGAGAAACTCGGCTATGCGGTCCAGCGCCGGATACGAGGAAGGGTCTAACTCCGGACTGGTAGGCTTGAAGTAAATCCGCGTCTCCCGCAAGAGCGCCCCCATCACTGCCGGCTTCAGAAAAACCACCAGCGAGTCCCCCGGCCGCACATTTACTCGCTCGGCAAAGGGAAAATAGCCTTCCTTAGTCACCTCTATCTCATAGGTACCCACGAGGGTAGGGGTATATTCGCCCGCTGCTGAGGTAGTGCCAGCTTGGTGGAGTGTCGTACCATTCAGCAATCGCACTTGTGCCTGGGCAATAGGCGCCTTAGTATTTTCATCTATCACCCGCACATAAAAGGGCTTGGGCGTAGGCTTGATAGGCTTCAAGCGGATTTCTACTTCCTGCGGAGCATCTTTGACAGAGATAACCCGCTGTGTGGGAGAAAAACCCTCTTTTTCCGCAGACAAGGTAAAGGTAGAAGGGCCTATGGGCAGCTCAGCTCGGGCCTCTCCCCGCGCATTCGTAGTCAGCGGAAAAGGAGCCTGAGCGGGAGACGCTTTTATGACGACACCGGGAAGGGGCTGACCGTTTTCTTCGGATAGTACGCGCACATGGAGGGCTATCGTTTTAGGCGCTTCTACCTTGGGGGTATCTACGGGCTGAGGCTTTTTGTATTTTTCCAGCTTTTCTATGGTGATACGGCGTATGGCTGCGTTTCGGTAGTCACAGACATAAAAGACGTTGGGTTTTTCGCCGAGGCATATTTCTACGGGCTCGTAAAAGCGGGCGTATTTACCGTTGCCATCTATCCAGCCCGGACGGCCGGTGCCTGCGAGGATTTCAACGGTGCGTTCGGCGGCGTTGATTTGATATACAATATGGCGGCCGCCATCGGCAATATACAAGTTGCCGTCGGGATCCACCGCCACTCCGCCGCCATGGCCTCCTCCACTGGTAGCGAAGCTAAGTCCGCCACTCAGCTCCCCGCGTATGGTCCAGCCGCGAAAGTTCAGCTCAACGAAGGTAGAGACCTCCCCTTGCGGGGTAACCTTTCGGATGCAGCGATTGCCCGCATCCACCACATAGAGGTTGTCGTCCCGGTCTATGGCCAGGCCGACAGGCGAGTTGAACTGGGCGGTGCGGCCCAAACCATTTTTATAACCGGGGGAGCCATTACCGGCTACGGTGAGGACACGGCCTTGGGGGGTTATTTTTCGTAGGGCGTGGTTGCCCCCATCTAAGACCCAGAGGTTACCGCGGCTATCGCGTAGAATCGCTATCGGGAAAAGAAAGCGCGCCGTCTCTCCATTTCCATCTTGGAAGCCCCCGCCGCCACCGCCAGCTAAGGTAGAGACCGTACCACTGGGCGAGATTTTACGGATAGCGTGGTTGAAGTAATCGCACACATAGAGGTTGCCTTGGGGGTCCAGGGTGAGGCCATGCGGGCTGTTGAAGGTAGCTTCTTCGCGGTCTCCATCCTCAAACCCTGCCACGCGGGGCTGCCCGGCTACCAGCACTACCCGTCCATCGGTCGTGACCTTCCGTACGCAGTGATTGTTATCATCGGAGAAATACACATTCCCCGCTTTATCTACGACAATCCCATTGGGCCGGTTGAGGGCAGCTTCCAAGGCTGGGCCGCTTTTATAGCCTACACGGCCACTCCCGGCGACAGTCGTAACCTCTACTTTGTAGGTGACTTCTAAAGCTTGCCCCCACAGAAAGGCCATCCCTAAGGCCGCACACCCAAACCATCGATACATCGTACAAATAGCGCCGTTGAGCGGGAGACGGGTTTCGAACCCGCGACCTTCAGCTTGGGAAGCTGACGCTCTACCAGCTGAGCTACTCCCGCGCCCCACAAAGGTACGACTTTTGGCGAAATCCATAGCCCCCGAGCTTTGTTTATCTTTGGCGTATGGTACCCGCACCAGGCACCCTCCTGATAGCGGAACCCTACCTGCCAGATGCAAACTTTTTCCGCGCCGTCATCCTTTTAGTAGAGCATAACGCCGGCGGTAGCCTGGGGTTTGTCCTCAATCATCCCATGCCCGTACAGGTCAAAGAAGTCACCGATTATTTTGGAGAAATCCCCAATACCCTGTACCAAGGCGGCCCCGTGGAAAAAAACAAACTTTTTGTACTGCATGCCATCCCTCAGCTGCCCGATAGCCAAAAGATTATAGACGGGGTCTACTGGTCGGCAGACCCCCGGGCCTTACGAGCTGTATTAGCTACGCGCGACCTACCCGATACGGTGATTCGCTTTTTGGCCGGGTATGCGGGCTGGGCCCCCGGCCAGTTAGACTATGAGCTGGCCCGCAAAGCTTGGATAGTAGCCCCCGCTCGCGCTGAGTACGTGTTTTTCCCTGAACCCCAAAAACTCTGGCAAAAAGTCCTCTCCGACTTGGGCGGTAAATACGCTTTCCTAGCTACCCTGCCTGAAGACCCTTCTGTAAACTGATGAACTGGGAAAAGCTTTTAGAAAAAGTCGCCCACAAATACGGCACTATCCCCTCCGAAGAAGCCCTACTCTTCCTTATTGGCCTAAACACCTTAGGCTTTTATCCCGAAGGCGAAGAAAAAAAAGTCAAGACCGAACTCATCCAACTCGGCACCTTGGTTTTGCTGGAAAGAGCCGGCTATATGCGCCGCACAGGCAACGATAGCGAAGGCTGGCCTATCTGGGAACGCACCCAAGAGCTACCCAGCTGGGCGCCAGGGGAACAGCGCCGTTTCCTCCGAGAGGCCCTCCTCCAATACTTCTCCGAAATTTGGGAACTTTGACCCATGCATATCGCTGAAATCTTAGCCTACGAAAGCGGGCCTTTCATTAGTGTGGAAATCATCCCCCCTCGGCGCGGCGGAAGCGTCCAGCAAGTGCATGCCGCCGTAGAAAGCCTACTCCCCCACCGCCCGCGGTATATCAACATCACCAGCCACGCCGCCGAAGTCGTGTGGCAAGAGCAACCGGATGGCACCTTCCGCCGCCGAGTCAAACGCCGAAGCCCCGGTACCTTCGGCCTCTGCGCTGTCATTAAATATAAATATGGTATAGAACCCGTCCCTCACCTCCTCTGCCATGGCTTCACCCGAGAGGAGACCGAAGACGCCCTCATAGAACTCCACTACCTGGGCGTCGAAAATGTCATGGCCCTGCAAGGCGAAGAAAAATACGCCCGCCCGCCCCGCGCCGACCGCACCGTCAACCACTACGCCGTCGAGCTCGTAGAACAAATCATGAATATGAATAAAGGGCGCTATTTAGACGAACTCACCGATGCCCAGCCTACAAACTTCTGTGTGGGGGTTGCTGCCTATCCAGAGAAGCACTACCAAGCCCCCAACCTCGCCTTTGACATCGCTAACCTCAAACGCAAACAAGATGCAGGCGCCAGCTATGCCATCACCCAAATGTTCTTTGACAACCAACTCTACTACGACTTCTTGGAAAAAGCTCGGGCAGCCGGCATTCATATCCCTATCATTCCCGGCCTAAAAATCCTCACCAAAAAAGAACACTTGTACTCCCTGCCGCGTAGCTTTCATATTTCTATTCCAGAACCGCTGGCTCATGCTATCACAAACGCCCAAAACGATGCAGAAGTATTAGAGATAGGGTTAGAATGGGCCTACCATCAAGCGATGGACCTTTTAGCTCATGGTGTGAAAAATCTACACTTTTATACGATGCTTTACACCAAGCCACTTCTGCGGCTGATGCAGCGGCTCAAACTGGATTAGAGCTGCTCCAAGCGCCGGAGCCACTTATCAAAGTGCGGACACTTGTCCCGCATAGAAGGAAGTCCTATTGCTTGAGCGATACTTATGCCATCTAGGGTGGGCTTATATTCTGCATCAGCCTCACGCGCAATCTGGATTATTCGCGCTTTTGGATGTCCCCCGGGTGTATCATTTATGCGCTCTGGCTCAGGCAAACGCTTAAGATACTTGGAGTTATTTAGCCCAAAATGGCTAAGTATGCTTGTAGGCTCAGCAAACAAAAGCGCTTCAAATTCATGTACCCTACATACATGCTTTCAAGACACACTTCATAGGGACGGCCCCCCTTTCAAGACATTTTTCTCCCAGAGCTGCCCTATGCTATAGTCCTCAAGCCAGTGTACTAAATCTTTTTTATCCAATCTTCTGATAGTGGAGCGGCCCCCTTCTCTATCCACTACCAAAATATCTGCAGGCGCAAAGTGATTCAACAAGGTTGGAGACTGTGTAGCTATGATGAGTTGGGTATGTCGGCTGACACTATGAATCATTTCTGCTAATAGCGCTATGGCATACGGATGTAGACCTAACTCTGGCTCATCCATGAGAATTATTTTAGGGAGAAACTTAGTAGGTTGTAAGAAAAGCACCGTAAGCGCTATAAAGCGCAGCGTCCCGTCAGAAAAGGCATTAGGCCCAAATACTATATCAGAATCGCGCTCCCGCCAAGCTAAATAAATGCTTTTTTTTTGTAGGGGATGGGGTTCTAATACAAAATCCCCAAAATAGGGCGCCGCCAAACGTATAGCTTCTATAATGTTTCTATACTCAGCAGGATATGCCTCCCGCAAAAAAGATAGATACGCGGCTAAGTTTCCCGCATCTTCCCACAAAAAATAGCGTTGATTTATATCTACCGGCTGCTTGACTCGAGCTCCTTCACTTGTATCATGGAAGTGATAAAGGCGATAAGATCTCAACGCTGACCCTACATAATCCACGACTTGCTTTTTATCGCCTTCTGCTTTGGCTTTTTCTCTGGCCAAAGCACTTTCTTTATAAGGTCCTTTTTGGTAAAACCGCACTACAGGGTTGGGATATTTGTCCCTCCTGTGAATAAGGACTCTCTCATAGTCAATGTACAAGGTATCCCCCACAGGTATAAGGTTGCATTCATAGCCGTTATAAAGATTGGACACACTCATGCGAAACCACAATTTTATACTAAGCTCTGAGGTTCTTTTACGGCCATAGTGGAGTATCATATCGGCCCCTCCTGCACGAGCTACGAAGAGTTGAAAAGATTCATCTGCTAAACTTTTTAGCATCCTAAAAAGGCTGAGTAGATTGCTTTTGCCAGCTCCGTTAGCGCCAATCAAGACGTTGATAGGGCGTAGCTCTATATCCAGCTCTGCGAAGCTCTTGTATCCCCGAATGGAAAGCCGCTCCAATCTATCTACCATACCCTTAGGTAAAGGTAGCGCATTTTACTGGGGAGGCGTAGCTTTGGCGAGATGCGGCCCCTGCTCTCGTGGCGAGCCTCAGCGGTAGTGCTGGCCCTTATCATAGTGGGCATACTTCTTTGGCCCCGAAAAGCCCCGGCAGGAAACGCACCTTCGCCGCTCTGTGAAAAGCCGTGGGCTACCTATCAGCAGCTCTTGCAAGAAGCCCGCAGACACAAAGACAGTGTTTTTCGCGTAGATACCCGCTCGCCAATACCGGCAGAAGCACGGGGAAGCTTTACCGGCCTGCGGTACTTCCCCCCAGATAGCCAATGGCGCTTGCGTGGCCGCTACGAACCCCTTCCCAATGCATTAGCTCCCGTGGTAGGCGCCTTATGGCTAAACCTCCCTACCCTCCCCACCTGCCAAAAGCCTGCTCGCCTACTGGTGTATGGAGAACGAAAGGGAAGCCTCTATGTGGCCTTTTGGGACTCCACAGCAGCGCATAGCCTTACCTACGAAGGCGGCCGATACGTACCCATAGAACTGCACGGCGATAGCGCTTGTATAGACTTCAACCGAGCGTATTTTCCGTATTGTGCCTACAATCCGGCGTATATTTGTCTGCCTTATCCCCCAGAAAATCGCTTCTGCCTCTCTATTCCTGCGGGAGAACGGTGGTAAGCTATGGTACGGGTATTTGAGGTTGAGTCGTTTCCCCTATTACCCGTATTTGCCCTTTCGGGCCGTTCCAATGTGGGGAAGTCTTCTTTGCTGAATGCTCTCTTAGGGGAAAAGGTCGCCAGCGTCAGTCGTCAGCCTGGGCATACGCGCACCATCCGCTTATACCTTTCTGACAAGGAACCCTTCTATTTATGGGCTGACCTGCCGGGGTATGGGTACGCTGCGGTGGGACGCACGCAGCGGCAAGCCTGGGCAAAAACTACCCAACACTTTCTGCGGAAGGTACAGCCTTTTGTATGGGTGCTCGTAGACAGCCGTTTACCCCCTCAGCCCATAGACAGAAGCTGGATAGAAATGCTCACCAAGGAAGGCCTTTCGTACGGCATCTTGGCTACCAAAGCCGACACGCTTACCCAAAAAATGCGTTATCGCCAGCAAAAAATCCTCTCAGAGGCTTATCCTAAGGCGCAGTTTTTTACTTTTCTTTCCGCCCGCACAGGCGAGGGTATCCCCCTCCTGCAAGCATGGATAAAGAACTGGTTACGGGACTATTCTTCCCTTTGAATACGCTTACCTTCGTCTGGTGCAAGAGCCTACTTATAATCGGGTCAAGATTATCGCCACGGCCGGCCCGGCTTGCCAAGATCCTATCATCCTCCAAAGGCTCATTTTGGCGGGCGTAGATGTGATCCGGCTCAATCTCAGCCATGGCACGTGGGAGCAGCACAAACAGTTTATTAAAGAAGTGCGACGGATAAACCTGGCCTTAGGTACGCGGGTGGCGCTCTTAGCTGACCTACAAGGCCCTAAGATGCGGGTGGGACGTTTGCCCGAAGCCGTACCTATCCGCCCCGGCGATGAAGTTACGCTCACTACCCTCCCTACCCCCGATGAACCCCACGCTATACCCGTGGAATACGAAACCTTCCCCCAAGATGTAAGCCCCGGCGACATTGTCCTCATAGAAGACGGACGGGTCCAGCTGGAAGTACTTTCCACCGATAGAAAGCACAAGGTCACCCTGCGGGTTCTGGCCGGAGACCGGATTGGGAGTCGTAAGGGGATAAACCTACCCGGCCGGCCCATCTCCCTACCTACCCTCTCCGATAAAGATTGGCAAGACCTCTTAGAAGCCACACGCGAGCAAGTGGACTGGGTAGCTATCTCCTTTGTACGGTATCCCTCGGATATTGAGGAGGTAAAAAGCTTCTTACGGCGGATGGGCAGTCCTATCCGAGTGATGGCCAAGATAGAGCGTCCCGAAGCCTTAGAAAACCTGGAAGCTATCGTAGAACTCAGCGATGCGGTCATGGTAGCCCGAGGCGATTTAGGCGTAGAGATACCCGTAGAGGAGGTACCTTTTTGGCAAAAGAAGATTATTCGCACTTGCAATCGCCTCGGTAAGCCGGTGGTAGTAGCGACCCAGATGCTGGAAAGTATGATTCAGAACCCCACGCCTACACGGGCCGAAGTAACCGATGTGGCGAATGCGGTACTGGATGGAGCCGATGCGGTCATGCTCAGTGGAGAAACCTCCGTAGGGGCCTTTCCAGTGGAGGCCGTGCGCCAGATGCAGGCTATCCTACGACAAGCGGAAAAACAACCCGAGATTTATCAGCTGGCGGGCGAGCCTACCCCCACTTCCCCGACTTACTATTCGGATGCGGTATGCTGGACGGCTTGCACCTTAGCTTCAGAAGTACAGGCCAGAGCCCTGGTAGGCCTTACGTACTCTGGCTACACCGCTTTCCAACTGGCCCGCTGGCGCCCGAAAACCGATATTTTCATCTTTACCCCCAATCCCCGCATTTTAGCTGCTCTTAACCTTCTGTGGGGGGTGCGCGCCTACTACTATCGTCATTACGAAGGCACCTATGACACTATAACCGATGTCACCCATATCCTGCGCGATATGGGGCATGTCGCTTCAGGAGAGACCTTGATTTTTACCGTGTCTATGCCTTTACGAGCTCGGCTACGCACCAATACGTTGTATATTACCCAAGTCCCGTGACGGTCCGTTGGGGAATAGTCGGACTGGTAGGCCTCCTCATCGTCGTACAAGCGTTTCGCCAATGGCAGTTGCCCCCTTGGGATGGGGCTATATGGATCCGCACAGACACCTGCAGCTGGGAGATCGCCGCTATTCGTCCGGACTTTGCGCCTAATCCCCTCCAAATAGGCGATCGCCTCTTACGCATAGATTATAAGCCGGTGTGCAGGGCAGCCCATATTCCCCCCGCTAAAGACTTACAGCGTCTATACCTGTACGAGATAGAGCGAAAGGGGCAAAAACACCTGCTTTTTGTAGAGAGTTTCCCACCCTTAGCTATTGGGTGGCCTACCTCTCTCCTGCAAAAAAACCTGGTACAAGCCCTTCATATCCTCCTGGCGGCGCTGATAGGCTGGGGTATTTTGCTTCTGGGGGAGGGATGGCAGTGGAGCGGGCCTACCTTCTGGCGGGAAAGTATGCCGCTTTTCCTGGGACTTGTATTTTTTATAAGCAGCTGGCTTTTTTGGGAAAATCCCAGTTTGCCTTGGCGCCCGTGGTACTTAGTCGGTGTGTATAGCCTGAGTGCCTTATGGACCTGCTGGGTGGTCGGCCTAAAGCGCAGTTGGGCCCTCCTTCCCTTCGCTGGGGCGGCGGCGCTCTCGCACCTCTTATTCCCTACTTCCGTCGTAGGTAACTTGGCCTTAGCCTTACCTATATGGGGCCTATCCCCTTATGCAGCCGTAGGGTATTTACTGGCATGGGGGGCTTTCTGGCTCACCCCCCATCCCCTGTTCCTGCCGCTTTTAGGGGCATTTTGGATAGGCCAGCAAGCCCCTATCCTATACCGAAGCCTTCGCCTGCTCCCTCGCTGGAACCTCCTGGTGGCCACTTTAGCGGTAATAGCTGCCCTCCTGGTGGGCATGGAACTTGCTCCCCTGAGCCCTGTCTATGCAGTAGGGGGAAGCTTAGGTAGTTTAGTCCTCTTAAGAGGAGGGCTATCCCAAGTCATCCAGTTTTTCCAAAAGAGGCAAAAGCGCTTTCGTCTCTTACAAGAAAGCCTACCCCAGCTATGGGAAATTGTAGATAGAGACCAACTGATGGCATTTATTCAGCACACCCTGCGGGGATATGCCCAAGTAACGGAAGTAGCCCTCGTAGAAGCCGAAGATACCCCTAAAGAAGCTTTGCCTTGGTTGCGGCGGAGCGGCGAACCCTTCCCGTTATCTAATCGCTTGGCGGATTTACCGTGGACGCCGGATGCCGCTTTACCGCTACCGGCCTACGGCTGGCTCCTCCTCAAAGAGGGCGCCAAGCGGCTCACACCCGAGGATTTGCGTAGGATTTTTCCTTTTGCGGCGGGGGTCAGCATCGCGCTGCGACATCTCAAACTCTTTGAAGCGGCTCATGAGGCCCGCTTAGCGGCCCTACGCGGTCAGCTAAGTCCCCACTTCCTTTTCAACGCCTTGAATACGCTTCAGGCCCTCATCCCAGAGGACCCCACCTTAGCCGAGTCGCTTATGGCCCGACTCTCTGCCCTTCTGCGCCGAAGCCTGGAACATGCCCGCCGCATGACCGTCCCCCTCGAAGAAGAAATCGCCCTGGCCCAGGATTACCTACGCATTGAGCAAGAACGCTTTGGAACTCGGCTCCACCTGCACTGGAAACTGCCAGACCCACTTCCCTCCGTGGAAGTTCCCCCCTTTTCGGTACAGCTCTTAGTAGAGAATGCCATAAAGCACGCCGTAAGCCGACTAAATCGGCCCGTAACCCTCCAGATAGCGGTGGAAGAAACCCCCGAGGCCCTCTACATCCGAGTAGAAGACAACGGCCCCGGCATAGAGCTTAGCCGACTTCACTTGAGTGTGGGCCTCTCCAACCTTATCTTTCGGTTAGAGCAACTCTTTGGAGGGCAAGCCACCTTGATAGCCGAGCGTCTAACCCCCGGCACCCGGGTCACCCTTCGCTTTCCTCGTCGGCCTCCTTCACCGACCGCTCATAATCATACTCAGGCAAGAGATCTTTCCTGACATGGGAGATTACCTGATCCAGCGCCCGCTGGAACTTCACAAAGTCTTCCTTGTACAGGAAAATCTTCTGCTTCTGGCTGACCTCTCCCGTAAAATCCCGCTTGGTCTCCGTGATAGTGATGTAATAATCCCGATTTCGCGTGGATCGCACATCAAAGATGTACGTTCTCTTCCCCGCGCGAACTTTGACCGAATACACTTCTCTCGCTTCCATAAAACCCACCCGTATGCTATCCCCGCAAAGGTACAAAAGTTTTTCGGGAATGATACAAGCCCCTAATGCTGTATTTTTGGGCCATGTTTCGGATTCTCTTGGGGGTAGTCGCTTGGGGGGGCCTGCAAGCTCAGCTCCTCAATCGTTCGGGTAAGGATAGTACCATTTTTATCTCGGGTCAAGTATTTTTACCGAACTATCCCCTAGCGACTTGTACGAATCCGTGGGGTACGGCCGTAGCAGATTTCAACGGCGACCAGTGGGAGGATATCGTGGTGGCTTGCCGCTCCGAAGGAAAAATTGCCCTTTATCTCAATAACCGGAATGCGGAGTTTCCCCGAAACTGGGCCTTCTCCAGCCTCAAAGAAGCTTGGAAACCCCTCGCCATAGACCTAAATGGCGACCAACAAATGGATATCGTGGTCACTTCCTACACTGAAGGCAAGGTCGCTTGGCACCTCAATAAAGGCCGGGGCCAACTGGACCTCAGTGGGAGCTTGCCCGTAGGGAAAGGGCCTCACCACCTATTTACTGCGGATTGGGATGGGGATAGCCGCCCAGATATAGGGGTGGTGTGTTACGATGACCAAACTGTGCACCTCCTGCGTACCGGCGCCGGCGGCACGCTCCAACCCTATAAAATCCTGAAAGCCCCCAACCGTCCCCGCACCGCCACCGCCGCTGATGTAGATAGAGACGGTAAAGCCGACATCATCGTGGGGGGAGAAGAGCCCTTTTTGCTCATCTTCTATGGCAAAAATGGCTACGCCGGCGAAGGTCAACGGCTTCAAGCTCCCCCCTCCATCTGGGCCTTAGATGTAGGCGACCTCAACGGAGACAAGCGCCCCGACATTGTCATCGGTACGTACACGGGTAGCTCCATCGCTACTTTTTTCAACGCCGGCTTCGGGCGGTGGGAAGAAGCCCGCGTCCAACCCTCCGGCAACTATAACTTCGCCCTCTACTTAGGGGATTTTGATAAAGATGGCGACTTAGATGTGGTCACGGTCTCCGCCCGAGACCATGTAATCAATGTGCATCTGAATGACGGCAAAGGCCACCTATCCGACCGTCACCGCATCGGCACCGGCCAATGGCCTATTTCGCTCACCCTAGCCGATGTAAATGGCGATGATAACGTGGATTTTATCACTACCTCCGTACATGACCACGCTATCAATGTCCATCGGAACATCCCCGTCACCCCGCCTAAGCCCATCGTAATAGCTATTCAAGGGCGGCTCTTAGATGGCACTACAGGCCAAGAGGTCGCTGGCAATGTATCGCTGATAGATACTACGGCCTTGGAACGCGTAGGGGGCCGAGAAGAAGCCTTCCAGGTGCAGCGCTATACGCCGGGCAAGCCTTTTCGGTTTGAAGTCACTGGCGGCCGCCACATCCTCCTCCTCAAAGGTACCGCCCCCGACTACCCCTCCGAAGAAATACGCATCGTCATCCCGCCCCTCAAACAAATCCCCGACTCCATTTTGAAAGAAGGTATTCATCGGGATATCGTGCTACGGCGTATCCAACGGCTCAAAGTGTGGGGCTATGTCACGGATGCCGCGAAAAAGACACCCATTTCCCGCGCCCTAGTACGCCTCTCCTCCCACCTCGGAGAAAATCTCGGCGAAGTCTCTACCGATGCCCGAGGGTATTATGAAGCCCAAATCCCCTTAGGCCTAAATCACCGCATCCAAGCCGAAGCCTCCGGCTATGAGCCTTCGTGGCAGGTTTTCTCCTTGGGACGCGAGCACTATCCCCAGGGCCAACGCATAGACCTGGCCCTATCCGCCGCAGCCCCCTCCCGCACCTGCATAGAAGGCTTGGTGCTCAACCAAAATACCCAAGCGCCTATACGAGAGGTAGCTATTTATCTGATTGACCGCCAGGGAGTACGCCGACGAGTCACCAGCCAAAATAACGGCGCCTTCAAAGGATGCTTGCCCGCCGGTTTTTATCAGATAGAAATCATCCACAAAGGGTTTTTCCCCTACCGCGACTCCGTAGATATCCCCGAAGGCGGCCTCAAACGAAACTTCCTCCTGAGCCCCGTAGAAACAGAAAAAGCTATCGTCCTCCGCAATATCTACTTTGACTACGACAAAGCCACCCTCCGCCCCGAATCTATCGAAGAACTGGAACGCGTGGTCAAGTTTCTGCAAGAAAACCCCACTTTACGCGTGGAAATCTCCGGGCATACCGACAGTGACGGTTCTGAAGCGTATAACCTGCGCCTTTCGCAAGCGCGAGCACAGGCGGTGGTGGATTACCTTATCTCGCGCGGGATAGACGCCAGCCGCCTCACCGCTCGCGGGTATGGCGAAAGCCGACCCGTCGCCCCGAACGACACCCCCGAAAATAAGCAAAAAAACCGCCGCACCGAACTCAAAATCCTCGGCATATAGTGCAGCTTTCCCTCGTCATCCCCGCCTACAACGAAGCCGAATCCCTGCCAGAACTTATCGCGTGGATTCGTCGGGTATGTGACCCACGCTTTCCTTCTTACGAAATTTTGGTGATAGACGATGGCAGCACCGATTCCACTTGGGCTACCTTAGAGGCCCTCCATGCACAACATACCCCCTACCTTAAGGCTATTCGCTTTGCCCGAAACTACGGCAAGTCCGCTGCCCTCTTCGTAGGCTTCCAAAAAGCCCAAGGCAAAGTCATCATCACCTTGGATGCAGACCTACAAGACTCCCCCGATGAAATCCCTGAGCTTTATGCCCTCATCGCCGAGAAAGGCTACGACTTAGTCAGCGGCTGGAAGAAACACCGCAAAGACCCGCTCTCCAAGACCTTGCCCAGCCGCATTTTTAACACCGTAGTGCGCCTTTTTACGGGTATCCCCCTGCATGATTTCAATAGCGGTATCAAAGCCTATCGCGCCGAAGTCGCCAAAGCCATAGACCTTTACGGAGAAATGCACCGTTATATTCCCTACCTCGTCAAAGCTGCAGGTTTCCGTCGCATCACCGAAAAAGTAGTCACCCATTACCCCCGCAAGTACGGCCACACTAAGTTTGGCTGGGAAAGGTTCTTGTACGGGTTTTTAGACCTCCTTACCGTAAGTTTTTTGGTGCGGTTTGGTCGAAGGCCCATGCATTTTTTTGGCGGGTTAGGCGTGCTCTCCTTTTGGGTTGGCACCCTCATTGTGGCATGGCTCATAGGCGATAAACTGTATCAGCTACACCACTACGGCCAAGTGCGTCGTGAAGTCGTAGAACAGCCCCTCTTTTATATAGGCCTCATGGTAGCTATAATAGGCGTACAACTCTTTTTGGCCGGCTTCTTAGGCGAACTGCTCCTGCGGCAATCGCCGCAAAAACACCCATACCTCCTTCGTGCAGAACTCCCATGAGTAGTCCGTGGACCTTGTGGCTATGGGGAGGCATCTCCTTACTGGTAGGTATCGGCGTAGCCTTATGGAGTTATGGCCGTTTGCCAGTGCGCTTACCCACCCTATGGCGGTATATCTTGGGCACCTTACGGGCCCTGGCGGTAGCGGCTTTGCTTTTTCTGCTGGCTGAACCCCTACATTCTTACATTCGGCAGGAAGAGAAGCCCCCATTGATTGTCCTTCTTGCCGACAATAGCCAGAGCGTCTTTTGGGGCGGGGCCATTTCGGTAGATGCTTATACTCAAGGTATCCAAGCCCTGGTAAAAGCCTTAGAAGACGCGGGCTTTACGGTGCAAACCTATGCCTTAGATAAAGGGATCAAAGCTTTTTCTCGGATTGACGGCCAAGGCACTTATAGTTGGCTTTCTGTGGGTATAGCAGAAGCTATCCAGGAGCTGCCTCAGGCCGCAGCGCTTATTCTGGTTTCCGATGGCCAAGAAAGCGGCGAAAAAATGGCTCCTCTGCCCCTCCAAGTACCTGTATGGACCATAGGTGTAGGACCTTCGAAGCCAGCGGGTGACGCCGCTATTGAGGCCATAGCTCTGCCTACGTGGGCCACCGAAGGCCAGCCCATAGAAGTATCCTTCCAGTTGCGGCTTCCCCACACCGCAGGCCTCCTCTTTATCGAGACGCCCAATCACTATCAGCGGATTCCTGTAAGCCTTAGCCAGCCGACGCTACGCGTGACGCTCCCAGCCCTTCCCAAAGGCACACATACCCTCCGCTTCACCTTGGAAGTCCCGCAGGACCCCAATCCGTTCAATAATCACCAGCAACGGCTTTTGACAGTCCAATCCGCCCAACCGGCTTTTGTGCTCTGGGCCGGAGAGCTTACCCCCGATATCGCTTTCTTTCGTCGCACCTTAGAAAAAATAGGCAAAGTCACCCTCATCCTACCCCGCAAGCCCAGTGGTTTTACGTATCCCCCCGACTCCGCGCTAACGGACCCTACTGCACTGGCTATATGGTATAACTTCCCTGCACGCCCGGAGGACCTCCCTTGGGCCCAAAAGCTCCTACGCGAAGCTCCTGCCCTGGTGGTTATATGGGGTAGCTCAGGGCCTCCTGCGGCCCTTCTCCAAGAAATGGGCCTACAGACCCTTGGGCCGCTTGTCCCCTATACCCTGCCCGGCGGAAGCACCGTGTACCTCCATACCCCCCTTCTCACCTCTAATGCCTATCCCATAGACATAGGCTGGGGACGCCCCATAGGCTACCGCCGCTTCCAAGGCAATCGCTTGCATACCTTCCTCTTAGGAGAAGGCTGGTGGCAAATCCGGGAAAATCCTACTTGGCTAACCCCCTGGGACTCTGCATTGACCCGGCTCCTCCAAGAAGCCCTCTTTTTCCAGCAAAATCGGTTTGTCTTTGCCCCCGAACGGCTTCAGGTCCGCCCCGGCGAAGCCCTTTATTGGCGCGGGTGGCTCCCCCCTACCAGTACTTTTTACATAGCCGACCAACCAGTACCCCTCCTCCCCGGCGGAGATGGCCTGTATGAGGCTGTCTGGACCCCCGACTCCGTAGGCCTATATCCCTACGTGGTGCGTAATGGAACCAAAATCCTCTTACAAGGTACCATCTGGGTAGCAGATATCCCGCAAGAACTCTTTAGTATCGGCCGAGACAGCATAGGTCTTCAATACATGGCTCAGCGCACAGGAGGTCAATACTTCTCCTGGGAAAGGCGTGCGGCGCTCCTACCTGCCCTAAAAACCGCCATACCTCCGCATACCCTCGTATCTTCGCAGCGCATAGTTATTCCTTTCCACGAATGGAACGTATGGCTCATAGGAGTTCTCACCCTCTTTTCGGCAGAGTGGCTATTGCGGCGGTATGTGGGCTTGTACTGATGGCTTGCCAATCCGAGGAGCAGCTCCCTTCTATCTCCCTCTCCGTGTGGCGGGCAGAGATAGCCTTGCGGAAAGGCCTCCCCACCCCGGAAGACTCCCTACGCATGCGGGCTTTTTTTTACGACTGTGTGTATGAAGGAGATTCTACCGTCCCAGATAGTATTTACTTAGGCGACCTGCGCACGCTTATCCAAGACAGCCTCTTTCGCTGGCTCATAGATACCGTCGTACGGCGGTATCCTCCCACATACGACTTCGTACGTAAGCTGCAAAAGCTTTTCCAGCGGTGGAAAGCGCTCTATCCCGCCGACTCTTTGCCTACTCTGGTAACCTTCGTCACCGGATACGGGCCCATAGGCGCGCTTACCATGGAAAGTGACATGTGCCAGTTGTGTGAAAAGCACCTTATGCTCGGTCTTCATTATTTTATTTCGGATACTTTTGGGTTTTATCCCCCTGACCTGCCGTATTTTATCCGGCGACGATTGACCGAGCCCCATATTCCGGTGTTTGTAGCCCTTCGGCTTATCCGGAGTAAGATGCCTAAGCTTTCGCCTCGGATGCTCCCTAAGATGATAGACTACATGGTATGGCACGGCATACAGCTCTATGCCTTGGAAAAGCTCTTGCCAGAACTACCCGATACCTTGCGGCTGTTTTATACCCAAGCCCACTTAGAATGGCTCAAAGAAAATGCCCGCTACGCCTATAAGGAAATGATTCCTTATTTCCAAGAGACACAATACACCAAATACCAGCCCTTTATCGGCGAGGAACCCTTTACCAAGCCTTTTGGGCAAGACTCGCCGCCCCGCCTGGGGTGGTACTTCGGGTGGCAAGCGGTGCGCCACTACGCCGAAAAAGAAGGCGTCTCTGTGCAGACCCTCTTAGCTTTGGCTCCTGAACGCTACGGCGAGCTATTCATGCAATCCGGTTATAAACCCTGAATGCTCGCTCTTTTTCTTGTACCTTTGCTTAGTGCATCCGGGCATGCTTCGCCTCAAGCAGGGGCCTTACTTTTCCTACGTGCGAGCGTGGCTTCGCTCTTTGCCTTTTCTCTTAGGAGGAAGTATAATTATTGGGGGGATTGTGGCGATATGGCAATTCCTCTTGCCAGACGAGTATCTCTGCCGGACTGAGTTTGTCCCACCCCTATTAGAAGAGCTCAATGCTTTCCCTTACCCTCGCATAGCCCCCGGCGAAGCCGCCGACTTAGAACGCACGCTCAGCTACCTTCAATCAGGAACCTTCATGGGAGAGTTAGTGGCTAAGTTCGATCTCATCAAGCACTATGGCCTACAAAATACCCAGGACCCCAGAGAAATAGAAAGAAAAATCTCCTCAATCCTAAAAAGGAAAATAAGTTCGAGGATAACAAAAAACTCCACCATACTTTTTGAGGTATATGACGAAGACCCACAATATGCCTATAATATGGTAATCTTTGCCCTGAACAAAGTAAAAGAGCAGATGTCGTTTTATGATAGAAACCTCATGGCTTATAAAGAAGCATATAAGCAGGAAAAAGAGATAGAAATATTGATTGATTCTCTACAAAAAAGACTGAAATACTTAAGAACCAAATATGGTATTGTGACGAACACAGATATCGCTACGGGCAGTATCCGAGTAGTCTATGAGTCCCTCCTCAAGAATCCTGAGGCGCTGGCTTACTATGATGAGGTTATATACTTAGAGAGTACTATACGAAATCTTATAGGTCAAGCCAGTGAGTTGCGAAGGAGAAGAATGGATAGAGAACTATTTTATAAATCTGGTATAGATCCCTTATGGATTATAGATAAGCCAGGCCTACCCACTACCCCTGCAAGACCTAAACGCTTTTTGCTAATAGCTCTTGCTTTAGTGTCAAGCTTTAGTTTAGGTTCTCTCATAGTTTTTTATGCATATCATTTGGGTTTTTTCTCTACGAAAGACGAAAAACTGCCAGTAGAATTAAGTCCAATCAACTCTTGATGGCCTGATGAATACCATTTTGGCAAAGACAAAAATAATAGGATACCTAAAAGTATGGTATAGATATAAGTTTTTTTGGATACTATTCACGATAATATTCCCTCTCGTAGCGGGCGTATGGGCTATTCTACAGCAGCCTAAATATGTGGTAGAAACTGAGTTTGTGCCCCCTGACCTTAGCATGGCTTCTCCGCTGCTGGAACAAGCAGCCCTCACGCCCGGTCAAGCCAGCGACTTGGAACGGCTTTATAGCTATCTTAACTCCTATTCTGTACGCCAAGCACTCATAGATAGTTTCCGATTATACGACCATTACCACATTGCAGCTCACAAGAACAATCGCAAGAGGTTTTATGAAATAAGTAAAATAATAGAAAAAAATGTAACAATACGAATAACCAGAAACTCCACTATACTCCTGCGTGTGACCGATACCTCGGCCTATTATGCCTATGCAATGGCCGATTTTCTCTTAAGGAAAGCCGAGCGATTCTGTAAAGATATCATTCACATGGAAGAAGCTCTTGAAGAAACAAACCGACAACTCCAGAATTTACTCCAAGAAATACACCAAATAGAAACTACACTTTCTACACTGCGGGTAAA
>LJSS01000071.1_pt1 | contig 18063 bp, 16 predicted proteins | sample 890271 | NCBI WGS metagenome assembly LJSS01 (sample SAMN03797534, study PRJNA294671) | hot springs metagenome | isolation source: water from Lobios Hot Spring | place: Spain: Lobios, Galicia | collected 2011-02-08
TTCCCTTTTTCCGAAAGCTTTATAGCTACTGCGCAAGCTAGCGTGCTTTTACCTACACCACCTTTCCCACCAAATATCAAAAAAGAAGATATAGGAGATCTCTCAAAACCTAATGTTTTGTGCCAGTTGTGAAATTCTTCCAGAAGGTAAGGGTAAATATCCATCGTGTATATACCTAAGGGGTTATCTAACCCAAAGTATTCTAAAAAGAGGGACGCAATAAGCAAGTCCCTCAAATCTGTATACTCATACTCTATGGGTTTTTTAAAGTGTAAGTGAGAAAAGTCCTTTATTATTTGTATTAACTTCATTTAAGTGAAAGTACCCACACTGCTAAATCCTTTGCCTCCTGATCCGTTACGTTCTGAGGTGGCATTGGTACGCTTCCCCACTCACCAACACCACCTTTTTTGATCTTTCCCGCTAAATGATCAACAGCATCCGCTTTTCCTGCGTACTTCTTGGCTACTTCCGCGAAGGCTGGTCCTACCTTCTTTGCTTTCATATCATGGCATGCCATACAGCCTTTTTGTTGTGCTAAAGCAAGCATATCCTTTGCTGGCTGTTGAGTTGAGCTTTCCTGTTTTTGCTCAGCGGGTTGCTGTTGTTGTTGCTCGGTTGGTTGTTCAGCTGGTTTTTGCTGGCATGAAGCTAAGATAGCTAAGGAAGCTATTGCTAAAGCTATGTACTTTTTCATTTTTTCTTACCTCCTGTTACTAAGTATTACAAACCTATATTATAAACCTAACTCCACATCTTACCAAAAACGTCCAAAGGTATATTAGGTTCTGGGTTTATGTTTGTTGCTGCATATATACCTCTTTTAAACCTTTCCATACCTGCATAAGCTATCATCAAAGCGTTATCCGTTGAAAGTCTTGGATGGGGTATGTAAAGCTCAAAGCCTTTCTCTTGGGATAAAGCTTTAAATGTTTGTCTCAGTTGTGAATTGGCAGAAACGCCACCAACTACTACCAAACGCTTGACTTGTGTAATTTCCATAGCCTTTAGGGCTTTTTCCGTTAGTATATCTATTACCGCATCCTGAAAAGATCGTGCTATATCTTCTTTTTTATAATCTTTGAGAGACTCAATTAAGTGCTTTACAGCTGTCTTTAACCCACTAAAGGACATGTTAAGGCTTTCATCCTTTAGCATAGGTCTTGGCAATTTGTATATGCTTTTTCCGTACTGTGCCAACCTATCTATAATGGGTCCACCTGGGTAACCTTCCTTTAAAAGCCTTGCCACTTTGTCGTAACTTTCCCCAACCGCATCGTCTAAGGTACCACCTAAGAAGGTGTACTTTCCAAATCCTTCCACAAGGAAAAAGTCCGTGTGTCCACCGGACACTATCAAAGCTATAAAAGGATACTGGATGGGTCTTTCTAAAAAAACAGAGTATATGTGACCTTCCAGGTGATGGACAGGAACTAAAGGCTTGTTTAGATAGTAAGCCATAGCTTTAGCAAAGGACGCCCCTACTGTCAAGGATAGAATTAAACCGGGTGTTAAAGTGAAGGAAATAAAGTCTATCTTTTTTATGTCAAAGCCTGTATCCTTTAGAAGTTTGTCAAAAAGAGGCAGAATGTTTTTTGTGTGTTCTCTTGCAGCTAAATCGGGAACTACGCCACCAAAGCTGGCGTGTATCTTAGCCTGGGAAAGCAGAATATCCCCCACAGGACCATCTTCCGAGTATATAGCCAAAGCGGTCTCGTCACACGAGGTTTCTATAGCCAGTGAATACATACTAAAAACCAGCTACCTCTTTTACGGGTTTTGCGGACTTTATGAGCTCAATCGCTTTTCTCAGTTGAGGATCAAGTTCCGGCAACAGTATAACTTCCGTAGTTTTTCCATTTAGTTTTCTCTTTTTTATCTCCTCTTGAAGCTTTTCTTCTTCCTCTTCACTCAGTGTTACGTTTATATCTGGACTTATACCTTCTTTGTGGATCAACTTACCACTGGGTGTGTAGTAGTAAGCTATGGTTAACTTTATGGCTGAGCCATCGTCCAAGGGGATTATATTTTGCACGGACGCTTTACCAAAGCTCTTCTCTCCTACGATCAGAGCTCTTTTGTTATCTTTGAGAGCACCAGCAACTATCTCCGATGCACTCGCCGAGCCTTTGTTTATCAAAACAACCACCGGGATGTTTTCTGGGACTGTTGCTTTTCTTCTTGCGTAGTATTTGTTGGTGCCTTCGCTCCTTCCTTTGGTGTATACTATAAGCTTACCTTCGTTTAAAAACACTTCTGAAACGTTTACAGCTTCTGTCAGTAAGCCACCTGGGTTGTTTCTCAGGTCTAGTATTATACCTTGTACACCTTTTTTAACGTAGTTATTGGCGTATTTCTCTACATCCTTTCCTACGTTCTCGTTGAATTGGGAGAGTTTTATGTAACCTATGTTATCTATAAGAGTGCTTTTGACGCTCTGTATCTTTATTAGGGCTCTCTCAAGCTCGAACTTTAGCGGTTTTTCTGATCCTTTCCTAATAATGGTGAGCTGAATCTTTGTCCCGGGTTTTCCACGTATTCTTTTTACCACTTCCATAAGGTTGAGATTGGAAGTGTCTTCACCATTTATTTCTATTATTATGTCATCTGCTTTTAGTCCTGCCCTGTAGGCAGGTGTGTCCTCTATAGGTGATATAACTATTGGTCTTCCCTTCTCCATACCTATCTCTATACCAATGCCTCCAAACTCTCCCGCCGTGTCCTGTTTGAACTCTTCGTATTGCTCAGGAGTAAAGAAGGAAGAGAAAGGATCCAAGGACTTCATCATACCACCCAAAGCGCCGTATATAACCTCTTTGGTGTTTATTTGCTCTACGTAGTTATCCTTTATTATCTTGTAAACTTCCGAAAAAAGTTTAAAGTACCTGTACTCATCTTCGTTTGAAGCGCCTGTGGACGCTCCAGCTGCGCCAAACATAAAACCTAAACCGAATGTTACAAAAAGTAGTATAAAAGCTTGCCACTTTTTCATATTAGTATCTCCTTTTAAGGCGTTATAAACTTTCCTCATCCTTTACAAGTTTATATATTAAACTATCGGTAAGAGCTATCCACGATGCTTCTATGATGTTTTCGGATACACCTACCGTTCCCCAAACCTTGTCGCCATCGGTGGATTCTATAAGCACCCGGACCTTTGCCGATGTCCCAGCGGATTCGTTAACTATACGTACCTTGTAGTCTACCAGTTGTAGATCCTTCAAGTTTGGGTAAAATTCCAACAGAGCTTTTCTAAGAGCTCTATCTAAAGCGTTCACAGGTCCGTTACCCAGCGCAGCGGTGTGCTGTCTTATGTTGTCTATGTAGAGTCTTACCGTCGCTTCGGATACAGGCTGATCATCCGTAGCACGTCTTGCTATTAGGATTCTGTAAGCGTCGAGATTAAAGTAATCTTTTATCAGACCAAAGTGCCTTTTACACAGGAGTTCAAAGGAAGCTTCCGCTGCTTCAAAGTGGTAACCTTCCTTTTCCAATTCCTTTATTTTCTCTACAAGCTTTATAACTTCCGGAGATTTTTCATCTACGTTTATTCCCATCTCTCTGAGTTTGTATACGATGTTGCTCCTTCCAGAAAGATCAGAAACTACCACCTTGCGCTTGTTACCTACCAAGCTGGGATCTACATGTTCGTAAGTATCACTTCTTTTCATAACAGCTGATGCATGAACACCTGCTTTATGGGCAAAGGCACTACTTCCCACGTAGGGCATGTTCTTGGGAAGGGGTATATTTGCAATCTCAGCCACAAAGTTTGCCAGCTCTGTTAGCCTTTTGAGGTCTTCACTTAAGATCACATCAAATCCCATTTTTAGTTGTAGGTTTGGAATTATGGAACACAGATTGGCGTTTCCAGTCCTTTCTCCTATCCCGTTTATAGTCCCATGTACCTGACGGGCACCTGCTAAAACAGCCATCAACGAGTTAGCTGTAGCTGTGTCCGAGTCGTTGTGTGCGTGTATACCTATCTTTGTATTTGGAAACTTGCTTACAACTTCTTTGGTTATTTGGTAAACTTCATGGGGAAGAGTGCCACCGTTTGTATCACATAAAACGATCCAATCAGCTTTAGCTTCAACTGCCGATCTTAAAACATCCATAGCGTACTCAGGATTTCTTTTGTAGCCATCAAAAAAATGCTCCGCATCGAAAATAACTTCTTGAACATGCTCTTTTAAAAACTTTACACTTTCGTAAACCATGTTTAAGTTTTCTTCTAAGCTCGTCTTTAGGGCTTCTGTGACATGATAGTCCCAGCTTTTGCCAAATATAGTGATCACTTGAGCGCCGGATTTTATCAAGTTTTCTATTTGGGGATCCTCTGAGACCTTTTTGTTAGGTCTTCTTGTGGCACCAAAAGCAACGATTTTTGTGTGTTTGGTTTTCTTATTTTTTAATTTTTCAAAAAGGGCGGTATCCTTTGGATTTGAACCTGGCCACCCACACTCTACGTAGTCTATACCGAAGTCCTCGAGCTTTTCTATTATCCTCAGTTTGTCCTCTATAGAAAAGTTTATACCTTCTGCCTGGGAGCCATCTCTGAGTGTTGTGTCGTAAATAAATACTTTCTCCATAACTTAAAAAGTATGAGTATAAATTATACTGTTGTCAACTAAACTTAGTACTGCAAAGTTTCATTCCTATCACGTAAGTTGTGAAACCAATTTATCCATTCATCGAAAAATTAATCTTTGTAAAGTTAAAATTGGTGCTCGTATAGCCTTTTTAGTGTTGATTAGCAACGTATCCCATACTATGAGAAATCATTTAAACTCTATGTTTTTCACTTTAACTTTATTAGTGTTTGGTTTTTTGTAATAGCAAAGCTTCTCATAATGTAAAATTGAGAGAAAAAGGGGAATGTATCAGATTTAGTAGCTCCTAAAGGAACCGCCAAGGATTTAATAAAACGAGAAATGAGACAATTGTGCAAAAAAGGAAAGAAAAGTTTTTTCTTATCACGCGAGAAATTTATCAATCCTAATTAATTTCTCACCAAACTCTCAAAAAGCTCCACATACTGCCTTGCGTTGTTTTCTACGGAAAACTCTTTGGCGATGTTCATCGCACGAGTGCCTATTTTTTCTCTTTGCTCTGGATACATAAAATAAACCTTTTCCATTGTTTCTTTTAAGTTTTTCACGTTTCCAGGTTCCACCAAAAAGCCTGTTACACCATCCTGTATAACTTCAACAGCACCTGAGATAGCGCTGGATATACACACAAGACCCTCTGCCATAGCTTGAATTAAAGCGTTGGGAAACCCTTCGTAAAAGGAAAAAAGCACAAAGCAATCGGCACAGGCTAAGACTCTTTCTACATCCTCTCTAAAACCTAATCCTAAGAATCTATCTTCTACTCCCAAAGACTTTGCAAGAGCTTTACCTTCCGTGTCTGTCTTGTAGCCTACCATTACAAAAAAACAGTCTTTAAGGTTAAGCTCAGAAAAAGCCTTGATAATCAAATCCTGAGCTTTCATAGATGGATGCCAATTGGCAACGTTTATAAAAACAAAAGCATCTGTGGGAATACCTAATTCCTTTCTGATTTGTTCTTTTTCGTGCGCTCTAGGGTAGAACCTTTCGAGGTCTATACCGCTTCTTATGACCTTTAATTTCTCCTCTGGAATGCCGCTCTTTAACATTATCTCCTTTACTTTTTCAGATACGCAAACGATAACATCACCTATGGAATACTTGAACTTCAAAGATAAGAAGTTGGAAGCTCTAGCGTTGCGTTTTACTATGATGATTTTTGGCTTTCTGTTCAAAAATCTGTATACCACGCTCACGTAATCCAGGGCGTGGGGGGAGTTTACTATGATGAACTCAAAATTTCCTTCCTTGATTATCTTCCATAGTCTGTAATAATTGGATATGTTAAAACGTCTAAGCTTTCCGGATTTTTCGAAGAAGTGAAAAGTCACACCCCATGGTTTGAGTTTTTCTACCATATCGTGATAATCAAAATTTAAAGCCATATGTACATCTAAACCTTTTTTACTGAGCTCACGGGCTAAGTAATAGACTTGAAACTTAGTACCTCCCCAACCACTGCCGTCAACTACGGAAAGGATTTTAAAGGTTTTTGTGGACACCATTGCTATAATGGTAGCACAAAAGCAACTTCAGATGGGATTTTAATAAGGTGAATTTAAGAAAAGTCTATGGTGCAAGAAGTTTAATGAGCATTGCTTTTACAAAAGCATCACCGCGCGTGGTAAAAAAAGAAACAAAGATTTATTGTGTTATCCTCATAACAAAACAAACTATGTTGTAAGATAGCTTCAGCTTTTTAGGTTTTACTCTATTTTACCAAAGTAAGCAAGCAGCGCCGTTATGGTGGCGGGTGTTATGCCATCTATTCTGGAAGCCTGTCCTACGCTAACGGGTTTAAACTTTGAAAGCTTCTCTACAGCTTCCTTTGTGAGTCCAGGTATCTTTGAGTAGTCAATGTCCTCTGGGATTTTTACATCTTCCAGTTTTTTAATCTTTTCGTTTAGTGCTCTTTCCCTCTGTATATAAGGCTCATACTTTAGCTCTATCTCCACCTCTTCCTTTACATAATCCCTCTGAGGCACCTCAAAACCGAGTTTCTCAAGTTGGTCTAAGGTGTAATCCGATGTTAGCAGTTGGGAAACGCTGTAACTTCTCACATCGGAACCAATGGCAACCGCTGTTTTTCTTTCTTTGTAGTAAGTGATCCAACTTTGAATTTCCTTTTCCATTTCTTGGACAAGTTTGTATTGCTCTTGGCTTAACAATCCAAGCTGGTATCCCAAATGGGCAAGTCTTCTTATAGCGTTGTCCTGTCTTAGGTATAGACGCCATTCGGAACGTGATGTAAACAATCTGTATGGTTCCATAACACCTTTTGTTGTCAAGTCATCAACCATAACCCCGATGTAGCTTTCGTCCCTTCTCAGATATATGGGTTCTTTTCCAAAGGCTCTCAAGCATGCGTTGATACCTGCCAGTATTCCCTGCCCTGCCGCTTCTTCGTAACCTGTGGTGCCGTTGAAGTTGCCAGCGTGAAAGAGTCCCATGATTTTCTTTGTCTCCAAGGTTGGGTAAAGTTCAGTAGGTGGTACTATGTCGTACTCTATGGCGTATGCAGGTCTTATAAGAACCACCTTTTCTAAACCCGGTATGGATCTGTACATTTCCCACTGAACTTCTTCGGGAAGGGATGTAGACAAACCGTTGGGGTATATCTCTATAGTGTCCCATCCTTCAGGTTCTAAAAAGATTTGATGCCTGTCCTTGTCGGCAAATTTTACGATTTTGTCCTCTATGGATGGGCAATACCTGGGACCTATACCTTTTATGAGTCCACCATAAAGCGCCGTTCTGTGCAGGTTTTTCCTTATGATTTCGTGGGTTTTGGGTGTGGTATAAGTTATGTAACAGTCTATTTGCTTTTTATCGTAGTTAAACCAGTAAGAGCCTACAGGTTCTGACCAAAAGGAAAACTTAGGAGGTACTTTATCACCTGGAGCTACTTCCAAGTTGGAAAAATCTATGGTCCGTTTATCCAGTCTTGCGGGTGTGCCCGTTTTGAACCTAAGTAAAGGAAACTCGTGGCGTTTGTAGAATTCCGACAGTCCCTCTGATCTTGGTTCCCATGCCCTTCCCGCAGGGAACGTTTTATCACCTATGTATATGGTTCCGTTTAGAAAGGTTCCCGTTGTTACAACTACAGCATTTGTTTTATACTCTAAGCCAAGCTTGGTTTTTACACCTACTACTTTATTATCTTCTACTATTATGTCCACCACTTCATCTTGGATAATGGTCAGGTTTTCTTGGTTTTCGCAAACCTTTTTCATGTACTCTCTGTAAAGCCTTTTATCCGCTTGAGCTCTTGGAGACCATACCGCTTTACCTTTGCGCGTGTTTAGCATCTTAAACTGTATGCCTGTGGCATCTATGGCTTTCCCCATCTCCCCACCCAAAGCGTCTATTTCTCTAACTACTATACCTTTTGCTATCCCACCTATGGCAGGGTTACAGGACATTTGCCCGATGGTGTCTACATTAAGCACAAACATGGCGGTTTTTGCACCCATGCGAGCGCTAGCCAAAGCAGCCTCTATCCCCGCGTGACCACCACCGATTACTACTACGTGAAACTCATCGATAAGCATAACTTTATAATTTAATTATCGATCGTAAAATAGTATTATCTTCTCGTCTTCTCTTTGAAGTTGCATGTATTCCCTTATAAAGATTTCCCTGTAGTACTCTGGGTTTCTATCTATAGCGTTTAAAAGCCTTTCAAGCTTCACGTTTTCCTTTTCCACCTCTTTTCTTTTACTCTCCATATCTATTAAAGATCTCTTCAATTCCAATGTTTTGGGAAGATCGAACTGCCCGAAAAAGAAGTTATAGATCGTTATAAAGATTACAAACAGGAAAAAGAGCTTAAGTATGCCTATATGTGAATCTTGCGAACTCCTCCTTCCCACCAAACCTTGCGTTCTCATCTAACTCCTCCTCTATCCTTAAAAGCTCGTTATACTTGGCTATTCTGTCCGTTCTTGATGCGGAACCTGTCTTTATCTGTCCTGCATTTACAGCAACCGCCAAATGGGATATAAAGGTGTCTTCCGTTTCTCCCGATCTGTGAGAAATGATAGTAGAGTATCCTTTTTCTTTGGCGTAAGCTATTGTATCGAGTGTCTCAGAAAGTGTGCCTATTTGATTGAGTTTTATTAGGATGGCGTTAGCTACCCTTTCCTTTACACCTTCCTCAAGGATCTGCTTATTGGTTACAAACACATCATCACCTACCAATTGAACTTTACTGCCCAGTTCCTTAGTTATAAGCTTCCATCCTTCCCAATCCTTTTCAGCCATGGGGTCCTCTATGGATACTATCGGATAGTTTTCCACCAAGTTTAGGTAATACTTAAACATATCTTCCGAGCTTAACTTTTTGCCTTCAAAATGGTAAAAATCATCCTCGTAGTAAAACTCGGAAGCTGCACAGTCTAAAGCCAAAAGCACATCTTCGCCTGGTTTATAACCTGCCTTTTCTATAGCCATCATCAAAAGGTCCAAAGCCTTGATTGTGTTTTCCAACTGGGGAGCAAAGCCACCTTCATCGCCCACATTGGTAGAGTAGCCGTTATCCTTTAAAATCTTCTTCAAAGTGTGAAAAACTTCTACACCTATTCTCAGAGCTTCCTTAAAAGATCCACCACCCACTGGAAGTATCATAAATTCTTGAATATCCAAAGGATTGTCCGCATGAACACCACCGTTTATTACGTTCATCAAAGGCACTGGAAGTTTATTGGCAAATATACCGCCTATATACTTGAAAAGAGGAATTCCCAACTCTTGAGCGCCCGCTTTGGCAACCGCCATGCTAACCGCTAGTATAGCATTGGCACCAAGTTTGCTCTTGTTAGGTGTTCCATCCAAGTAACAAAGAATATTATCGATATGCCTTTGATCAAATACACAAAGTCCAACAATTTCCTTTGCTATGATGGAGTTTACGTTGTCTACAGCTTTTAGTACACCTTTGCCAAGGTATCGAGAAGGATCGTGATCTCTTAATTCTAAAGCTTCCCTTTCACCTGTAGATGCACCGCTGGGAACGATTGCCCTTCCTACTTTACCGGATTCTAAGGTAACTTCAGCTTCTACAGTGGGGTTGCCCCTGGAATCCAAAACTTCCCTTGCCTTTACTTTGACTATCCTTGACATAGTTTAGTATTATAAAGTAAGATCTTGACAAAAATACAAATGAGAATTATTATCAATTAGCATGGATAGGATTTACATTTTTGATACAACCTTAAGAGATGGTGAACAGGCTCCAGGTTTTTCTATGACCACCGAAGAGAAAATTCAGATGGCTCATCAACTGGCGAAGTTGGGTGTGGATGTTATAGAGGCAGGCTTTGCTGCAGCTTCTAAGGGAGACTTTGAAGCGGTAAAGCTTATAGCACAGGAAGTAAAAGGACCAGTTATTTGTTCTTTAGCTAGAGCTTTGGAAAAGGATATAGAGCTTGCTGGTCAAGCTTTGGAGAGTGCAGAAAGGAAAAGAATTCACACCTTCATAGCCACTTCCGAAATACACATGAAGTACAAACTTAGGATGAGTCCTGAGGATGTTTTAGAGAGGGCAAAAAGAGCGGTAGCTTACGCTAGAAACTTTACCGATGATGTGGAATTTTCCTGCGAGGATGCTACACGTAGCCAAAGGGAATTTTTGTACAGAATCATAGAGGAAGCTATAAAAGCGGGAGCTACGGTTATAAACATACCCGATACGGTAGGGTATGCCATCCCTGAAGAGTTTGGCAATCTCATAAGAGATATAAGGGAAAACGTGCCAAACATAGACAAGGCTATAATCAGTGTGCATTGTCACGATGATTTGGGGCTTGCGGTTGCTAACTCTTTAATGGCTGTAAAGTACGGTGCTCGCCAAGTAGAATGTACCATAAATGGCATAGGTGAGAGGGCAGGAAACGCAGCCATGGAAGAAATCGTTATGGCTTTGAAGGTAAGGAAGGATTTCTTTGGCGGGCTATACACCAATATAAACACAAAGGAGATATACAAAACCAGTAGGTTACTCTGTAGAATAACAGGATCCTTTGTACCACCCAATAAAGCCATAGTAGGGGACAACGCCTTTGCCCACGAGTCAGGTATACACCAGCACGGTGTTTTGTCCAATCCTTTAACTTACGAGATCATAAACCCAGAGGATGTAGGCTTTCCTTCCACACGCATAATACTTGGGAAACATTCGGGAAGACACGCTTTAAAGAGACGCTTGGTAGAGCTTGGCTTTGAAGTAAGCGAAGAAGAAATGGAAAGAATTTTTGAAAAGTTTAAAGCGTTAGCTGACAAAAAGAAAGAAGTATACGATGAAGACTTAGAAGCTATAATTTACGAAGAGTTTTCAAAGAGCGAACAAGAAGAACCTTTAAAGGTACTTCACTACCAAGTACAAACGGGAGACAACATTTTACCTACCGCAACCGTTAAAGTGATCTTTAAAGGTGAAGAAAAAACCGCATCCTCTACAGGAAATGGACCTGTGGATGCCATTGTAAAAGCTATAATAAAAGCTATAGATATGGAACCTAAGCTCTCCGATTTTTCCATAAAAGCCCTAACACCCAACACAGATGCCCAGGCGGAATCCAGAATCGTTATAGAACTCGATGGATTAAAGGCTTCTGGAAGAGGTGTGGATGTGGATATAATAAAGGCAAGCGTTAACGCCTTTGTGGATGCCATAAACAGGGTACTGATGAGGAAAAACTACATACTTTCTAGGCAAAAGGTAAGACAAGACGGTACAGTATGAAAATAGCCATAGACGGACCGGCGGGAAGTGGCAAAAGCACAGTAGCCAAAATGCTCTCACAAGCTTTGAATCTTCCTTACCTGGACACGGGAGCCCTTTACAGAGCTTTTGGCTACGTAGCGATGCTAAAGGGGGTGGACTCAAACAATCAGGAGCAGGTCCTGAGTCTCTTTGAAGAGGATATAAAGGTAGAGCTGGATATAGGTAAAACGAGGGTGTTTTACTGTGGTAAAGTGCTTGAGGATGAGATAAGGAACGAGCAAGTGGGAAACTACACATCCAAGATAGCAGCGATCCCTGCCTTTAGGGAGAGGATGATTGAGCTCTTTAGAAAACTGGTAGGTTCAAACCAGGTGGTTGCAGAAGGCAGAGACGTTGGAAGCCACATATTCCCTGATGCACCTAAGAAATTCTTCTTAACCGCCTCTTTAGAAGAAAGAGCCAAACGCAGATACAACGAGCTCAAGGCAAAAGGCTTGGATACAAGTTACGAAGACACCCTGGAAACCATAAAACAGAGGGACGAAAGGGACAAAAACAGACCCCTCTACCCCTTTGAACCCGCCAGAGATGCCATAGTCATTGACACCACCGACAAAAATCCTCAAGAGGTTTTAAATCTAATACTGGAAATGCTCAAATAGAAACAGGTCTGCACTCACCTGTTAGAGTATCGTCTGAGTCAAGATTTACTCTTTTACACTCCAGTTTGTACCTAAAGGCGGTGTTCATAGTTAAGCGTATAGTATTTACACTGTCTCCAAAATCGAAGTATGTACCAACACACCTAAAGTTTGGAGTGGATTCAAACTGTACTGTTCCTTTGTCCGTTTGGATACCATTTCTTAAGCCTCTACACGTGGGAAAGTTGTTGCTGTCTAAATCTATGTTTCCGTTGGGGTTGTTAGCACAGTAAGAAGTAAGAGGCAAGCTCTACAAAGCAATCTTTGACCAAAGGTAAAGCGTAACTGGACAGGTTGGCTCTCTCCTGGTGCCCTGAATACTCCCTTACTGCGAGAGCGCTCAGCACACTTATTATCCCTATAACTATGAGAAGTTCAATTATTGTAAAACCTTTGCTTTTCATTTACGTTCCCCTTTTTGTCAATTTGAATCTTACTGTGTTAACCTTAATTCACATTCAGGAGTGCCTATGTTACTTTCGTTTTGCCTTTTCCCAAAACATTCCAATTTGTACCCGTTGTGTCCCGTCATACGAACTTCGATTATACTACCAACTGGGTAATTGGGGACTGTTCCTATGTATCGATTTGGAAAATCTGGGCGAACGTTGACAACGAATCCTTTTCCTGTTAGGATACCTGTGCCTCCGGTAAGCAATCTCTTACAAGTGGAACTGCTAGGCCATGTGGGTGAAGTAACGTCTATGATAGCACCTGGATTTTGCGCACAATACTCTTCGATTTCCGTAAAGCAGTCCTTTATTAGAGGCAAAGCATAAGCAGCTAAGTTTGCTCTTTCTACGTACTTTGAATACTCTCTAGTAGCCAAGGCAGCGATGATACCTATAATAACTATGACTATCAGTAGCTCAATTAAAGTAAAACCTTTAGAATTCATATATTTTAACCCCCTTAAGACACGTCTATGTTTCCTATAAAAAAAGGGGCATATCGCCCCCCGGGGGTGTGTTATTGAGCTTTAGGGGCACATTCAGGAGTATAATAGTTTCCTTCTGTTAGTTTGGGTTTGCATTCGAGCACGTATTTACCTATGTCTGCTGGGTCCCCAAAAGCTACTATTATATTTTGTTCATACTTTGGAATTGTTCCGTCACACTGGGTAGGAAGCGTGTTTGTCATCCTTACAATACCTTTAGCTGTTTGGATTCCGTTAGTAGTTAAATTATTGCACGTTCTTAGGTTTGCTATGGGTATTTGTCCATTTGGATTTGACGCACAGTATTCAGCCAGTTCCAAAAAGCAGTCTCTGGCAAGTGGTAGTGCGTAAGAGTTTAGGTTGGCTCTTTCTATGTACTTAGAGTATTCCCTCGTAGCCAAGGCTGCCAAAATTCCTATGATAACGATAACTATTAATAGCTCGATGAGGGTGAAACCTTTGCTTTTGTTCACCTTAAGGGCTTTTTTGAAGGACTTTAAAACTTTCTGCATAGCTAAACCTCCCACAAGTTTTTTCTTTCACAGTGGCGCCACATGTGAAAGTTGACTTTAATACTAGCTCAAGTAAATTATCTTGTCAAGTATATTCACAAAAACTTCACAAATCAGACTACAAGCTTTTCCAGCTCTCTCTTCTTGATTATCTCTATATATCCCCTTTCGGTGTTTATAATACCCTGTTTTTTCCATTTGCTCATAACCCTTATGGTTGTCTCCACTGTGGTGCCTGTCATTTCCGCTATATCAAGGCGTGTCAAAGGTGCATCTATTACGATTATGTCGTTGTAAGTTTTGCCTATCCTTTCCGCTATTTCCAAGAGAGCCTTGGCTACCCTTTCTTCTACTTTACCACCCGCTATACTCTTTAGTGTGTCATAGCTTTGAAGCAAGCTTGCTGTAGCTTCGCATGTTACCTTTATAGCTATAGCTGGATGCTTTATGGCAAGGGTTATAAAGTCTTTATTGGATATGTAAAGAGTCCTAGACTCCAAAATGGTTTTTGCTGTATAGGTGCTTTTGGGTGTCTTTTTGCCCCACTCGATCCAGCCAAATATATCCCCAGGATAAACTAGTTTCACTATCACTATACGTGCGTCCTGTGTTTCCTTTAGTAGCTTTATTAACCCTTCCACCAGTATGTATATACCAGGCTCTGCTTCCTCTTCGAAAAATACGTACTCGTTCCTTCTGAAATCTTTAACTTGCATGTAATCTATAGCATCGTGGAGTTCTTCCTTTCCTAAGTCCTCAAATAAAGGTACCTTTTTTATAAGCTCTAACTTAAACTCTTTAGATTCCCTTTCTCTAAGAGTATCTTTTGCCATCCTTTGCCTCCTGCCACAACGTATGGTTCAAAAACTACGTAATCTGTGTGAAAAGGTACTCTATTGGTACCCCCAAAGCCTATATTATCACCTATAGCTATATGTATTGTACCAAGAATTTTTTCAGCTTCCAAGACGTTATCTAACTTTTTGGCATTTGGGTTTGTTCCAACGCCAAACTCCGCTATATGTCTCGCTTTTGGATATTTGCTAAAAATGCTTTCCAAATAGTCTTTGTACTCTTCCTTTCCTTCTATACTTTCAACTAATCCATCTTTAAAGACTAACTTTATAGGGCTTTTAAGTTCTCTGTCGGGTCCATGGGTTATAACAAGTGATCCATAAGCGGATGTTTCTATAGGTGCTATGAAGGCTTCACCGGCGGGCAGGTTTCCGTAATCTCCTGGATTGTGAAAGAGTCCTGTATCGGGTATTCCTTCTCTACTTTCTATGGAAAACTCTATATCCGTTCCTAATTTGTTTTTTACATGTACCCATTGAGCTTCTGTAAGCATTTGTGCTATATCTATACTTAATTTAGATACATAATCCCAGTCTACATTCATGGGACCTAAAAACATCTCAGGTTGGAAAAGTGGCATAGATGCATACCTGGCTCCAAAATGTTTAGTCAAAAGCTTTCTATAAAAGGTGTGTGTAGTGGAGTAGTAAGCAAAAGCGACAACACAGGAAGGTGTATCTGTAGCTTTCTCTTTGAGTATGCTTACCACTTCTTCTTCCGAATAATTTTCCTTGTTTAAAACTTTTTCCATAATACCCCTTTTAATTAGCTCGTCTACAGCACTGTTTCCAAAGGTTATACGCCATACATCCTCTGGTGGCTCTTTTCCATGACCTTTTAGTGACTTATAAGAGTGTGCTTTTACGTTCTTTGTTATGGTATATGCTGTTTTTTCAAACTCTTCCAAAAGATCCAAAAGGTAGTCTTTTTCATCATCGGTCAAAATCAGGAGCCTGTCATCTTCTTTAAGGTCCAGATTTACCCTGTAAAGTCTGTATATGTAACTTTCATACATAATTTTAAAAATTTAATCTTCTTATGGAAGAGGCAAACGCATAGTGCCTAAAAGGTACTTTAGGTCGTTGTCTGTGAAAAGAAGTCCCGCACCTATAAAAGGTCCACGCAATTTGGCATTTAGTAGATCATCTCCACCTGCTCTTATGTACAGAGGACCTTTAAACTTATACTCGGCAGCTACCTGGAGGTTTGCTTTTAAGTCCTTGTAAACGTTTTTGTAGTCCCTTCTTCCAAAGTCCCAAATGTCAGAGGTAAAGGTTAATCTGTCGTTGTATATAATGTCAGCACCAATGCCACCTGTGGATTCTTTCAATCCACCCCTTACTATAAGCTTTTTTTCATCAAAGAGAGGGAATATTCTGGCATACTGCAGTGTTAGCTCAGGTTTAAACTCCTTTTTTATTACCACGTTGCCGTTGTATTCTTCTTTGGTGTACCTTCCCCTTGAGTCTCCCACCACTTCCAAAAGGTAGTACTTCTCGTTGTCAGGTTGAAGCTTTAACGTTAAAATACCTTTGGAATCTCCCTCTTTGTAGATCTCCCCTCTAAAACCTACATACAGGTTTGTTCTTTCAGCCATATCGCTAACTTTAGATATACCTTTTGTAAGCTTTGTAACATTTTGGTAGAGTTCTTCATCCTTGACAAGTTTACCTAAGGTTCCTTCACCTCTTTCTATGCTTGCTAGGATGTTGTTTAGCCTTTGAGTGCTTTCTTTTAAGTTGTTAAAAGTGGCCTGAATGCTTTCTTGATTACCCGCTACAAGATTGTTTATGTTCTTTGACATTTCGTTTAGGTTATTACTTAGTTCAGGTAAGGTAGCTTTTAGATCCGGAGACACTTGCCTTAAGTTCGCTACGATTGCCCTTATATCTTCCTTGTTTTCTCCTGCTATTTCGTTTAGGTTGTTTGCCAGTTTGTCTATGGTTGCTATTGTTTGCGGAAGGGTTTTATTGAGCGTTGTAAGTAGTAAGTTTAAGTTGTGTATAGAAGATCTTAAGTTTTCTCTGTTTTCAAGAACCATAAGGTTTAGGTTTTGTGTAAGCACAGCCAGGTTGTTGGTAATGAGCTTTACACTCTCTCTATTTTCTTCCAAAATGGCTTTTAGGTTTTGCGCCGCATCGGTCACTTCTCTTATGAGTAAGTCCGTATCCGCGTATCCTCTAACTTGTGTAATGTATGATCCAGGCTTTAACTCTTGAGCACTGAGCGATCCAGGATAAACGGAGAGATACTTGTCTCCCATTAGTCCAAGGGTTCCTATTTCAACGTAAGCGTCACTATATATAGGTATGTCCTTTTTTACTTCAAATACTACCTCTACCTTTCCTTTCTTTATCTTGATGTCTTTTACCTTTCCTGCCTTTACACCAGCTACTCTAACTTCCGCACCTTTGGATAGACCCGCCACATTATCGAATACCGCAATGTACTCTTTTGTCGCTTCCTTGAATATAGGAACCTCCCCAAAGGTCAGTATTACAGCAAACGCCAGTGCTACTGCAACAACAAAAGCCCCTACTTTGGTTTCTGTAGTTAGTTTCATACCTTATAATTTTAAGCATGCTTTGGAAAAAATCCGCTTACGAAATTTCTAATCTCGTAAAAAAAGGTGAAGTAAAACCTACCGAAGTGGTAGAGAGTTTTTATAAACGCTTTGAAGAGACAGAAGGTAAAATAAAAGCTTTCATTACTCCCCTTTACGAGCAAGCTTACCATCAAGCAAAGGAAATGGAAAACAAAAAAGAGGGTAAACTTGTAGGTGTTCCAATAGCCATAAAGGATAACATAAACGTAAAGGGTGTTAAAACCACATGCGCTTCTAAAATATTGGAAAACTTCGTTTCTCCTTACGATGCTACCGTCATAGAAAAACTCAAAAGTGAAGGTGCCTTAATTGTGGGAAAAACCAATATGGATGAGTTTGCCATGGGATCTTCTACTGAGTACTCTGCTTTTTTTCCTACAAAAAATCCGTGGGATACAGAGAGAGTTCCAGGTGGTTCATCGGGAGGATCTGCCGCAAGCGTTGCCGCTTTACAGGTGCCTGTTTCTCTGGGATCGGATACGGGAGGGTCCATAAGGCAACCTGCATCCTTTTGTGGTGTGATTGGATTAAAACCTACTTACGGAAGGGTTTCCAGATATGGGCTTGTAGCTTTTGCTTCATCCCTTGATCAAATAGGACCTTTTGGTAGAAAAACCGAAGATACCGCTCTTCTGTTGGAAGTTATTTCAGGATACGATTCAAGAGATTCCACATCCGCCAATGTAGAAGTTCCCAACTACCTGGAAGAAATGAAAAAAGACGTAAAAGGTTTAAAAATCGGTGTTCCAAAGGAGTTCTTTGAGTTTCCCATACAAGAAGAAGTAAAATCAACCTTTGAAAACTTTTTAAAGTTCTTTGAGTCCCAAGGCTTTTCCCTTGTGGAGATTTCCCTTCCCTACGTCAAGTATTCTATACCTGTTTACTACATAGTGGCTCCATCGGAAGCATCTTCCAACTTGGCAAGGTATGACGGTATACGCTACGGATACAGAACAAAAGATTACACCGATCTTTACTCGCTGTACGCACAAACCAGGGACGAAGGTTTTGGACAGGAAGTAAAGAGAAGGATAATGCTGGGCACCTTTGCACTCTCTACTGGATACTACGACGCTTACTATCTCAAAGCTATGAAGGTAAGAAGCTTAATCAAAA
>LJSS01000070.1_pt1 | contig 17999 bp, 17 predicted proteins | sample 890271 | NCBI WGS metagenome assembly LJSS01 (sample SAMN03797534, study PRJNA294671) | hot springs metagenome | isolation source: water from Lobios Hot Spring | place: Spain: Lobios, Galicia | collected 2011-02-08
GCTTTCGCTGTGTCACCAACGTTGATGGCATGCCGGCGCCATCGAGAAAGTCGCAAAGGCCGTAAAGGAGCTGTGCGCAAGAACAAGTCCGGTAAAGAGTCCGCTGAACAGTTCGCCTCCTAGGAATTGCGATGTTCTCTGGCAGCGGAATCCTCCAACAACAAGGCAAGGCGCCGCTCGTGGGGAAGGAGCCTCATTTGCCGGCGTCCTGCAAAATTTGCCAGGCCTCAATCCAACGGCTCTGGCGGAAGAGGATTTATGTCGATTCAGAATCGTGAACTGGAAGTGCTGGACCTGACCAACGCGGCGGCGGCGCTCAAATCTCATGTCGGCTCGCATGCGCCGGTGATGATTCACGTGCTTCGCCCCCTGGTGGCCCGACTGACTGAGCTCAACAGGCACGAGGAGGCTCAGCAGTACCTCGAAGAGATCTTGGTCATCCGGCGCAAGAGCGCGAGTCCCGTTCTGCCCGCACTCACAGAGGCGTACTACGACTACGCGCAAAACCTGCGCAAGCAGGACAAGCACGCGGAAGCCTGGGACATCATCGTCGAGCTTCTTGCCGAAGTCGCGGACGAGGGCAAGAACGGCACGCTCTACGAAGCGGAAGTGCGTTTGATGCTCGCCGACAGCCAGGAAAAGATGAGCGCTCGGGCACAGGCGATGACCCAGCTGCGCAAGGCGCTGGACATCTTCCTCAAGCTCGATCAGCTCGCGCGCGCCTACAGCGTGAGCAATCACCTGGCGCGGTTGCTGGCCGAGCAAGGACAGACCGCCGAGGCAGTCGCCGAGGCGGAACGGGCGTACACGTTTGGCGTCCGGATGGTCGGCGAGGAAAGCCATGCCATCATCCCCATCATGGAGACCTTGCTCCGCTTCTACAGCGAAGCCGGTCTGAGGGACAAGTGGCAGGCTCTCGAGACGCGGCGCCGGGCGTTGAAGCGGGAGATGGACCGCTAATCCGGCTGGTTGACAGAACGTAAGCGGCCGGCAGGGAGCCGAACTGGCAGAATAAGCCCGTTTCGGCTCCTTGTCTTTTTTCCTTTTTACTTATGATATACCCTAGTAGAAACTTCGGCTGCAGGCGCGCCCAGAGACTGTCCCAAATTTCGTTGATCTTTGTAGGTGACCCCCTCTGACCAGGCGGAAGACCTGGTAGGTTTTCTGCTTGCAAATATTAAAACCGCTCACAGAGGAGGTTCACCTATGAGCAAATCATCTCGTTCGCCCAGGCAAGGCGTCAACCGTTTCACACCCGAATAGAGAGAAAAATTACTGGAAATTCTGTTGCCGATGGATACCGGCACCATCAAGCAGGCCAATTATCGCAATGGCATTAAGTCCATATGCAGCTTCGTGCTTCGTTTCAGTCCACTGGCAAAGCGTGCGGCGAAAAGCATCGGCGAGAAAGGGCCTATGTGTATTGTCTTTTCCTGGAGGAAAGCCTAGGTTTGAGGCATAGTCATGCAGTGTCCTGAAGTCTCAACCATCAAAGGCCCGCCTTAAGGGAAGCCCGTCCTTTCTCAACGATGTGCAGCTTTTCTGAGAGCATTTCAGTGCTCGAGCCTTGAATTTCCCCAAAATTTCCTCTCACAGTCCAGGCGACTGTTGCCTGATGGCGGTGAAAGCCGCTTTGGGAGGTCTTCATGACTGCTGGCTTCTTCGATCGTTGTCGGTCGGAGCACTTTGCCTCGCTGTCGAGCTTTGACGGCGAGCACCGAACTCAGGAGTCTACTATGCGCAAAGAACATTGCATTCGACTGGCAGCGCTTTTTGCTGTGCTGCTTCTTTTCCCCTTGCCGGCCATGTCTTTGCCAAGCAACAGCATGGGCGCCGTCGCCTCCCCGCAAAACGCTCGACACAAGCGCGCGATTAGCAAGAAAGGGAACAAACGGCAGGCGCTGAGGCGCAAAGGCAAGAAGAGAATCTTGCGCTCTCGAGCCGAGGTCGGAATACTGGTCCTCGATGAAGCAGGCAATACAGTACTGGAGCAGGAAGGCGATCAGCCCTTCAATCCTGCCTCGGCCGTGAAGGTGATCACCGCCTACGGTATCATCTGCCGGCTGGGCATAGAGCGAAAATTCAGCACCAGAGTGTTTATTGACGGCAATTTGTCTCAATCCGGACAGCTTGCCGGCAATCTCTACATCGAGAGTGATGATCCGGACTTTTCTTATTCCGATGTGGCAATGCTCAAGGACAACCTCGAACGTCTGGGTCTCAGGAAGGTGAATGGCGATCTGGTTGTTTCTCCTGCATTTTCTTTTGGCTGGAGCGACAATGCCTTCGTTTCTGCGGGCAATCTCATCCGTGCGCTCAAGGGCCGGAAAGACGCTCCAGGCATCAGCATTAAAGGTCGCGTCCGTATCGGCCTGCCGCCGCAGTCGGCAAACATGCTTTTTGAGCAGAATTCCGAGCCGCTAAGAGAAACGCTCAAATTCATGCTCAGCTATTCTGTAAACGGACTTGCCGAGCGCCTGGGAAGAATCCTGGGCGGACCGGCAGCCCTGGCTGAGATTGTGAAGCAACGGCTCGGCATTGACGCTCGGGAGATTCGCCTTTCTTCCACGAGCGGTCTGGGACGAAGCCGCGTCACGCCGCGGGCGATGATGGACGTGATTGTGGCTCTCAGAGCGGAGCTCAAGGCAAGCGGATATAATTTGCAGGACATCCTTCCTGTAGCCGGAATCGATCAGGGAACGCTGGCTAAAAGATTTACCTCACCTGGCGAGCGCGGCAGCGTAGTCGGCAAAACAGGAACGCTTGGCCGAACCGATAGCGGAGTCAGCTCTCTGGTTGGTGTCTTAGGCAGCAGGCAGGGAGTGCTGTACTTCGTCATATTCTGCTGGCACGGCAGGGTTGCGGCCTTTCGCCGCCAGCAAGACACTCTTGTCCGAGAATGGCAGAATGAGCGCGGAGGCGCCGAACCGTTTGCTTACCAGCCGCCAACAGCGCTCTCCTAGCGCCTCTGATTCGAGAAGGAGCGCAAATGCTTTCTCGCTTTTAGTGAGGGCACCACATATGGTGTCCTCACAGCGCCTTTTGATTCTGGATCGTGTTTACTATAAACCATAGCATTTGCGATGCTTAATGCCCAATGCAAGGAATTGGATGGCAGGCAGCCATTCTCCATCTAAAACATCATTGCTCTAGACTTTCTTATCCGACCCTGCGGGCTCGGCCTTTTTCGATTCTTCATTCGGCTGGCTCGCCTTATCCTGATTTTTCTCCGCACCCTTTGCCGCTTTCAATCGATCGGCGGCCGTTGATGATTTTAGTTTCTCTTCCGGCTCGGTCTTGGCTGCTTTTGTTGCCGCTTTTCTGGTGCCAGCGGCGGTGCCGCCTTCTGTTTTGTATTTCTTGGCCATCTCCCGGTCCTGTTGCGCAAGATCACCCTTGCCCAGCTTATCGAGACAATCGGCTCTATGCATGTAAGCCTCATAAACATTGGCGTCGAGTTCAATCATTCTTGTGAAGTCTTTGACGGCATCCAGATAATGACGGGTCTTTTCCAGCGTAAGCGCGCGCTTCCAGAAAGCCTCCGGTCTGTCAGGCTCTGCTCTCACAAGAAGATCGAGATCGTCGAGAGCTCTTTCATATTCGGCAAGGCGGAAAAAAGCCTCGGCACGCAGATAATATGTTTCCGGCACATCCGGGTCGATGCGGATGGACTGCGAAAAATCGGCGGCCGCCTTTTTGTTTTCGCCCAGCTCGAGATAAGCGGTGCCTCGTCCGAGGAAGGCAAGAGCGGAGTCGGACTTTACTTCCAGGATTTGCTCGTAAAGCGGAATGGCTTCGTCGTGCTGGCCTTTGGCTGCCAGCTGGAGTGCCTCTCTGAAACGCTCGTCGGGATTGATTTCCGGCTCTTTGTCCCGCTCGACGATAACCGAAGCCGAGATGTCGCCGGCACTGTCCTCAAGGCGCTTTTGCAGGTCGTAAATCGTCGCCAGCCAGTCTTTGCCGGACTCCGTGTCCTGCCAAAGCTCTTTCAGCTCCGAGTTCAAAGCAATGCGCTTGACCACAGAAAGAGCCATGGTGACGACTTCTGTCCCGGCGACAAACTTAGTGCGCTCCAACCATTCTCGAGCTTCTTCAGGCAAGGCCGGCGACGGCTTGCCTCTTGCTGCGACGACGAGTTCTGCGGCGGCAATGGCGCATTCACAGTCTGGAGCCTGCAAATAATCGCTTGGCGGCAATTTGGCTACTGTGACAAGGGCGCGAAAGACTGGTGCGGCGCTGACCCCCTCCATCAAGGCGGCGAGCCAATCCTTGGCCTGATCGTTGCCAAATGCGCTTACATCCCAGTCGCCCATAAACTAACTCTCAGTGCCTCTTGACGAGCGTGCCGAACAATTTGTCGAGGAGAGTCCGCCTGCCTCACGCCCACATCGGTGAATGTTAAGCCTTTTCGGACGAGGATGCAAATCGCTTCTTCTCGCGGACACCCCGGATCAAGCAAGCAGAACCTTGGCAGGTTCTGCTCGCGGAGTGCGGCCTCGTGGAAAACTGTTACTCGCCGAGTTTAGTGCCCCAGTCTTTGTCAAGCGCTTTCAGGGCGTCCAGGCGCTGCCAGCTATTAGAGGCCGGCGACTGGGGACGGTAGTGTGATTGCGATCTGCCGTCAAACCAGTGAGAACGACCCACTGAAGGGATCGATTGCCCGCTTGCAGTTTGATTGGGATTGATGAAAGTTCCTTCTCTGAAGTTTCCTTCCGGTAGACTCGCGTTCTGCAATACGGATTGGTAATGAGCGCGAGGCTGGACTGGCGGCGGCGCGATTTCAGCCTCGCCGGCTGTGGTTTCCGACTTGCGATTCTGTTTGTTGTTTTTCACCGCACGCATGACTTTGGCAAAACCATTTCTAAAATTCATTGCTTTATTGCATCTCCGCTTGTACTCGGCAGTGTCTGCATTCAACTTCGGCAGCATGATAGTTTTGGTAACGCCAGCCAGAAACATTTTCATTTTCGATGTCTGTGCTGAACTTCTGAGACACTGCCCAGAGGACCCCCACGTACTTCCAACTTAGCTAACGCTTGTGAAAATCTCGTGAGAAAGGCAAAAACAGCACTATTCCTTGAGAAGCAGCTCGGCGTCCGCAGTTTGGATAAGAGCGCGCAAACGGTGATAGCTCGTCGAACGACGCTTTACTTTTCCACCGAGGATGACTTCCTCGCTGACAAACCAGTGATCGCGGGCGCTGTCCAGAGACATTTCGTCTTCAGCTGCAGGCTCCAGGCTGGCGGCAATGCGTGCCAGCTCCTCGCGGGTGAGAATTTTCTTGCCCTTGCGCTTTTGCGCCTCCAAGCACTGTCTCAGCCTGCTCGTGAGTGCTTCCAGCTCCTCCTGCGAAACTTTCAATGATCCCTCATAGTGATCGTCCACGCAATCAGCGCATTTATCGATCAAGCGAAGAATAAGTCGGGCAGCCCTTTTCAGAAAATTCATGGTATCCTCCTGAAGCATGAGCATAGACGCTTGGCCGTGCGCTCAGGCAAGGAAATTTGGCTTGGCATAGTGAAAGGTGAACGGCTGGCAAAATGCGCGGATTCACCTGTTTTCACAATAGTCCTGCCATGTGAAAAAACTGTGAGGAAAATTTCATGAACGCCGGAGGCGATGCTGCAACTGCTCGAAGGTCTCTTTGACCCAGGCTTCGGCTGTTGAAAGGTCATTAAATTGACCCTCCATTTGCGCTTCTCTGGCGGCCTCGATGATGCGCCTGAAATGTTCTCCCTGCCTGAGTCCGTGTGACTGGAAATGATCCTTCGGGTCGAAACCCCAGGCCTTCAATTTCTCACCATCGACAATGGATTTTGCGCCCGGGCGTTGGTGCGGCTGCGTCTGCTTGGCCTTCTCAATTGCATCGAGAAGGAAATCTCGGTTGGATTTGGACAATCTGTCCGGCTTCGTTGTGCCGACGGCATCGGCGTGCTGCAAGACAATGAGGTCCATAATGTCCGGACGCTCGAGGATAGCCAGCAGTTTGCCTCTGCTCAAGCCCGTCACGCCGTGCATATTCATGTGCATGCGCACGAGGCCCTGGACGTGTTGCATGGCTGATGTCGGATACTTCATGCGGCGCATGATTTGCTCGGTGACTTCCGCGCCTTTTACGTCATGACCGTAATTGGTTATCTTTACTATGCGACCGCCTTCATCTCTAATAATGCGCTGCGTGTGCGGTTTGGCGACATCATGGAAGAGACCGCCTAACATGCGGCGCAGGCGAACGTCTTTCAGGAGTGAGGGATCTTGCCTCAAAGCCTCCTGAATTTGTTGCAGCACAAGCTTTGTGTGGGTCCAGGTGGACTTTTCCGGATGCCAGGTCGGATCTTGCCATCCTTTCGGTCCTTTCAATCGATAAATCTCTGCCAAAACTTGTTTCATCAAACCGCTGTTCATCATGAATTGCAGACCAGCCACCGGCCTTTGGCCGAGAAGCACACCGTTTAATTCGTCCCTCACTCTCTCGATCGATGTCCTTTCAATCTCCGGATAGCGCAAGCTGATTGCCCGCTTCAATGCCGGATCGACGATGAAGCCGTCCAGCTTGGAAATGAAACGGGGCACGCGCATCATGCGCGCGGGATCTTCGACAATTCTGTCTTCCGGCTTGCCGACTGCTTTGAGAATACCCTTTCTCAAGTCCGCTTCGCCGTTAAAAGGATCGATGCGCCTGCCCGTCGTCACATTCTCGGCCATTGCATTGACAGTCAGATCTCGCCTTCCCAGGTCCGCTTCGATGGGCACGCCGAGCTTGACCCAGTCCGGACGGCGACCGTCACTGTAAGGTCCATCGATGCGAGTGGTGGCAATCTCGTATTCTTTGCCGCCGACGACCACGCTTATAACGCCGTAATGCTCGCCTTTAGGGTAGACGCGCATGCCCCTTTCCTGAAACACCTTAACCACAGTGTCGGGCATGGCGGTCGTTACGATGTCGAGATCTTTTGAAGGAACACCGAGCAATTTGTCCCTGACGTAGCCGCCCACGGCAAAAGCGTCATGCCCGGCTTGTTCCAGTGTCTGAATGAGGCCTTTCGCCACTTCCAGCTGTTGTTCCGGTGTGATATCGGATTTAGTGGCACCGTCCTTGGTCTTCGCGTCCGGCTCCTGGCTCGTGTAATCGACTCGCGGACGGAAACGGCCATCGAGGCGGTCGAAGACTGCAAACTCCTGCCGCCACAGATCGCGATAAGTGAAGCCGGGACGAATTTCTGTCTTGGCGAGTGCTTCAATTCCTTTCGCGTCGGGGACGACGGGGGGGTTCTTAAGATGCGGCGGATCGGAGGCGTTCTCAAGACGCTGCGGATCGCTCAACTGTCGGGCGACTGTCTTTTCGGCGGCGCGTGCTGCCGATTCTTTGGCCGCTCTGGTCTGCTCGTACACCTTCCAGGCTTCGTCCATTTTTGCTTGCCTTTCTGACGCCGGCAGATCTCGGCTTTCTCTCAAAAGCGCTTGTGCTTTCTTGTAGCCGGCTTCCAGGGCAGCGCTTCTTACTGCTGCTATCTCGAACATCTCGTGGGCGAGCTTTTCCGGGCCGTCGTTGCCTTTAGCAAGATAGATGCGGCGTTGCGGCGCCAAGGCATAGGTCTCATTAGCGTCGCCTTGCACCCTTGTCCAGGGATTGCCTTTGAGCAGATCTTGAAATTCGCCTGAATTCTTTGTCTTGGTTCCGTATGTGTTTTCGACAAATCTTTCCACGGGGATGCCGCGGTTGAGACGCGTATTAACATGGTCGGCGACGGCGTTGAACCCTTTGCCCAGATAATGCTGTGTCGGCGGCAAGCCGACGTTCAACAATGCGCCTGCCAACATCGCTTCCTTTAAACTTTCTTGTTCGGGCAACTCCTGGCGTGCCACTGCAAATGATACTAACTGCTGCACCGTGCTGCCGCCTGCGCCTATCGTGGCGCGGGAGACGCCTTTCCAGACCAGATTGAGAGCTACCGTGTGCGGATTTAGATAGGAGAACACGCCAAAACCGGCGGCGCCGCCTGCTGCGTTGCCCAGCCTTGTTTCTCCTGCCTGCGGCGCCCTGAGGGCATCGTATCCTGCGGCGCCAATGATTTGCGCTGCTTTTTCGCTTTTGAAAAACAGTGCCGCTTTGCCCTGAGCATTCAATGCCGAGCCTGTGCTTCTCAAGGCGCCGCCCGCCAGCTTGCCGGCTATGACATAAGGCACGATGGAGCCCAGTCCTGACGACATCGTCTGCGCCACCCAGGCGGCCGTGCCCCTGTCCTGGGAGACCTGAAGCCGCTCTATCTTCATCGAACCGACTGTATATGTGTTCCAGGGATCGATTACGGCAGCATTGACGAGCGGTGCGGCGATATTGTCGCGCCCGAATTCGTAGACGTCCTGGATTAACGACTTGCCTGTCTCGAAAGCCCCTGACTGTTGTTTGCCGACAGATCCTTCAGCGCCCGGGTCGGGCAGCGCCTCAGCCATGAGCATGCTTTTCAATTTCGGCGGTTCGAGCCGCGAGTTGGTCATGACTTTTCTTGGGTGGAAAGCGACATCTTGGGCAAAGTTTCGGGCGTACCCTATTGGGCAAAGTTTCGGGCATACCCTACTTTGGCAGCGGTGCGGGCGCTCGGCAATGGGAAACTTACGCCGCCTTCGTATGTGCACGATGATCTGAAAGAAGTATTTTGAATATGTAGATATAAATGCTGTGCCGATGCGACTTAAAGTCGATGGAAGTTTTCGCAAACGCTATTGGTTTAGCCCGGAATGTTATCGCCTGTGCGACATAAATCAGCAATTTTAAGTCGCTCGGGTAAAGGACCGGCCTTTTGGAAGAGGAGCGCTTGAGAACTAGCGCTAGTTAGCGCAGAGCCGTAGAGTCATGATTTTCTGCCAATCTTTGACGGTTATTGTGTTCAAGGATGTAAAAAGAGATAACGGGGTTAGAATAAAACTCTCGACTGTTGAGCGTGAAAAGAGATAGAGATTGATCATATCTTCGTTCATCTCCATGCACTCATACGACCAACAACAGCAAAGTCATCCCTAGCTTGATTAGCATCGCCTCGCTGGTTCCAATGCCACGTGCGGGAAAAGCCGAGCTGGGTGGTCAATCTGAGTGGAGCGTTAGTGCTGCTCGACTTCGGTCAGTTGAGCACTTCAACATGTCTTCAATGAGAAAGGAGACTGCGTTGGCTCGAGACAATGACCTTCAAGTTCCGCATCCGGATCTGGTTGCGACGGGATGGTTCCGTCAATTCTGGGGCCCTTCGGGAGCCTTTCCGGTGCAGCTCGTCGGTGTTCTCGCGTCGGGCGAGTACGTTTACTTTCGCGCTCGCGGGAGTGAAATCAAGCTCAACATCGCGACAAGCGAAGAGGAGGTTTTCTCTCCCTTGTGTCCGACGACATTCCGCAAGGATTGTGAGGTGAACGAGGACAATCCCTTCGGGGCGAGCATGCTCGATCCGGCTTGCGCCGTCGAGCTCATCAAGAATTGGCTCACGGAATACTTCCGGGCGAAGGCGCTTCTTTCCGAATCCGCCTGAGCTGAAGCCGATCGTCATTGGCGGCCGACGCTTGTCGGCTGCCGGCTGTGCTGTCAATACTGGAGGTGTTGTAAACACATGCAGGAAAAAACCCAAGAAAGCGGACTCGCGAAACTGAAGCGGCTTGCCGCTTTGGCGCTCGCGCTCTACGAGAAGAGCAAGGTGTGCCGGCACGGGCGAGAGCCTCGCCTTTTTGCCGCCGCTTGCGATCGCATGCCGGACGAGCCGTCGCGGCTTCTGCGCGAAGTTGCCTACGAGGCGACCGGACGCGGGCCGGGTTCCTTGTTCCGGCGCGGCATCGTGTCCGCGCTGTACGAGGATCGCGCCTACGACATCGTCGTCTCCAAGAGCATCTCGGCGTACTGGTTCTGGCTGCTTACGGCTTGCGCCGCGGAGCACGCCAAGTCGCTTCCCCTCAGCGTCTCCGATGTGGAGGCCGCTATCGCCGACGTGCGCGCTCGCACCGTGGTTGATGGCGTCGGTTCGGCGGAGGCGCTCAGTCAGCCCCTCGGGAAGTACACGCTGGGTGAGCTGAGTGCGCTTCTCGAAGCCGGCGTCCTTTTCATCGACGTCGAGACGACAGGCGCTTGCGCCTGCGAGCGCAAGACGCACGAGCTCGTGAAGAAGAACCCACTTTTCTTAGGCTTCGACGAGCTGTTCTATCATGCAGGTGAAAGCCTGCGCTCCGAGCAACTGTCTGGCCAGCCGGCTCTGCCGGCGGTCAATTGCGACTGAAAGCGAGCGTGACAGTCGCTCGCCTTCCCCCGAGCAGTGCCAAATGAGCCGCTGAACCGTGCGGCAAGTGAAGCGCTGTCTCAGGCAACCACAAACGAGAAAGCCTATGGCCAATCGCATGCAGAAGGAGGAACCCATGATGCTAAGGTAGAGGCACTGGTGCAGTTTTCTGTCCACGCATTGAGATGCGGAGGGCAGCGCAAGATCCGTTAAATCAAAGTCGCGGGTCGAGCGCCTGCCTTGCTGCGCCTCGCTCGGGTGACACCGTTTGTGGTGGCACCTGATGCGCTGGATTGAGTCATTCGCTTGCACCCAGTGCCTCCCAACCAGGAGGCATCATGGGCAAGTCTTACCGCAACAGCAAGTATCGCGAAGAGTCGTTCGAAGACGACACCGATTACGTCAGCCTCGACGAGATCCACATCTCCGAGTCCACCATCGAAAAGCTGCTCGCTCGTGACGGCGGTCAGATCGAAAAGATGCGTCAGGATTTCGAGTTCGGGCGGGCGTCGGTGCGCGTCGTTCTGCGTCCTCGCGCCGGTGGCGGCTACAACATCGAAGACGGCCGTCATCGTGTCATCGCTGCGAAACTGGCCGGCATGGGCTTCATCGAAGCCCTTGTCGTCGGCCGCTAAACCATTCGCCACTCGCCACTCAACCGGGCAGACCGGCGGCTTCAAACGCTGCCGGCCTGCTCATCCTTTTTCCGGTTGTTCTAGTATATGAAATAGTAAAACAGCTCTTGACGGGCGTCAATACGACATGAAGTAGTAACTATGCGGCAAGCAATAAGCATGAGCGAGCTTAAGCCTAAGCATGACTAAGCATGAGCAAAAGCATGAGAAGCAGCAGTCGAGTTCGAGCGGGCAGCTGAGCCCGCTTGGGACTGGCTGCTACTTCTCATCGCTTCGTTATTGCCTGGCCGCGTGAAGCGGCTGACGCCTGGCGGGACCGTTATTTCGCCGGCGGATTGCTGCGCGGGTTGCGGAACATGCCGATGACGCCGGCGACGAGGCCGACAATCATGGAAGTGATCATTCCGGTGCCGACGGCTTCAGGAGTGAAAAGCCCGAGCCGGCCGGTGAGGCTGAAGAACACCAGTCCGATGAAGATGCCGCTTGCCAGCGCGAAGACGCCGCCGCGCGGGCCGCCTCCGTCGCCGCTGCGGTCGGTCTTGCCGTGGTTGGAGCTGAAGAACTTGTTGGAGAGGTAGTAGCCGCTCAATCCGGAGATGGCGGCCGCTAAGAGCACGATCAAGATCGTGGGCATGATGTGGTTTCCTTCTTATTTCGCGTTTGCGAGATTGCGTCCGTCTATCGCCTACACCAAAAGCGTGAGCAACGAGGACGGAATTTTGCGTTCGTCGGCATCGGTGACGAAATACAACCGCGTGCGGTTGTTTTCCGCTTCTGCATGGATGCCTTCGACCTTTTGCGGAAAGTCGATGATGCCGAGATAGCGCACTTCGCCGTCAGCTTCGATCGTGCCCAGCACCGATCCTTTGCACTGCCCGTCGTTGTACGCATCCTCGGTATCTTCGGCTGCCGCGACTAACCAGCGAACGCCACCAAAAAAGGTGGCATCGGTGAAGCTGAGGCGCACATTCTCGAGCTTGCCGAGCTGGTAGGGAGTCACCGAACGCAGGCGCTCTGGATTGACTGCCTGCGCTCTGAGGAGCTCTTCGATGAGGCCTTCGCCGTGCAGCTCGACGATGGCGCTTTGCGCGTTTTTGGCGTTGCCGCGCTGGTAGAGCGAAAAGGTGTGAGCGTCGAAGGAGGCGCCTTCAATGTTCAAATCGCTGATCAGTCCGCCGAGCCTCGCATAGAGGGCGGTGAAATCGATGGTCAGCGGAGGTTGTTTCGCTCTGCCAGAGCGAGCTAGAGGAACCAGCCCGCCTCTAACGCGGTTTGGCTTAGAACCTGACGGCACGGCCAAGAGATGTCCGGGCAGGTTGTTTGCTCCGGGAAAGTGCAGAAGCGCTTCCAGATCAGGTTTCGCTTTCTTGCGCGCGGCATGATCCTCCGGAAGCTCTCCGTCGAACAACGGCACTTTGAGTGCGGACTGCCGCCTGTCCAGGCGAAACCCGGCTAAAAACAGCTCGTCGTCGGCAACGACGTAAAGCCATTTGCCGACCTTGGTTACACCGCTGCCGGCTGCGATGTGCTCATGTGCCCGACCCAAGGTGAGCGTGCGCAATATCTCCACTTTGAGCCGTGGAAGCAGATTTGTTTTTGTTGACATAGCACCTCGCACAAGCGGTGAAACATTATCCAACAGTCGCCGCGGCTCAGGAAGTGCCGGGCGTGCGACCGCTCAGTTTGACTGCATAAGGGCAAGCGTCATGAGGCTTGCCCTTGCCGCAGCTCTTCACGCCACGCCGGAGCCGGCGCATCATAAAAGATGTGCCGGCTCCAGGCGCTCACTACGTCCATGCTGGCTAACCTAGCCAGCTCCTGACAACAGTCTGTTATCAGGTCGGCGGCGAATCAGCTGTACTTGATGTGACCGAAGCGGCTCAGCATGTACGCTTCCTGATTGCAAACGGTAAGCGCCAGCTGATGAACTCTGGGCATTTCGTTGTAATGCGCATGCGCGGCATCGAGGCGTGCCTGCACATCGGCGTTGTATTCCATGATTTCCTCCGCGCCGGAAAACGCCAGTCTCAGGCGATCTCCAGCGAGTTGAAATTGTTCATCGCGGAAGTAAGCCCATTCACGGCCCAGTGTCGAACAGCACCTGCCGCCGCCGCTACCACGCGATCGTGATGTGCCCGCCTGTCCTCCGGCAAGGGAGATGTGACGTAGGCGAATCGGTTTTCGCCTCCCGGATCGGGACCAACGCCAAGCTTCAAGCGGGAGAGCAGCCTGTGCTCGGGAACGAAGGCGAAGAGCGAGGCAATACCGCGATGCCCTGCTGTCTGCCTGCCGCTGTCGCGAAACCTCATCTTGCCCATGGGCAAGGCGAGGTCGTCGAAAACGACAAGGATTTCCGGGAAATCCAGACCGATGATGCTGAGCGTCTCATTGAGCGCCAAGCCCGAGTCGTTCATCCCCGTTGTCGGTTTGATCAGTGAGAGCGTGATATCACCAATGGTGACCTCCGCCACAAGTGCCGAGGGCAGTATCCCGCTCTTGAACTCGCCTTTTCTTTCAGCGGCCAGCACATCCGCTACAGCGTAGCCGATGTTGTGCGGCGAAAGCAGGAAGCGAGGGCCGGGATTGCCCAGCCCGATAACTGCTTTGTGTTTGTAATCGAGCATAGTCACCTCCAGTTTAAGGCCGGAACCGGCTCGGCAAAAGCCGGCCGGCTCCGCACCTTCACAATCGGCCGCTAGAGCCGTGAGAAAGGTCAGCTCTTTTCCAGATCGCGCTCGATGCGCGCCCGGATTTGAGCGACCTTCTTGATCTGCCGCTTGCCGATCTGCCGTTTGCCGACGGCGAAAATGGCGGCTCCCCACTCGCGCTCCAGCTTGGTGCGCGCGCTTTGCGGCTTGGTCGAGAGATTGTCCTTGTAGATGACGTCGAAGGGCGCGATGCCGTCCACGATGGGCTCGAAGGTGACCAGATACCAGATGCCGTCGACCTTCACGTATTTGTGAGTGCTGTCGACCGGCACCTGCTCGTGGTCTTTCCTGAAGCCGCGCCAGCGGAAGCGCTTGGATTGCGGCGCCGCCATCAGCACGCCCGTCTCGGGGTTAACCCAGAAGTCGCGCCAGATGCCGAAGCCGCGAGAGCTCTTGGGCTCGCCGTCGACGAGGGTGACGTCGCAGTGAACCATGTAGGAGACGTGTTCGCGCAGGCGGCGCTTCACTTCGCTGTGGGGTTTGTTGTGCTCGCAGATCTCGGAGTAGACGTCGTCCCACAGGCGCCCCACCTGGGAGTTCAGGTAGCGGCGCAGAGGGGAAAGGTGCTCGTTGGTGCGCTTGAGTTCGGCGCCGCGGGAGCGGGGCCGCATGCTCTCGCGTTCCGGAAGATCCTCGCCGGAGACGTTGCGGCGAGCGCCGCTTTTGTTTTTCACCCAACCGCCGCCCACGCGGGCGCGTTCGCCGAGCACCTTGTGCATGTCAGCACGCATATTGTCGTTCTCCTTATTGGCAGTGCGCTTGGGAGCCTCTCAGGCACTCAGTCCTGAGCGCTCAATCGTTGTTCGACGCGGTGCGCACGCAAAGCCGCGTCGTTCAGAGAAGCCGGCCCTGGCGGACAGGCGGCGCAATCTGTGCGCTTTCCAGCAAGAGAGCGGCTCTTTTGTGCCGCGGGCAAGAGCTGTGATACTGCCTGGTGTCAGCCCTCGGTGAGCCCCTGCTTCTCCGCATCCTCGAAATAGGGCGTGATGCAGAGGCGGTAAGTGCTGCCGCGCAGGAAGGGCGAGAGCATGGCGCGCTTATCGGCGGAAAGATCCATCTCCGCCTCGCCCATGGTGGCAAGGAGCAGCGAGTCGGCCGGACGGAGCTTGAGACCGTAGGCGTCGTTGAGAGCGCGCACGATCATCTCCTGCACCGGCCGGTATTTGGCGTAGAGACCGGATGGGCCGATGTCCACCGCCATCTTGAGGGTCTGCAGCTGGCGCTCGATGTCCTTGAACCAGCGCGAGCCGTAGAGCGTCGGCACCGCCTCGCGGCAGAAGATGAAGCCGCCGGCCCGCAAGCGGAAGACGCCGTAGGGCTTGGAGAAGCTCATCACCACCGCGAAGACGTTCTCGGGCGAGACGTCGAAGACGTGCGGCGCAGTGGCACCGACGTAGGCGAGATCGACCACTACCTTGTGCCCGGTCTCGGTGAGCGTCTTGATGAAGGCGTCCGGCAGGATGTCGCCGTTGCGGGCGCTGGGATTGCTGACGAACCAGTAACCCGGGCGCATCTTGGCGAGCTTCTCGCGGGTCAAATCGGCGAGCGACCACTCGCGGCACTTCATGCCGATGTTCTCGGCCTGCGCCTTGTAGCCCTCGTACTCGCCCTTGAGGACGTGAATGGTACGCACTTTCTTCACGTCACGGATGTGCCTTATGAGGTGGAAGATGCCCGTCGAGCTGCCGGCGCCGGGATAGCGCCAGGCGAAGCCGCTGAGCGCCGGCACCTGCCCTTTGTAGGCCTCGACCACGCGCTCGATGACGGGCTCGTGAAGGAGGTCGAGATCGAGCAAGCCGTCAGGCGTTGCTGTCACCTTGAAGGGCGGAGTGACAAGAGGAGCCAGAAGCTCGTTGGCGCGCTCGGCCGTGGTGGAGACGCGGAAGAGCTCGAGCGGCATCAGCTCGTGGGCGCGCTGGCAGGCGGCCCAGCTCTCGGGGAACATGAAGCTGTACACCGCCTTCATCGGCTTGAAGCCGGTGACGACGAAGCGCTGCCTGGCCTTGAAGGGCTTCAGCTGGATGAGTTGCTCAGCGGCAGGCAGGGCGGCGACGTCGCTGTCGTACTGATGCAGCCAAACGCCTTCCTTCTGCCAATCATCGCTGATCTTGCCTTCGGGGAAGAAGATGAGCTGGCGGCCGACATCGATGCCCGGCTCATCCACGGTCAGCGAGTTGGTAAGGCAGACGTTCTGCCCGTTGATGTCGAAGACGATGCCTCCCCAGGAGAAGCGCTCGACAATCCGCCCTTGCTCTTCGAGATAGGCGCGCATTGCCTGCTTCGTTTCGTCGGGCAAGAAGTGCTCGCCGATCCACTCAGCGGTGCCGTCGTCATCGTGGGCCGTCGAGGGGCGATTGACCGGGCGCACCGTCAGCTGCTCCACCCTGTGCTCGCGGGCGTAGGCCATGAGCGCCGAGAGCTCGCGGACGCTGTCAATCTGCCCGCGATGCATCACGCAGGCAAGGCGCACTTGAAAGCCGAAGCTGTGCAGATCGGCAATCAGATGCGGCAGGTCGATGTAGCTGTCGCGTTCGGGCGTGTAGGTGAGGCGGTTCATGGCCGGGTCGTAGTGGGTGATGGAAATCGCCACCAGACCGAGGCCGGCTTGCCGCCAGGCCCTCAGGTGCGCGTCGTCGACCGGCTTGCGGTCGGCGATGCGGATGCCGTTGGTTTGCAGCTCCACGTTGGGGAAGCCGAAACGCCGCGTTTCCAGAAGATATTCCGTGACCAGATCGGGCCAGTTGCAGGGCTCACCTTTGCTGGTGAGAAGAACGTTGTTTGCGCCGCGCTCCCGGATGTACTGGCAGACCTGACGATAGGCTGCCCAGTTGGGCGTGATTGCTTTCATCGAGACCGAGTTGGTGGGCGTCATGTGAGCGACGCAGAATTTGCACTTGGCTCCACAAGCGAGACCCCCCACGATGGGGGTGAGAAGATGGAATTTCTTGGTCATGTGTCTACCTATGCGATTAAGCGCGGGCCGCACCCGCGCTGCGTTCGAGTCCGGTCGCCGTGGGCTTCCGGAGCCTTGGGGTCACAACCCATGCGATTAGCGCGGCCCGCGCCGCGCTACGTTTGAAAGTCCGGAAGCGCCTCATCGGAGGCGCTCCGTTTTGCCGGTCACAACAGAGGGCAGCGTCTCAAATACCTCGGAGACGGCTGTCCACGAAGCCCAGGCAATCGCCGACCACCTCGTCGGTGAACAGAGTGTTGAAAGCGGCGTGATCGGCCGTTTCCATGGCGATGTGCGCGAGCTGCTCCGCTGAGTTGCGGACGTAGATGGCTTCGTCGTAATTGCCCTGGGCAATGAGGGCGAGCGCCTCCAGGATGTAGGCGGCGAAGAGCCGGGCCATCAAGGCATCTTCAACAGTCTTGAAGCCGACTTCCAGCATCTCGAATTTGCCGCCGTGAGCGTTGGGGGAGAGCCCGGACAACATTTCCTTGAGACGCGTTAGATCGGCCATTGTCTGGTCGGTGGTACCGGCAGCGGTGCGGCGTACGCCGGCGTCGACCATGGCGTCGATACTGATGGGTGTTCTCATGCTCGAACCTCGAGAGCGGCGCTTGCTTATTGCGCCGCTGCTTGAAGATCGCAAGCGGCTGGTCAGCGAGCGCGATGCCGCAAGCGGCTCGCAGGCTCGCTGACAACAAAGCGCTCGCGGCTGCCTTTGGCGGCCAGCGCTGCGTTGGCGCCGATGGCGATTTCGTACAAGGTGATCAAATTCTGAAGGCGGTCCGCCTCCAATTGCGAGGGCGTGGGTTTGCTTCTTTGAGCCATGCTTTCTCCAGGCCCGCCCGTGAATTGAGCGGGGAGGCAAAGTTGAGGGGCGCTGCCGGAGCGGCGCCCCTCAACGGAGTTGCGGCCTGCCGCCACCCGCGGTGGCGACTGAGAATCAGGCGGCGAGAGCCTCGAAGAGCTCCGCCTCGCTGACGTAGCGCACGCCGAGGGCGGCGCAGTCGTCGTTGACCCACTGCATGGGCGGGATCTCGAGGTCGCAGACGGCCTCGTTGACGATCCACACCTCGAAGCCGGCGTTGACCAGCGCGCGGGCGGTGAGCCCGACGCAGATGCGCTTGACCAGGCCGACGAGGACGACGCGCTTCACCTTGTGAGCGCGCAGCCAGTCGATCACCTCCTGCGTGGCGCCGGAGAATTCGTCGCGGTTCTCGTCCTCGCCCTTGCGGAAGGTGGCGTCGAAAAGCGACTCCTCTGTGCCGCGGATCCAGCGCCAGCCCCAGGTGCCCGGGATCATGTGGTCGGGGTAGACCGTGACCAGGTTGCCGTCGCGGTCCTTCACCTGCGAGGTGTAGGGAGCGAGCGTCGGGTTCTGGGAGGCGAAGTTGAACATCCGCTTCTTGTGCGAGTCGCGGATGCCGATCTGGTAGTTGATGAGCCCTGGTGG
>LJSS01000073.1_pt1 | contig 17490 bp, 15 predicted proteins | sample 890271 | NCBI WGS metagenome assembly LJSS01 (sample SAMN03797534, study PRJNA294671) | hot springs metagenome | isolation source: water from Lobios Hot Spring | place: Spain: Lobios, Galicia | collected 2011-02-08
CGCGAGCAACCCGGAGCACCGTACAAGACATGGCTTTAAGAATGCTAAGCAGCGCCTTCTTTCAGCTTGGCGGGCTTAGAACCTACCACTCTTTTTTCAATAACTTCAGTTTACCCGGTTTACCATTCCATTCGTCGGCGTCCGGAAGGGGATTCTTGACTTCGGTAATGACAGGCCATTTCTTGGCCAATTCGGCGTTGAGCTGGATGAATACCCGTTGGTCTTCGGGAACCTCGTCTTCGGAATAAATCGCGTTGACGGGGCATTCAGGCTCGCACAAGGTGCAGTCGATGCATTCATCCGGATCGATCACGAGCATATTGGGTCCTTCGCGGAAGCAATCGACCGGGCAAACGTCTACGCAGTCAGTGTACTTACAATTGATGCAGTTCTCAGTAACGACGAAGGTCATGGCAGGGTTCCGCAAGTTATTAGTGAGCTGCTTTATTATACACTGCCCCTTAGGCCCTAGTAAGGAACCGGTCCAGTCAAACTTTATGGCGCTTGTGGAGAATCTTATAATTAAAAAGAATATTTATAGATTAAACGATAGCCGAAATGAAACTTCAACAGCTGCGTTACATTTGGGAAATCGCCCATCACAATCTCAACGTCTCGGCGACGGCCGAAAGTCTGTTTACCTCCCAACCTGGGATCAGCAAACAGGTCCGCCTGCTTGAGGATGAGTTGGGCATCCCAATTTTCGCCCGCAACGGCAAACAACTGACCGAGATCACGCCGGCGGGAAAGCTGGTCGTGGAGCTGGCGGGGGAAATCTTGCGCAAAGCCGAAAATATCAAACGGATCGCCGAGGAGTATCGCGACGACCAATGCGGTACCCTGGCGATCGCCACGACCCACACCCAGGCGCGTTATGCCTTGCCACCAGTAGTTAAGAAATTTATGGCTCGCTATCCGCGGGTGACTCTGACTATGCACCAAGGCACTCCGGTGCAGATCTCAGATCTGGCCTCCCGCGGAGTCGTCGACCTCGCCATCGCTACCGAAGCGTTGGAGCTGTTCGAAAATCTGGTGATGCTGCCATGCTATCAATGGAACCGCTGTATTCTCGTCCCGCAGGGACATCCCCTGTTGGAAAAGCAGCCGCTGACTTTACAGGATGTCGCCGAATGGCCATTGATAACTTATGTATTCGGCTTCACCGGCCGTTCCAAGCTCGATGAAGCTTTCGCCCAGCACGGCTTGCAACCGCGCCTGGCGCTGACGGCGGTGGACGCCGATGTGATCAAAACCTATGTCCGGTTAGGACTCGGCGTTGGTATCGTGGCCAAGATGGCTTACGACCCCAAGGTCGATCAAGATTTAGTGGCGCTAGACGCCAGCCATCTATTCGGGCCCAGTGTGACCAAGATCGGCTTGCGCCGAGACATGTTTGTGCGCAAGTTCATCTATGACTTCATCGAGCTGTTTGCGCCCCATCTGACTCGGGCCAAAGTAGAGCAGGCAATGAAATTGCGCGACCAGCGCGAGGTTGATGCTTTGTTTGAAGGACTTAAGCTGCCTTGTTATTGATCCGGTTTGCGGTGAATCCCGCACTCTTTTTTAGCAGCCTCTTCCCACCACCATCGCCCTTCGCGTTCGTGCTGATGCGGAAGCACAGCTCGAGTACAAGGTTCGCAGCCTATACTGCGAAAGCCGCGCAGGTGCAGTTCGTTGAAAGGGACCTTGAAGGCTTCGATGTAGTCCCAAACTTGGACCGAGGTCCAGTTAGCGAGGGGGTTGAATTTGACCAACTCGCCGCCTCGGCCTTTAAAATTCGGATCTAACTCCACTTCTCTTAAGTTCTCCCGGGTATCTGGGCTTTGGTCGCGGCGCTGGCCGCTGATCCAAGCATCCAAAGTAGCCAGTTTGCGCTTTAAGGGGGAAACTTTGCGGATCTGGCAGCATTCTTGGTGGCCGTCGCGGTAAAAGCTAAACAGACCTTTGCGCCGGACAAGGTCGCGGATTTCTTCGGCGTCTGGATACAAAATGTCCAGTTCGATGGGATAGCGCTCGCGCACCTGCTCGATGAAACGATAGGTTTCTGGATGCAGGCGCCCCGTGTCCAAAGTGAACACGGACACTTTTTCACGCAGTTGGCAGGCCATGTCGATCAACACCACATCCTCAGCACCGCTGAAGGCAATGGCGATGTGCTCGAACTGCTCTAAGGCCACCTCCAAAATGGTGCGCGGCTTTTTGCCGGCCAGCTGTTCCTGCCAATAATCTAAATCAAAACTCATTTTTCACTTTGACAAGTTTGACTGAAATAGTTTTTGAGAAATTCATCGAAGCCAAGCTTGTCTTCAGCTTCGATGCGTTGTTGCTCCTGAATGGACTGGCGGGAGATTCGATCAAACCAAGCCAAGCGATCCCCTAGTAGCGGGCGTTGGCGAAAATAGTCTGCGTGCTCCAGCGATTTTTTCAAGGCAAAACTGGCAAAAGATTCCCCAGTGGCACGCAGCTGCGCCAATATCCTAGCCGAGGGAGTCGAGTCGGGGTTCAGCACCCGCTCCTGATGGAACTCCAGGCTAGTCTGATAAGGTCTACTCGGCAAGGAATCGTCCAACAATTGGCACAGTGGGAGAAGTACGGTAAAGATCTCTTCGGCCCATTGGCGCAAAGGCACAGCGCAGCCATCCCGGACCAGGGTTAGCCTGGGATCGCGCCCCCGCTGGGCAGTGGCGAGCAGGTTAGCCTGGATCGCCTGGCTTTCGGCCAGGGTTTGGGGCGGACTGTCTTGAAGCAAGCAATGTAAGAGAAAGGCTTCTAAGAAATAAACCTCATGATGGTCTATCCCCAAAGGTTCATAAGGGTTAAGATCCAACGCCCGCACCTCAATATATCTTACCCCCCTTCGGCGCAGCGCCAACGTTGGCCGCTCGCCGTACTCCGCCGGTTGCTTGGGGCGCACGATGCTGTAATATTCGTTTTCGATTTGCAGGAGGTTGGCATTGAGCTGACGATAGTCGCCGTTGACTTTAACCCCGATAGCTTGATACGGGGGATAAGGAGTTTCGATAGCGTGACACAACCCGGCGGCGTATTCCTCGAGAGTATTGCAGGAGATGTGCAACTTGGCCTGGGTTGGGTTCTTGTAGCCTATATCGCTCATCCTGAGAGAAGTGGCGTAAGGCAGGCCATAGGTATCTGGCGCAAGCTGAATGAACCCTGTAGGGATTCCCCCCCGGCACTCCAGAAAAACCCGGTTCACCACCGGCGAGGCGCCGAACAGATAAAGCAACAGCCAACCGTAGCGCTTGAGGTTGCGGATCAGGTCAAAATAGACGGCGGACTTAAATTCCTGCTGCGGACGGTCGTCCTTTAAGATTTCCCGCAATATCGGCCACAATCCCTCGGCAACGGAATAGTTGTAGTGGATACCGGCGATGGCCTGCATGGCGCGGCCGTAACGATAGCTCAAGCCGACTCGATAGACATGCTTCATCCGACCGATGTTGGACTCACCATAGCAGGCGATGGGAATGTCCTCGTCGTGCGCAAAGCCTATAGGCATGCTGGTGGCTAAAAGAACCTCTTGCGGATCCAGGTGCAGGTAGACAAACCGGTGGATCTCGTCCAAGAACGCTAAGGTGGCAAGGCCATCGGCATAAGGTGGCGTGATAAACTCCAACAGCGCTTCGGAATAATCGGTAGTGATGTGGGGATGGGTGAGGGTCGAACCTAAAGCCTGCGGATGGGGGGTCTTAGCGATCCAGCCAGCGGTGGTGATGCGTAGGCTTTCTTTTTCCAAGCCGATCAGCCCCTTAAGCGAAGCCCCTGGCAGCTTGGCAAGTCGTTCAAGACGTGAGAGAAATAGGCCGGTATTCAAAGAGGCAGTTCCTTAATCATCAATCCCTACCGGCCTTATTATATAAAGGCAATGGTTACAGCTTATAGTTAGTTTGAATCAAGGCAGCAAAAAACCCGGGCAAAGCCCGGGTCACGAGATACATCGAAAAAACGGATTTTTATGTTTGGGCGTCTTTAGCTCAAGTTTAACCCAAAACTTTAGGAGAAATAGTGGTGCTGGAGAGGCGCTGCTTGTCGCCATCGGGCGAGTTACCACAGCCAACCATACTCATGGTCGCCAACACGATTGCCAGGATACCGAGAGTTTTCTTCATGTTTTCCTCCTCGTCGTTATAGGTTTCATAGAGATCGTTGTGCTCGGTGCACACCGCTTTTATATCCAAGTCGAATAAAAAATTCAACTCTTTCATCCGCCCAACCGACTGACCGGACTTTCCATACCAAATTACAACCTATTTTCTCGAAATCATAGCCAGCCTGAGTAAAGGCGGGTTATCCCTAACCCGCCTTAACAGCGCTTACTGCTTCAAATACGCCAGCACCTTCTCCAGGCTGTCCTTAGCGTCGCCGAACAACATCCTCGTGTTATCGCGGAAAAACAACGGGTTATCTACCCCAGCATAACCGGTGGCCATGCTGCGCTTTAGGACGATGCAGGTTTTGGCCTTCCACACTTCCAACACCGGCATCCCAGCGATGGGGCTCGTTGGGTCTTCTTGCGCGGCCGGGTTGACGATGTCGTTGGCGCCGATCACCACTGCCACATCGGTCTCGGGGAAATCCTCGTTGATCTCGTCCATCTCGAAGACGATGTCGTAAGGCACCTTGGCCTCGGCCAGAAGCACATTCATGTGCCCAGGCATGCGCCCTGCCACTGGATGGATGCCGAAGCGGACGTTGACACCCTTGGCCCTCAAGGTCTTGACGATCTCAGCCACCACGTACTGGGCCTGCGCCACCGCCATCCCATAGCCGGGCACGATGATGACGTTCTTGGCGTCGGCCAACAGGTTTGCGGCCTCTTCGGGGTCGATCGCCTGGACTTCTCCGCTCACCCCTACAGCCGGTGCTCCCCCTTCGGTGCCGAAACCACCGGCGATGACGCTTAAGAAATTCCGATTCATCGCCCGGCACATGATGTAAGACAGAATCGCACCAGAAGAGCCGACCAGCGCACCGGTGACGATCAGAAGGTCGTTTTCGAGCATGAAGCCAGTCGCCGAAGCCGCCCAGCCCGAGTAGCTGTTGAGCATCGATACCACCACCGGCATGTCCGCCCCGCCGATGGCCATCACCATATGTACTCCAAAGGCAAAGGCGATCAACGTCATAAGAGTTAAGGAGACAAGACCTAGCGCCGGGCTCTCAGCGCCTAAGAACCACTTGCCGAGCAACACGGCCAAAATCAGCATTCCCAAGTTGAGCCAGTGGCGCGCGGGAAGGAGCAGCGGCTTGCCAGAAATCTTGCCACACAGCTTACCGAAAGCGACGACCGAGCCGGTAAAGGTTACCGCCCCGATCAGCACCCCCAAGTAGATCTCAAGCTCATGGATGGTTTTGGCGGTGCCTTCGAAGCTCGCGGTGGGGTCGAGGTAGTTGGCAAACCCAATCAACACCGCCGCCAGCCCCACCAGGCTGTGCAGAATTGCCACCAGTTCCGGCATCTGGGTCATCTGCACTCGGCGCGCCACGGTCACACCGACTGCCCCGCCAATAGCCATCGCCGAGATCACTAGACCGTAGGTGGTCACACGTTCCGACAAGACCGTAGCGAGGATCGCCAAAGCCATCCCGATGATGCCATAAAGGTTACCAGGACGGGCAGTCTCCGGGTGGCTTAAGCCGCGCAAAGCCAAGATGAACAAAATGGTCGCTGCAATGTAAGAAACAATGATGATACCTTGTGGCATGTCCTAATCCTCCCCTTATTATTGTTGCTTGCGGAACATGCCGAGCATGCGCTGGGTCACCCAGAATCCGCCGAAGATGTTGACGCTGGCGATCAATACCGCCACCCAGGCCAACAGCTTGAGCACCACGCCGGGCGAAGAAATCTGGATCAAAGCCCCCAAGACGATGATCCCGGAAATGGCGTTGGTCACGCTCATCAGCGGCGTATGCAGCGCCGGGGTCACGTTCCAGATCACCATGTAACCGACGAAACACGCCAGTACGAACACGGTGAAATGCGACAAAAACTCGGCCGGCGCCACTAAGCCGATGCCGTACAGCCCCAATCCCCCAAGCGCCATGAGCGCAGTGGTGATCCAGGCAGCAGGCAGTTTCTTAGCCGGCTTTTTCTCCGCAATCGGCGGAGCGGCTACCGCGCCGGCTGGCTTTTCTTCCTTGGACACCGGAATCGGCGGCGGTGGCCAGGTGATCTTGCCCTCCTTGATCACGGTGGCGCCGCGAATCACCACATCGTCCATGTTGATATGAATGATGCCGTCCTTCTCCGGACATAGGTCGGTCAAAAGATGGCGCAGGTTGGTGGCATACAACTGACTGGCGGTAGTCGGCATGCGGCTGGGAAGATCGGTGTAGCCGATGATGGTGGTACCGTATTTTTTGACCACCTTGCCCGGTTCGGTCAGCTCGCAGTTTCCTCCCTGCTCGGCCGCCAGGTCCACGATCACGCTGCCTTCCTTCATGCTTTCCACCATCGCCTTGGTGATCAGTTTGGGCGCAGGCTTTCCTGGAATCAGGGCGGTAGTGATGATGATGTCTACTTCCATCGCTTGGCGAGCGAACAGTTCCATCTCGCGGCGGACGAACTCCTCGCTGACCTCTTTGGCATAGCCGCCTTCGGTTTTGACCGCGTCTTTTGGCATCTCGACCTGGAGGAACTCCGCCCCTAGGCTTTCGACTTGGTCGCGCACCTCGGGGCGCACGTCAAAAGCACGCACGATCGCCCCCAAGCTTACTGCCGCCCCGATGGCTGCCAATCCAGCCACTCCCGCGCCGATGACTAAGACCTTAGCCGGCGGGATCTTGCCAGCGGCGGTTACCTGACCGGTGAAGAAGCTACCAAAGTGCTCGGCAGCCTCGATCACCGCCCGGTAGCCAGCGCAGTTGGCCATGGAGCTCAAGGCATCCATTTTCTGAGCACGCGAGATCCTAGGAATGCAGTCCATGGCCAAGACAGTAGCCTTGCGGCTTGCCAGTTTTTCCAACAATTCAGGATTCTGAGCCGGCCAGATGAAGCTGATTAGAGTTCCTCCTTCGCGGAGGAGATAGGATTCGTCACCGCAGAACGGGTGCACCTCCGGCGGGCGGACTTTGAGGACAATGTCCGACTCCGCCCACAAAAGCCGAGCGTCGTTGATTATTTCTACCCCTGCCTCGCGGTAGGCGTCGTCGGGGAAATTAGCCTCAGCTCCGGCCCCTGCCTCGACCGCCACCGCAAACCCCAATTTTTGAAGCTGCTCAGCCACCTGCGGCGTGACCGCCACCCGGCGCTCCCCCGGATGGACCTCTTTAGGTACTCCGATTTTCATTGCTTCTTCTCTCCTCTATATTGTTTTTTTGATTACCTACACAAGTTCTGCTTATGGACACTCTGAATAATCCCCTCTCCCTGAGAGAGGGGTGAGGGTGTAATGCATTGTTTTGTATTACTCCTCACCTTACTCCCTCCCCCGCAAACGGTGGAGAGAGTATAAATCAGAGCTTCTTTAGCGTTTTTTGCTGACGATCGTCCGCCGCCATCCTAAGCAGAATAGCCAGACAAGGTCAAGCGCATGTATGCGTCCAGCAGCTTTGGCAATCGGAGAGGGTTTCGAGGAGGGATAATAGCGGAAGTTTGCAGCCGGGACTGTAAGAAAAGACGAAGAAGTGGCCGCAGACAACAAACTGGTCGGTCAGTCCCCTTCGTGCTTACCCTTGGCTTCAAAAGAACGCAGGATTCATAGAAGAGCAGGACGCTAGCCGGCCCTCGGTCTCCCCTACAAACAAAGACCTGACTCGGGCCACTGCTCGGCGCATATCAGTAGAAAAATCGGGTATTTTCCCGCCCGGAAAAGGCTCACCCAACCAAACCGCACGACGCTCAGCGATCACTCGCTCATGGACTCGAGCCAGATCCCGAGTGAGGCGTTTGGGAGCCCAACCCATCGCGAAACGATAAATAGCAGCGCGCAGATGATCCAAGCTCAAATCGCACCAGCGCCGGGAGACCCGGTCGAGATCAAAGATATGCACCGGTTTGCCGGTAGCACAAGCCTCGGTCAACATAGATGCGCTGTCGCCGCTGACGATGATTTGATCCGCGATGGCCAAATAAGCGTAATAAGGGTTGGCCACACACTCCGGCGACCAGCGAAACAGATAGGCTGGAACGGTAACCTCCGCCGCGAACGCTTCCAAAATTCCAGCTGAAGTACGAGCGCTGGTAGTCACCAGCAGCGATCCTTTAAGGTTGCGCGCCAGCTCGTTTACCTGCCCGGCCAACTGGCGCGCTGCCGCCCGGTCTAAAACGTAAGGGCCGCTCGAACCGCCGATCATGACCGCCAAATACGGCCGCGGTAAATGGGCCAGCATTGGACGCCAACGCCTGGCTTCTTGCGCCAGACGCGCCGGGGTAACCCGATGGAGGGTGGTGCTATTGTGGAGAACGTTGGGTCGGCACGGCAGCCGGTATTGAGGCGTGGTGATGACCAGATCGAAACGGTTAAGGGGTTTCCAGGGCCGACCGATATGCACTAATCGCACCCGCTTGCCGGCCTTAGCCGCTTGTTTTTGGATCCAAAAACAGATGGGTTCGTTACGGGCAGAGGCGGAGATGATCAAATCCGGCCAAGGTGGAGTAAGAGGATCAGATTGCTGCAGGCGGATCCCGGCTAGCGAAGCCCCAAGCAGCAAATACGGCACGCGCCGGCGATAAACAAAGCGCTTGACCGTAAACGGCCAGCCTAAGGCTTCAGCAAGCGCCAACACCTGCGCGTTTTCCCCGGCTCGGTGATTGAGCAGCACCCAGACATGAGGTGCAGTGGTAGCGGACGGTTCCTGACCGAGCCAGTTGTTCAAGATGAACCACATACTCCACTCCCATTCAACTTAATAAAAATGATAGCAGACAAAAAGCAACAAATTGTATTTTTGACGCAAATCTACTACAGTCTGTGACTTAAAACAAGCCAGTTGTTAAAATGGCCTAGGAATTTTTAAACTGCCCATTGGGACCCTCATGTACCTGCTTTGGAAGAAAATCTCACGCTTTTTGATCTTGGCCGCTGCCGCGCCATTTTTGTCCAAACCGCGCCAAATCGCGCTGGAACGGTACCTACGCGGCAGAGAAGAAGCGCGAAAACTGGCCTTATGCGATGCGGTGATCGTTTCCTACGGGAAAAGCGGGCGCACCTGGCTCAGGCTTATGCTGTCGCGCTTTTACCAGGTCAAACACCAGCTCCGCACTCGGCAACTGTTGGGTTTTGACAACTATCACCGCAAACACCCAGCCATTCCCAAACTGTTTTTTACCCACGACAATTACCTCAAAGACTACACCGGCCATGCCGACTCCAAAGTCGATTACTACGGTCACAAGGTGGTGCTTCTGGTACGCGATCCTAGGGACGTGGCCGTCTCGCAGTTCTTCCAGTGGAAATTCAGGATGCGTCCGGGCAAGAAAGACCTCAACCAGTACCCTCCCCACGGCAGTGAGACTTCTCTGTACGATTTCGTGATGCACCCAAGCTGCGGGCTTCCCAAGATCATCGACTTCCTTAACCTGTGGGCTCAGGAGATGCCCAAGCTGGAGCGCTTGCTCCTAGTGCGCTACGAGGACCTGCGCGCCGACACCGCCGGAGAGCTAAAGCGCATCACGGAGTTTTTAGGAACCCCAGGCACCCAGACAGAAATCGAAGACGCCGTCGCTTATGCCTCGGTGGAAAACATGCGCAAATTAGAACAGGAGAAAAAGTTTTGGCTCTCAGGCAGCCGCCTTATCCCCAAAGATAAATCCAACCCTGATTCTTACAAAGTGCGGAGGGCTAAAGTCGGCGGCTGGCGCGATTATTTCGACGAGGACCAAGCCGCCATAATAGACAAGCTGGTAAGCGAGCGCTTAAGCCCCATCTTCGGATACACCTCAACCAACCAACAGGTGGTCAACTTATGAGCGATTACTGCGTTTTTATTCATACCAACCACAAACAGTGGATCGGCGCTTTGGTTTCGCAATACTCGATGAAGCGCAACTCGGCCTATCCCGAGCGCTTTGAGGTGCGCATCATCCACCACAAAGATTACCCCTTCTTCCAGGAGATGGAAGGCAAACCCTTCTTGCGCGATGGAGTCAAGCGCCTGTGGCGCAACGAAGACTTACAATCTTTCACTCCCTTGCGCTTTATGCCCCCGGAATTGATGGGCTATCGGGGCCGGGCAGTGGTGGTCGATCCCGACATCTTCGCCGTCGGCGATATCTGGGAGCTCCTGACGCGCGACATGCAAGGCAACGCGATCCTGTGTCGCAGGCGCTCAGGCCCCAAGTGGTGGCTGGATCGCTGCTACGCCTCGAGCGTGATGCTCTTAGACTGCGCCAAGCTCACCCACTGGCGCTGCGAAGAGCAATTCCGGGCGATGTTTGAGTTCAAGCTCGATTACATGGATTGGATCGGGCTGCGCCAAGAGACGGCTCCCATCGGTTTGTTTGAACCGGAGTGGAACGACTTTGACAAGCTCACCCCCGCCACCAAGCTGTTGCACAACACAAGAAGGCTCACCCAGCCGTGGAAGACGGGGCTTCCCATCGACTGGACGCCCAACGACCGATTTCGCCTCTTCCCGCCCATCGGCTGGCTGATGCGCGCCAGAAGAAGGTTCTTGGGAGATTATGCGCTGCTTGGCACGTACCAGCGTCACCCGGATCGCAACCAAGAGCGGTTTTTCTTCGGCCTGCTCAAAGAATGCTTAGAGCAAGGCATCGTCAGCGAAGAGCTGCTCAAAGAGGAGATGCGGCAAAACCACATCCGCCACGACGCCTTCGAGGTGTTGGAGAAAACCCCGCCCTTGGGGCCGCCGGGCGATCCCCTCAACTTGGGATGGGGAAGGCAAGCGGCTTAAGCTCCTCGAGCGGTGTCGGCTTTCCGAAAAGATAGCCTTGCGCGAAATCGCACCTAAGCGCTTTTAGCTTTTCGTATTGGGCTTGCGTTTCGACTCCCTCGGCGGTCACCTTGAGCTTTAAGCTGCAGGCCAAGGCAATGACGCTAAAAACGACGGCAAAGTCATTTGGATTTTCCATCATGTTCTGGACGAAAGAACGGTCAATCTTTAAACCAGTCACCGGCAAGCGAGTCAAAAGCGCAAGCGAAGAGTAACCGGTGCCAAAATCGTCGATACAGATTCCAACTCCTAAGCGCTTAAGCTGGACCAAAATCTCGCGCGCCGCCTCAGGATCGTCCATGGCTGCCGATTCGGTCAGCTCTAGCTCGAGGCAAAAAGGATCTATGCCGGACTGAGCAAGCTCAGCCTGGAAAAAAGCGAGCAGGCGCGCGTTCAACTGGCGCGCCGAGATATTGACCGCTACTTTAAGCTTGCCGCCGAATTTCGCGCATAATTTAGGATACGCCGCCAAAACCTGGCGCAGACTCCACTCCCCCACCTCTTCGATCAAACCCGTCTCCTCAAGCAGCGGAATGAACTCAAGCGGGCTGACCGCGCCAAACTCTGGATGAGACCAACGAAGCAAAGCTTCCAACCCGACGACGCGGCCGGTGCTTATCTCCACCTGAGGTTGGTAATGAAGCGTAAACTCCCCCCGTGCGAGCGCGTGGTAGAGCGCGTTTTCCAGCATCAGCCGCCGCGAGCTTGCAGCGTGGAGGTTGCCGTCGTAGCGGCAGAACCGATTACGCCCCAATCGTTTAGCGTGATACAAAGCCAGGTCGGCGTGGCGGATGAGTTCATCAATGGTTTCGGCGTCTCCCGGATAGACAGCGATGCCACAGCTTGCCGTCACCGAGCGCTCAAGTTTCCCGAGCGAAAAGGGCTCGGCAAAGCGCCCTAAGATCTTTTCTGCGACATTCTCAGCGTCTTCTGGTGATTCTAAATCGTTCAAGATGATGCCGAACTCGTCTCCGGACAGACGCGCGACAATATCGCCGATACGCGGCGCCTCCTGTTTGCGCAGGACATGGCTAAGCCGCCTGGCGACCTGCTGGAGAAGACAATCGCCTACCTGATGGCCTAAGCCGTCGTTGATGGACTTGAACCGGTCCAAGTCGAGCATGAGGAGCGCCGTGTATTTGCCGGTGAAGCGGGTGCGTAGCATCGCTTGCTTTAACTGGACTCGGAAAGTCAAGCGGTTGGGCAGAGCGGTGAGATGATCGAAGTGTACCAGCCGCTCGAGACCTTTCCGCTCCAGATGTGTCTGGGACAAGTCCGAGAACACCGCTACATAATGGCTCACATGCCCGGTTTCGTCCGTCAGGGCGGAGATACTAAGCCACTCCGGATACACCTCCCCATTCTTGCGCCGGTTCCAAATTTCCCCTTGCCACTGGCCTGCCTCCTCAAGGTTCTGCCACATTGCCCGGTAAAATTCCCGATTCTGATGGCCGGATTGGAATATCCTAGGCGTCTTGCCGAGCAGCTCTTGCTCACGGTAGCCGGTGATGGTGGTCAACGCCCGGTTGACCAGCACGATCTTTTCCTCAGCGTCGGTGATCAAAATTCCTTCGTTGGCCTGCTCGAATACCTTGGCTGCCAGCTTGAGCTTAAGGTCTAACTCCTGCCTCCGTTGCCGCTCTAATAGGCTCAAGGCCAAAAGCTCGGCAAACTGCTTGACCTCGCGCTCGTCTTCGGCGGAAAACGGCTCTCCATCTTGGCGATCGCACAGGTACACTCGCCCCAGCACCTGATCCTGATAAGCGATCTGCGCCGCCACCAGCGAGCGCATTTGCGGATGATGTTCAGGAAACCCAGCCGCTTGCGGATGCTCGGCAAGATTCGCCAAGCGCAGGCTACCTTTTCTGCCGAGGACGTTCGGACCTAAAATCCCTGTTCCTTGCGGCAGGCGCCCGATCCGTTTGGCGGTCTCCTCATCGATTCCCCAAAACACGAACTGGGAAATTGCTCCTTGCTGGTCCAACACCACCAAGGCGCCGTAACGAGCTTTGACCAGGGTACATAAAAGCTCCAAGGTAGCTTGCAAAAATGCGCGTCCGGTGCGACCTTCCAACGTGCAAATCAAAAGGCCTTTGGCCGCCTGGTGCAGATCCATCATCTGATTCAGCGACTCCTTAAGCCGCTCGCACTCTTTGCCGCAATACTCAAGCCGCACCAAACCCTCTTGCCTAAGATTTGCTTCGCGCCTAAGCAAGGCCTCAAGCAAACTCACCAAAGTGACTGCCCCTAGGAAACGGCCATCCTCGTCCACTACTGGCAGCGCTCCTACCCGCTCAACTTCCAAGCGGTGCAAAGCCACTTCCAAAGGAGTCTCCGGCATAAGGGGCGGTGGAGGCGGTTTCAACAGGAGGTCGGCCAAGACCCGGCTCGGATTGGCTGCTACCTGCTCGGCGGTCACTAGCCCCAAAAACACTTCCAGGTTATTGGGCAGGCTCTCAAACACCGCAAACACGGTCCGGTCAGGAAGCCTTTCAAGCACCGGCTTATCCTCGGGGGCCGCCCGCCTGACCTGGTCGCTTAAAGCATCGCGCACGCACAGCGGCTGACTTAAAATGACAAAATTGTTCTTGGCATCCATACAGTTATCCTTGAAAGCGCCTGATAAGATTGCGCAGCTTAGCGGCCAATTCGATCAAGTCAGTGCAACTCGGCCAGCGCCGTTTGAATTTGCCGGCGCGGACCTTAGCGCAAAGCTGCTCGACCTTTTGTTTCCATCGAGCTTTGGGAGGGACTCGCACCGATTCGTAGCCGGTCACCTGACCATTTTGGAACACCGGAGTGATAAACGCATCGACCCAGTAATGATCGCCGTTCTTACACCGGCAAAATCGACTTCCCGGGCGGTGACAGGCGCATTGCGGCGTACCCCCTCTTCTCTTGTTTCTACGAACTAATTATGAGCTTGGGACTTTGCCGCTTAGCTATAAGAAAAATCCTTAAATTTGCTGAGGCTGGAGCAGACCAGCGCTAAACGCCAAAAGCACCAGGCAAGCGGTATTAGGAAGATGCAGTTTATGGAGAATCCGCGTCTGGTGAACGCCCACCGTCTTAGGGCTTATGCTCAAAACCTTAGCGATTTCCGCCACCGATTTGCCCTGAGCCAATAACTGAAACACCTCAAATTCCCGGCGCGTCAAGCACTCAAGCTTAGCATGAGGCGACTTAGCCTCTGCTAATTGAGGGTCGATAAACCGCTCCCCGCGTAGCACCGCTTCAAGCGCTTGGAGCAAAAGCTTGGGGCTTGCGCCCTTGCTGAGATATCCCAAGGCGCCACCCTCCAGGGCCCTCTTTAGCAACAAAGGGTTGTCGAAGATGGTAAACACGATCACTTTGGCGCTTGGATCGCGCTGGCGGATCCTTCGCAAAACTTCCAACCCGCTCATATCCGGCAGGCGCAAATCGAGCACCACAACCTCAGGCGCAAAGCGCACGAAGGCTGAATAGGCTTCCCGCCCATTACCGGCCTCGATCACTTCTATTGGCAGGGCTTTCGCCAAGTAGCTTTTATATCCTTGGCGCACCACTGGGTGGTCGTCGACGAGCAGCAAGGAAATCGGTTTCATGGAAGTGGCAGCCCGACGGTAACGGTTACTCCCTGTTTAGGTCGACTGTCGAGCTTTAAGGTTCCCCCAAGCGCTTGGACCCGCTCGCGCATACTGATCAAGCCGAAACCACCCTTGAGATTTGCTGCCAAGCCTTGGCCGTCGTCGCGGATCGAAAGATAAACTGCTGGCTGGGAAGGACAAGGAAAATAGCCGCGGCAGGAATTTTTGGGACCTTGGGGAAACCGGCACAGGCATAGGTTTATCTGGCGAGCCTTGGCGTGGCGAACGGCGTTAGTTAAAGCTTCCTGTGCAACCCGATACAAACACAAGGCATACTCTTCATCCAAGTCCTTAAAATCGCCGTCCGCTTTAAGCTCAAACTTCACTTGGGGATGGTGACGCCGGTATTCCTCGACCAACTCGTGCAGCCCTTCCACCAATCCCAACTGCTCCAAAACCATTGGGTACAGGCCACTCATCACTTTCTTCAGAGTCAAGCACAAATGCTCCACTACCCGGCCGATAGCTTCGACCTCAAGTTTAGCTTCTCCCCTGAGCGAGAAGGCCAGGCGTTCTAGATCGGCCCTAAGGGCGGTCAGGTACTGACCCAATTCGTCGTGCAATTCGCGGTATAAAAAGCGGCGTTCCTGTTCCTGGAGAGTAAACAAGCGCAAAATCAGGCGTCGGTTTTCCGCAAACAAGGCCTTTACGATCCCAAAGCGGGTCACTGCGCCTAAGAAACACCCCCCGCTATCTACGACCGGAAGATACCATAAGCCTTCCTGCTCCATGTGCCTGAAAACCTGATCCAATGGAGTATCTTCTGCCACAGGTTCTGGCGCTTGTCTGGGCAACAAGTCGGCAAAAATCCGCTGCGGCTTGGCCGCAATCTCCTTGGCTGACACTAAGCCTAAGAAGTGCTTAAGATTTCGATCGGCAAATACCGCGTACAAAACTTCATCAGCGTTCTGGCCGATCTTAGGACGCGATTCAACTTGGACTCTGACCAAGCGATCGGTCAGAGCATCGCGGGCAACGAGGACCATCACACTTTGGTGATTTTTTTAGACCGTCCCTGGCAAATCAGTCGGGCGTCTAAAAGTACTTCGGTATCGATTTCCAACTCGAGGATTTCTTCCTCTCCCATCAGCGGCTTGACCTTAGCCAACACAAAAGCGATAAGTTGCTCTTTGGGAAAGCGCCTGAGCACCGATTCGCGCACGATGAGGTCGGAGATCACTTCGTCCTCGAGCTCCAAGTGCACAAAAGACGCTGCCACGAGCAGGTGCAAAGCTCTGCGGATGGCATAGCAGCCAATCTGCGCCTTGCGCCCCAACACCAAACCGTCCCGCACCGGAGGAATTTTAAACTCCCTGACCTTGACATACACCTGGCGCGTGGTTTTTACCTCATCGCACGTTTGAAATTCACTCTGCTCCATGATACCCCTCGCGTTCAAGCCAGTTTAAAAGTTCGGGCGGAAGTGGTGCCTTAAGCCTTAGCGGCGCGCCGGTGACCGGATGAGCAAGAGCCAACCGCCAGGCGTGCAGAAACAAGCGCTTCAACCCTTTTCGGCGAAAGCTTAAATTAGTCTCCTCATCGCCATAACGTTCATCGCCTACGATAGGATGACCTAAATAAGCCGCGTGGACGCGAATCTGATGGGTACGTCCGGTCAGGAGGCGCGCTTCGACCAAAGTGGCGTCGGTCAATTGGGCAAGCTTAATAAACTCGGTCTGGGCGGGTTTGCCTTGCGGGTCCACGCGCACGAAACGCTCACCCCCTTGCAGCACGTATTTGCGCAAAGGAACCTCGACCAAGCGCTGCTTCGCCCCCCACACCCCAGCCAGCAGAGCAAGATAGCGCTTGTCTAGCTGACTATCGCGCAAAGCCTGATGCAAAGTCCTAAGCACGCTTTTGCGCTTGGCGATCAACAGGCAACCGGAAGTGTCTTTATCTAAGCGATGGACCAACTCCCAGCGCTCAGCCTCAGGACAAATAAGGCGCAATCCCTCGATTACTCCCCCAGAAAGGCCGCTGCCGCCATGCACCGGCATCCCAGCCGGTTTGTTGATCACCAGCAGCCAGTCGTCTTCATACAAGACTTGATTTTGCAAGCGGCGTCCCATTGCCCGCGCTTCCGGAGCGTCCAGCACTGGGTTTGAAGGCATAGTCAGCGGGGGCAAGCGGATCAAATCTCCAGAATTTAAGCGATATTGAGCCTTGACCCGCCCTTTGTTGACCCGCACTTGCCCAGTGCGCAACAGGCGATAAATATGGCTTTTGGGCACTCCTTTGAGATAAGCGATGAGGAAATTGTCAATCCGCTGGCCTGCATCATCGGCGTTGATCTCGACCAGTTTTGGCTCAATTTTTTCAGGTTTTTCAATCACTTGAGATTCGTAGATTTTATTTATTACCAACGTTATAATGACTCATTCGATAGGATCTTTGATCCCTCACGTGCTCTGTTTATACCGGATTTCACCCCAATACCAAAACATCGAACAAAATGCCGGTCTTTAAGGTCATAAGAGCATAAAACCCTAGGCAATAGGCTATTTGATTTAAATCAATCCTTGAAAAACTACAAATACGAATGAAAGTCATCTTGAGGGAGAGGGTAAAACAGCATAAGTCTATGCTGGATCAGAATCCGAGCGCGCCCCTTGTAGCTGTGCTCCTCTTCGAGGACGATCTTAAGTCCCGGCCCGCTCCCGCCTCATTCGCTTGGACGCAAAAGGAATATCAGAATGAAAAGAATGCTCATCAATGCTACGCAGCCGGAGGAGCTGCGCGTCGCCTTAGTGGACGGTCAAAAACTTTATGACTTTGATATTGAGGTTCCCTCGCGCGAACAAAAAAAAGCCAACATCTACAAAGGCATCATTACCAGGATTGAACCCAGCTTAGAAGCCGCCTTCGTCAACTACGGTTCCGAACGCCACGGCTTTCTGCCGTTCAAGGAGATCGCGCCTACTTATTTCTCCCACCCTTTGGAACCGGATCA
>LJSS01000074.1_pt1 | contig 17439 bp, 14 predicted proteins | sample 890271 | NCBI WGS metagenome assembly LJSS01 (sample SAMN03797534, study PRJNA294671) | hot springs metagenome | isolation source: water from Lobios Hot Spring | place: Spain: Lobios, Galicia | collected 2011-02-08
TTAAATAGCCTCTAAGGTTTTAAGTTTTATAAGAAAAAAAAGAATATATAAGGCTTTTAAAGCTTTTAAGGTTTCACCGCAGCGATTCCACGATAGGATACTCGTAGCGCAGGGCATTGCGCACGAAGGAAAATCCGCTGATGAAGGGCGATTCCATGGTGGACATGCGTACGTGCCTGGTGCAAAGTTAGCATGCACCTGTGCTGCAGCCAGGGGTTGGGGTGCTTTTGCCGTAAGTTTGTGGCTTGTTCGGTATGTCCAGAGCGGCTCTGGAAGTCCATGGCAGGCTGGGAGAGCTCACGCACAGAGGCGGAACAACAACTTCAGGAGGCGTTGAGCCGGAGTGGACGGCTTCCGCGGCATGTGGCTATCATCATGGATGGCAATGGGCGCTGGGCACAAGAGCGGGGGCTGCCCCGAGCAGAAGGGCATCGGCAGGGTATCCAAAGTGTGCGTGAGGTCGTGCAGGTTGCTGTTCAGCTCGGTATCCCGTACGTGACGCTGTACGCGTTCTCCATGGAAAATTGGCGCCGACCGCGCTCGGAAATCATGACGCTGATGCAGCTCCTGCAGTACTACCTCTGGCACGAGCTGCCTGAATTACAGCGGCATAACATTCGGCTGCGGGTTATCGGGAAGCTGAACGCGCTCCCTCGTCGGGTCCAACGCGTGCTGACCTCTGCGATACAGGCAACGGCACAGAACACGGGGCTCACCCTTACCCTGGCACTCAGCTACAGTGGACGCTGGGACATCGTGCGCGCCGTGCAGATGATTGCCATTGACGTGCGCCGCGGCAAACTTTCCCCGGAAGACATTACCGAGGAGCTCTTTGCGTCCTACCTCTTGACGCATGAGCTTCCCGACCCGGACTTGATTATCCGAACCAGCGGCGAGATGCGCTTGAGCAATTTCCTGCTCTGGGAGAGCGCCTACGCCGAGATGTACATCAGCAACCTGTATTGGCCCGATTTCCGGCGCTGTGCCTTCTATCGGGCGCTTGTGGACTACATCCGCCGGGAGCGCCGCTTTGGCATGCTGCCCGAGCAAGTTGCCCGGCAACGCCTCCCCGAGGAGCTCGGGGAACGGTTGGAGGAGTTACTCCATGCGGTGGAAGTGGTGCTTGAGCGTGGGACTTAGCCTCTGTGCCGCTGTCCTCTGGGCGCAAACCTCAGGGGGAAGCACGCGGATCCTCTCCCTCCGCGTGGAAGGAACTCGGTTTGCCGACCCGCAGACGGTAGCGTTGCTCTCCGGACTCCAGCCCGGCGATGAGTTGCGCCCGGGAGATGAGAAAATCCAGCGGGCACTCCGCAACCTGATGAACCGTGGGCAATTCGCCTCGGCAGAGATCCTCGTCGAGCGCGTTACCCCAATGGGAGTAGCCCTGCTGATTCGGGTGGAGGAGTTCCCGCGGCTGAGCTCGCTCATCATTGAGGGCGCGCGCAATGTCTCGGAAAAGCAGGTGCGGGACGCTATTGGACGCTCGCCCGGCGATATCCTCTCGCTGGAGACGCTCCGCCAAATCCGCGTAGCCATTGAACAGCTCTACCGCAAGGAGAAGGTGACGCTGCGCTCCGTAGAACTCCTCCGGGAGCCTACGGACACGGCTGGCTATGCTCGGCTCCGAATTCGGCTCAGTGAAGGTCCGACACCGTATGTAGTTGCAGTCCGCTTTGAAGGCAACCAGCAGCTTGACGACGACGAGCTCATGGATGCCTTCGAGGAGACGCGCCCGAAAGCGTGGTGGCAGTTCTGGCGTTCTGCTCGCTTTGACCCGCAGAAATACGAAGAAGACAAGCAGCGTCTCCTGCAGCTCTATCGCCGCCGGGGATTCTTGGATGCGGAGATTCTCCGCGATAGCGTCGCTACGGACACCGCCACAGGGGCAACGACGGTAACCCTCTGGCTCTCGGAAGGACCGCGCTACGTGGTGCGCACGATCACGATTGTCGGCAATACAGTGTTCCCAACCGACCAAATTCAGCAGCGCTTAGGCTTCCAGCGCGGCGACATCTATGATGCCGAGCGCTTTGAGAAGAACCTCCGGGGCAATGAAGACCAAACGGATGTGGCTTCGCTGTACCTGGACAACGGGTACCTGAGCGTAGAGCTGCTCAAAGAGGAGCAGCGGGTTGCCCCGGATTCGGTGGATATCACTGTGCGCATTTACGAGCGGCAGCGCTACCGAATCCGGCGGGTGGATATCGTCGGCAATACGAAGACCAAGGACAAAGTCATCCGCCGAGAGCTCTACACGTTCCCAGGCGACTACTTCAACCGGGCAGCGATCATCCGCAGTATCCGTGCCTTAGGGCTGCTGAACTACTTCAACCCCGAGGCACTCCGCCCGGATATTCGCTTGGTCAGCGAGGAGGAGGTAGACCTCATCTACCGTGTGGAAGAGCGGTCCACGGACGTGCTCAATGCCTCCATCGGGATTGCCCAAGGGATGGGGGTGACAGGCTCCGTCGGCATTGCGTTCAATAACTTCTCGCTCACAGAGCCGCTGCGTGGAGGCGCAGGACAGGTGTTCACCTTCAACTGGGAAGGGGCTGCCATTGGGTATCTGCAGCAATTTTCGCTGGGCTTTACCGAACCGTGGCTCTTTGACGAACCAACTACAGTTGGCTTCAACGCGTACGACATCCGGTACCGCTACGGCTACGACCTGCGGCAGACAGGGCTTGCTCTCAACGTAGGGCGGCGCTTCCGCTTCCCGGATGATTACTTCCGCGGTGACTGGCAGTTGGTCCTGCAGCGCAACAATCAGCAGAGTAGCGCTGGATTGTATCGACAAGGCATCACAACGGAGATCAGCCTGCGGCAGACTCTGAGCCGACTGAGCTTCAATAGCCTGATTTTCCCAACGAGCGGCTCCCGAGTGAGCCTGACCACGAAGTGGGCTCTGGGAGCTATTGGGATTGGAACGACGGACTACCTCAAGTTGGGCTTCGCTGCTGAGTTTGTGGCTCCGCTCTGGGGGCCAGAGTTGGCCGAACGCCTGGTGCTGTACGTTTCCACAGAGATGGGCTACCTGAAAGGCTTGCGCTCCGACACAACCATCCCTGCGGTTGAGTTCTACCGCATGGGAGGAAGTGGCTTAGGGGGACTCAATGTGACGCCGCTGCGCGGATATCCGGACCAGAGCATTGGGCCAGCAGCGGGTGGGACGGTGATGGCGCGGCATACGGCTGAGCTCCGCTTTGCGCTGACGCTCAATCCCATGCCCATTTACGTCTTAGCCTTTGCCGAAGCGGGTAATGTGTGGGAGAATCTGCGGCGAACCGATCCGTTTGAGCTCAAGCGAGCAGCCGGCATTGGAATGCGCGTGCTCCTGCTGCCGCTGGGATTGCTGGGCTTCGATTATGGCTACGGCTTTGACCCAGCCCGGCCTGGACAGCCACGCTCGGGCTGGAACTTCCACTTCCAGTTAGGTCGGTAAACAGGTGGACGACTGATGCTGTATCGCTGGATCCTCGTGGGAGTCCTTGTGCCTTTCCTCGTGCTTGCACAGCAACGGCGGACATCGGCCAGTGCGCCAGCCGGTGACGTACGCATTGCAGTTGTTGATTTGGAGACATTGGTGCGTCAGCTTCCCGAGGCAGCCCAGATTGACCGGCAACTGAGCGAGGCTGCCCAGCGGTTTCGGGACACGCTGGAGCGCCTCCGCACAGAGCTGGAGCGCCGGATCGATGAGTACCGCAAACGGGAAGCGCTCATGACGGCAGAGGCGAAGGCAAAGGAGGAGGAGGCTCTGCGGCAGCTCCAGGAACGCTATTTGCAGTACCAGGAGGACAAATTCGGTGTGACGGGCGAGCTGGCGCAGTTACGTGAACAGTTGCTGCAACCGCTCCGGACTCGTGTCCAGGAGGCCATCCGGCAGGTTGCCCGAGAGGAGAACTTCAATATCGTCCTGGATCGCTCCAGCTCGGCAGTGCTGTTCGCTGAAGACCGCATTGATTTGACCTACCGTGTGTTAGATCGGCTCAAGCGTGGGCAACCATGAGGTGCTCCTCAGCGGCTGTAGTACTGGCAATAGGGGTTGTTCCGCTCTGGGGACAGCTCAAACCGTTAGAGCAGCTTTTGGGTCCGGGCACAGCGCGGGTTGCCTTCATTAGCTCGGAAGAAATCCGCAAGCGCTTTCCCGAAGCACAACAAGCTGAACAGCGCCTTCGTTCGCTCAGCGACGAGTGGCAGCGCACGCTCGACGAGATGGGCAAGCAGATTGAGCAGCTTCAGACCGAGATTCAGAAAAACCGGCTCATCTGGACCGATGAGGAGCGCCGTCAGAAGGAAGCAGAGCTGGAGCGCCTGCGCCGGCGGCGGGAAGAGTTCTTCCGGCAATGCTTTGCCCCAGGTGGGCGCTACGATTCGGCAGCAGCAGCTATCTACCAGCCAGTGGAGGCGAAAATCTATGCCGCAGTCCAAGAGGTTGCCGTTGCCGATGGCTACGATTTCGTCTGGGACAAAAGCCGCCATCCCCTGGTGTTTGCCAACCCGAAGTACGACCTCACGGTCAAAGTCCTCAAGCGCTTAGGGGTGGACACAAAGGAGCTGGAAACCCAGCAACAGCAGCAAATTGAACAATTGGAGCGACAGCGGCAACAAGGCACGTCCGAGGAGCAGCGTCGTCGGGCTCCGCGTCGGCGTCCAGCGCCCGGAGAACAGCCCCAGACGCCTGAGCCATCTGAGGAAGACCGTCCGATACCGCGATGAGGACCTCATGAATGGGCGCAGCTACACGGCTGCAGAAGTTGCTCAGTACGTCGGTGGCATGCTTGAGGGCACCGGTACTGTGCGCATCCACGGACTCAACCGCATTGACGAGGCCGGACCAGGCGAGCTCACCTTCGTCCAAAATGCCCACTATGCCAAGTATCTGGCAGACACTCGTGCCGATTGTATCCTGCTGCCTCCCGACGTACCAGCCACGCCCCGTCCGGGGCAGGCCTTTATCCGCGTGCCCGATCCCTATCGGGCGTTCGTGCGGACAATGGAGCTCTTTGAGCCCGTGACAGAGCCGGCGTGGGGGACCTGGCATCCCACGGCTGTGGTAGATCCGACTGCGCTCGTTGCTCCGACGGCCGTCATCGGAGCATACTGCGTCGTGGGTCCGCGGTGTGTCATCGGTGACCGCGTCGTCCTGCATCCGTTGGTGGTGCTCTACGAAGAGGTTGTGGTCGGCGAGGGTTCGGTGCTCCATGCTGGTGTTGTCTGCTATCCACGCACGGTCATTGGCAAGCGGTGTCTGATTCATGCTGGCGTGGTGCTCGGCGCGGATGGTTTCGGCTTCTGGGAGCGGGATGGGGGAGAGCTGGAGAAAATCCGCCATATTGGCAACGTCGTGCTCGGCGATGATGTTGAAATCGGCGCAAATACCACAATTGACCGTGCGCTGGCTGGGAGTACGCGCATTGGCTCGGGGGTCAAGATTGACAACCTGGTGCACATTGCCCATAACGTCAGCATTGGCGAGCACACAGCAATTGCAGCGCAAGCAGGGATCTCGGGGAGTGTGCGCGTAGGCAGGCGCAACCGGTTGGGCGGGCAGGTCGGATTGGTAGGGCACATCAGTACAGGCGATGACGTCGTTGTAGAAGCCCAGTCCGGCGTTTCTAAGTCATTGCCTGGTCCGGGGCGCTATTTTGGGAGTCCGGCGCAGGAGCACTATACCGCAATGCGGCAGGAAGCCGCGTTGCGGTACCTGCCCGAATTGCTGCGGCAGGTTCAGGAACTTCGCCGTGCCGTAGAGGAATTGCGCTCGCTCTATGAGATGGTCCAGCAACGGGGTGGCTAAGCTATGGTTGAGTACCAGCGGACGCTGCGTGAGCCGGCTTCCGTTTCCGGTGTTGGGCTGCATACGGGCGAACCGTGTACGATTACCTTCTGCCCGGCACCGGAAGGGTACGGCTATCGCTTTGTGCGCACCGACATCCCAGGGGCACCGGAAATTCCAGCATTGGTGGACTACGTAGTGGACTGCAACCGCTGGACAACGCTCGGCAGTGGGGATGTCCGTGTCCATACGGTTGAGCACGTCTTGGCGGCATTGATGGGCTTGCGGGTAGATAATTGTCGCATTGAGCTGGATGCTGCCGAGCCACCCGTTGGGGATGGAAGCGCCCTGCCGTTCGTTGAGGCCATCCTTGCCGCCGGCATTGTAGAGCAGAAGACTCCGCGGGATTACCTCATCGTTGACCAGCCTATCCGCTACACCGATGAGCAGCGAGGCACCGATATGGTGGCGCTGCCTGACGATGATTTCCGCATCACCGTCATGATTGACTACCACACGCCTGCCCTAGGAAGCCAGCATACGGCTGTGTTCAACCTTGAAAAGGAGTTCGTCGCAGAGTTCGCTCCCGCCCGCACGTTCTGTCTCCTCTCGGAGGTAGACGCGCTGCTCAAGCAGGGGCTCATCCGCGGCGGGAGTTTGGACAACGCCATCGTCATTGTGGACCGAGCGCTGGGGCCAGAGGAGCTCCAGGCACTTGCCCGTCAGCTCGGTATTGATGGGGAGCTGCGCCTTGGGGTAAACGGCATTCTGAACGATGTGCCATTGCGGTATAAGAACGAGCCCGCACGGCACAAGCTGCTGGACCTTCTGGGCGATTTGGCGCTGGTTGGGGTCCCACTGCGAGCGCATATCTTAGCTGCCCGCCCCGGACATGCCACAAATGTCGAGTTTGCCCGCCGCATTCGCCGGCTTTACGAGCAGAAACAGCTAGTGCGCCGCTACCAGGTGCGACCCTCTGAAAACGCCGTCTTTGACATCGAAGCCATCCTCCGCATCATGCCACACCGGTATCCCTTCCTGCTGGTAGACCGGATTGTGGAGTACGACCTGGAGAACAACCGCATCTTGGGCTACAAGAACGTCACGTTCAACGAGCCCTTCTTTCAGGGGCATTTCCCAGGACGCCCGGTGATGCCGGGGGTGCTGATCGTGGAAGCGATGGCGCAGACAGGCTGTCTGCTGCTCTTGAAAGACTTAGCGCTGGACCCCGAGCGGGTTTTGGTCTTTTTCACCGGCATTGATAAAGCGCGCTTCCGCCGTCCTGTTGTCCCTGGTGATCAGCTCGTCATGGAAGTGCGGCTGCTGCACCGGCGCTTTCGGACCGTTGTGCTGGAAGGCAAAGCCTTTGTCAATGGGCAGCTGGCAGCGCAGGCCGAACTCCAGGCAGCAATCGTTGAGCGGTAAGGGCTGCAGACATGGTCAGGTGTCATCCCACGGCTGTAGTCTCACCGCGGGCTCGGATTGCCGATGGGGTCTCCATTGGTCCGTACAGCATTGTGGAGGACGACGTTGAAATCGGCGAAGATTCTGAGATTGCTTCGCATGTGGTGCTTGCAAACGGCACGCGCATTGGGCGGGAGTGCCGCATCTTTAGCGGCGCAGTCATCGGCAATCCACCGCAGGACTTGAAATACCAAGGCGAACCCACACTGGCCATCATTGGCGACCGCACGACAATTCGGGAGTTCGTTACCATCAACCGTGGGACTCGGGCAACGGGAAAGGTCGTCATCGGAAGCGATTGCCTCATCATGGCGTACTGCCATATTGCGCACGATTGCGTCATCGGTAACCATGTGATTTTGTCCAATGTCACCCAGCTTGCAGGACACGTCACTGTTGGGGAGTGGGCGGTGCTGGGAGGAGTGGTTAAGGTGCACCAGTTTTGCGCCATTGGCAAGCATGCGATGGTGGGAGCTGACGCCAAAATTGTCAAGGATGTTCCGCCGTATGCTCTCATCGGTCGGGAGCCACCGCGGGTGGAGGGTATCAACCGCATTGGACTGAAGCGGCGGGGATTTGCCGAGGAGACAATCCGAGCCTTGGAAGAGTTCTACCGCATCGTCTTCTTCTCCGGTCACAATCTCAGCGATGGTATTGCCCGCTATTTAGCGGAGCATCCCATCGTGCCGCCGGAGGTACAGGAATGCATTGACTTCATTCGGAATTCGCAGCGAGGTGTGTATTGCTCATGAGGTGAGGGAGCGATGGACCTCTTTGGACGACGCGAGCTTCTGGAGCTCATCCACTACGAGGGCAAACGCCCGTGTGTGTCACTGTATCTGCCGACGGAGCGAGTCACATCGGAGGCTCACCAGAATCCGGTGCGCTTCCGTAATGTGCTGCGGCGGGCTCACGAGGAATTAGTTCAGTGGGGCGCAACACCCAGCCAAGTGCACGACATCCTCCATCCGCTGGAAGAGCTGGCAGAACGAGAAGTCTACTGGCTCTACCAGAGCGATGGCTTGGCGGTATTCGCAGCGCCGGACTATGTCCACACGTATCGCCTTCCCGTGCGCTTCCGCGAAGAGGTCTTCGTTGGAGAGCGCTTTGTGGTCACGCCGCTAGTGCCGTTGTTTCTGGCCAATGGGCAGTTCTTGGTCTTGGCGCTGGAAAAGTACCGAGTGCGCCTGTACGCTGGCGGTCCGTCCGGTCTGGCAGAGGCCGAGCGCGAGCGCCTGCCACTGGATTTGTGGAAAGCGTTGCAGGTGGATATACCGGAGCCGGTTGTCCAGTTCCGGACGGGACTCCGCCTACGGCGTGGGCACACCCACTTAGTTGCTCACGGGCACGGCTATGGACGCGAAGACCTCAAACGCCTGATGGCAGAGTACTACCGCATGGTTGACCGTGCTTTAGTCCCATTAGGCAACGAACGGAAGCTACCGTTGGTGCTGGCGGGGGTGGAGTACGAGGTGGCTATCTACCGGGAGATTAGCCACTATCCGGTGTTGCTGCCCGATGCTATCTACGGCAATCCGGAGCAGTATAGCCTATCGGAATTGCACGCGCGTGCCCACCAGATCGTGCACCAATGGTCCGATGCTGAGCGGCGTGCGATGCTGGAGCGCTTCTGGCAACAGCGTGGGAATAGCCCCAAGGCAGCCGAGGAGCTCTCAACGGTTGTCTTCGCTGCGCTGCAAAGTCGGGTAGAAGTGCTCTTCATCCGGCTTGACGTAGAGCTTTGGGGCATCGTGGACGAGGCACAGCAGAAGCTGGAGCTGGTACCTGCGGGAACTCCGAGGGCAGTGCATCTGATAAACGAGGCAGCAGTTCGCACAGTTGCTGCTGGCGGGAAGGTATTCGCTGCATCTGCTGAGGAGCTGCCACGCGATGCTGCTATGGTTGCACTCCTACGGTACTCGCCGTAGTCTCAGCCGCTGCTGGCGAAGGCTTCCGCCCGTGAGGCGAACGGAGCGGGGTTGGGATGGCAATGAAGGTGAGCTGCCGATAGGCAGCCGGACCGTGGAAGCGCAGTTTTTCGTGTGCTACCAGCCCAATCATGGCGGCATTGTCCAGACAGTAGCTGAGCCGCGGGAGCACAACGCGGGCACCGATGCGCTGAGCGGCTTCCTGCATACGGCGCCGCAGCTCGCTGTTAGCAGAGACTCCGCCGGCAACGACGATAGTGCGCGCTCGGTAACGCCGGGCAGCATGAATGGTCTTGTGGACTAAAACATCCACGATTGCTGCCTGTACCGAGGCGCACAGGTCAGGCAGCGCGTCCGCCGGGACGCCTTCAGGAAAGGTTCGCTGGAGCATACCGCGGACGGCTGTTTTCAGTCCGCTGAAGCTGAAGTCGAAGGTGGGCTCTGTCAAGAGAGCGCGGGGGAAGGTGTACGCACGCGGATTGCCCTGAGCTGCCAGTCGGTCTATGGCAGGTCCGCCGGGATATCCCAAGCCCAGCAGGGAGGCGATTTTGTCGAACGCTTCGCCAGCGGCATCATCCCGCGTGGAGCCCAGCAGGGTAAGGCGCTGGAAATCTTCCACCCAAAAGAGCGCTGTGTGCCCACCGCTGACAACTAGTGCCAGGAAAGGGAACTCAAGCGCAGGGTCTTCCAGGAGCCCGGAGAAGATGTGCCCTTCAATGTGGTTGACCGGTACCACGGGCAGCCGTGTCCGGAGCGCCAGCCCTTTTGCGAAGTTCACCCCCACGAGCAGCGAGCCGATAAGCCCTGGCTGCGTCGTCACGGCGAGGGCATCTATCTGGCGGATGCTCAGCCCGGCATCGGTCAAGGCTTGGCGGACTACCGGGGCGATTGCCCGCAAGTGCGCTCGGGATGCTAGCTCTGGCACAACGCCACCGTACGTGCGGTGGACGGTCTGCGAGTGCATGACGTTGCTCAGGACCGTCCGCCCACGGACAACCGCTGCGGCTGTTTCGTCGCACGAGGTTTCAATCGCCAACACTGTGTAAGTCTGTGCGCTCATTCGCTCGGGAGCCCTTTGAGCAGACGGTACATCCATGTCAGAGCGGCAGCAACGGAGCGTTGCCGGTTGGCAGCCCGGTCGGTGCCGAAGAGATAGCGGCGTGCCTCTACGCTCTCCGGTGTTGCCAGGGCAATCCAGACGGTACCAACGGGCTTTTCAGGGGTGCCGCCCCCTGGACCTGCGATGCCTGTGATGCCGATGCCATAGGTAGCTCCGAAAGCCGTTCGGACATTCCGGGCCAGCAGTTCAGCAACCTCGCGGCTTACTGCCCCGACACGCTGCAAGAGTGCTGGCGGAATATCCAGGAACTTCGTCTTGGCAGCATTGCTGTAGACGATGTGCCCACCGAGGAAGTAGTCAGAGCTCCCGGGAATATCGGTGAGCGTGGCTCCGAGTAGTCCGCCAGTGCAAGACTCTGCTACTGCCAGTGTCTCACCGCGCTGCCGGAGTAGCTCGCCGACGGCTTGACTCAGCGTTACGTTGTCACCGTCGCCGATAACATACGGAGCAATGCGCTGCACGATGCGCTGCCGAGCTTCGGCAAGCAACTGTTCGGCGTGTTCCGGTGTGGGAGCTTCCACACTGAGCCGGAGCCGCACGCCCCAGAAGGAGGGAAGGAAGGCTAAACTAACCCCTTCGGGCAGGAGCTGACTGGGCTCGCCGAGCAGGTCTGCCAGTTGTGCCTCAGCAATGCCGGCGGTCACAAGAGTGTAGAACCGTATGGTGTGCCCGCCGAGCTGTGCTCGGAAAGCGCGCAGGCGTTCTATCCCGGAGTGCTCCATGATGGCTTTCATTTCTGCCGGCACCCCTGGCAAGGCTAAGAGAGCTTTCCCATGGCGCTCTATCCAAATGCCTGGAGCCTGTCCGACGGGGTTGGGAAGAGGGACTGCAGAAGGAGGCAGCAGAGCCTGCCGGAGAACTCGCTCCGAAAGTGGGATGCCGCGTCGCTGTGCTTGCTCCTCCAGCCATTGCCGCACGGTCGGATGTTCGCGGAGCTCTTCGCCGATGAAGGCAGCCAGTGCCTCCGCGGTGACATCGTCATGCGTTGGACCTAATCCACCCGTTGTCACGACAAGGTCTGCCATGTTCCACAGCGTGTGGAGTTCGGTAACGATTGGTTCGCGTTCGTCCCCGACAACGACATGGCGCACAACGCGGAAGCCCAGCTCGCTGCAGCGCTGCGCTAACCATGCAGCGTTCGTGTTGACAACCTGTCCGATGCACAGCTCATCACCAATGCTGAGAAGCGCTGCGTTCGCCATGGTGCTTTGGGAACACCGTTGGACTGGGCAAATGGACGATTGCGGGGCGTTCTGCGCGTAGAGTGCACTGGGGCTGCGACCATCTTCGTCAACGCTGCCGTGCTAGAGGGCTGGTAGCCGATGTGGCAGCGTGCTCTGGGCATCGGGATTGGGATGTGTTTGCTGGCAAGTGGGCTGCTACAGGGAGCCCACTGGCACGCAAGTGGAGCTGAGCACGCTGGGATTGCGAGCCCGTGTGCAGTGTGTGCAGCAGTAAGCCATCCTGCGGCACCGCCTCCCGATGCTATTGGGGTGCTGAAACCGGTGCTTCCCAGCATCGCAGTTGTACCTTCGCCACCGGAGCAACCCTCCCCAGTTTCTGCTTACAGGCTCTCGTGCCGGGCACCACCGCGGGCGTCGTTCACGAGCTGGCAATAGCCAAGGTGGGTGGCTGCAGGGGATGCAGCCAGCGGTGGTGTCGGATAAGCGAGAGGCACCGAGATGCGGTATCTGTTGAGTCTATGCGTGGTTGTACTCTGCCCGCTTGTTGGGGTAGGGCTACCGCAGGTGACCGTCGTTGTACGGGATAGCAGCGGTGCGCCGATACCAGGGGCGCGTGTTGTTCTGGAGCCGCTCCATCGGGGAGCGATAACGCAGCAGGACGGGCATGCCCGCTTGGGTGCTGTTCCTGTTGGACACTATCGCCTCCAGGTTCGTGCCGTGGGCTATGCAGTGCATGAGGTTCCCGTAACGGTGCGCGGCGATACCATTGTGACGCTGGTTCTGACGCCAGCGGTGGTTGCCTTGCCTGGTGTGGCAGTAGAGGGGCAGCGTCCGACGCCTCTGCCGGGGATGGGTTCGGTGACGGTGGTGCCCCCGCGCGAGCTGGATATCCATCGAGGGCAGAGCCTTGCTGAGCTTATCGCTTCTGTTCCCGGCACGGGGATGGTCACGACTGGACCGGCGATAGCCAAGCCGACGCTGCGTGGCATGACAGGCGAGCGCGTGCTCATCCTCAACGACGAGGTGCCGCTGTACGGGCAGCAGTGGGGCGTAGAGCATGCTCCGGAGCTGGACCCGCTCTTGGTGGAGTCGGTAGAGGTGCTCCGCGGTATGGCGGCGGTGCAGTACGGTAGCAATGCCTTGGCAGGGGTCATACGCTTTGTACCGAAGCCGCTCCCACTCCAGCCGGGGATGCACTGGGAGGGACGCCTGGAGGGCTTTTCAGCAAACCGTCAGGGTGCTGTAGCGTTCTGGGGTGAAGGGGCCACTCAGCGGTGGGGATGGCAGGTATTGGGCAGCGCGCGCAAAGCTGCCGATATGGCAACACCACACTACACACTGGCAAACACCGCCTTCGAGCAGTACAACGGACATGCAGCCGTACAGGCTCTGCTTGGCTCGCAGGGCTTGCTCCGCGCGCGGCTACAGGTGTACCAAGCACGCCTGGGCATCTTTGCCGGCATGCATCTGGGAAGTGTGGCGGATTTAGAGCGGGCTCTGCAGAGTTCCACACCCCTTGTGCAGCGCCCTGTCAGCTACGATATCCGTCCGCCGTACCAGCAGGTGCGCCATGTACTGACGGAGCTTGCCTACGAAGGGCAGCTTGGTGCTGTAGGGCAGCTCAGTGCAGTCGTGAGCTGGCAGCAGAATCGCCGGCGCGAGTACGATGCCCACCGCTTCTGGAATGATTCGCTGCAGGCTGTCTTGGGTGGGCGCCCCGCCTACGATGTGACGCTGACAACGTGGAATCTCCGTACAGAGCTGGCTCGGATGGTGGCCGGTGGGCAAGTGCATGCTGTGCTGGATGCCCGCCGGGAGGGAAGTGTATCGGAAGGGAGTCAGCGCTTCGTGCCGAACTTCCGCTCGTACACGCTCGGGGCTGGAGCGTGGTATGAGTGGACCGGGCATCAGTGGCGTGTGCTTGCCGGAGCACGGGTTGATGCAACCTGGCTGGCGGTTTGGCGGACAGTTGCTGGTACGTGGCAGAAGAGTCAGCACTGGTGGAGTGGTTCGGCAGTCAGTGCCGCGCTGCAGCGTACGTGGCGGGAGTGGGACTTCCGCATAGGAGTAGCCGGTGGATGGCGTGCTCCGACAGCGCTTGAGCTCTACGCCAACGGTATCCACCACGGTGCTGCCATCTTTGAAAGTGGCGATAGCACCCTCCCAACCGAGCGGGCATGGATGGGGGAGCTCAGGGTTGGATACCACACCACCGCTTGGCATGCTGAGGTAACGGGCTTCCTCTACGGCTTTCCGCGCTTTATCGCCAGCCTCCCAACGGGCAAGCCGGTGCTGACCATCCGCGGAGCATTCCCTGGCTTTCAGTACCAGGCGGTACCGGCGCTCATTGTGGGAGTAGAAGCGGCTGTCCAGGCGGAGCTGCTTCCATGGCTTCGCACGGAGCTTTGGGCAGATTTCCTACGAGGGCGCCAGACTCAGAGCGGGCAGCCCTTGTATGGTATTCCACCAGCCCGCGTGGCGCTGCGGGCACATGCCCATCTACCCTCTCCGGGCAGACTGCGAGAGCCATTTGTGGAGCTACAACTGTCGGCGGTCGGACGTGCTGCTGATGCGCCTCTGGACTTCGCACCAGCACCGCCCGGCTATGCACTCTGGCATGCGGCAGCAGGAGCAACGCTGACACTCGGTCCAACAGAGCTGCTACTATCTGCAGAAGTTCGCAACCTCTTCAACCGTGCTTACCGGGATTATTCCAGTCGATTGCGGTACTTCGCCGATGAGCCAGGGCGTATGGTCATTGTGCGCCTTGGGTGGCGATGGTAGCATGTTCCACAGAGGAGGGAGCTGAGTCATGCGAGTCCTCCGGTGGTGCATCTCTTCTGTCGTTGTGCTCGGTGTGGGAGGACTGTGGGGCTGCGAAAAGGACCCCGCCCATCCCCACGGAGACAATCCTCAGGAGCTCATCACAACGGTGCTTGTCCACGTGTGGGATGAACCCGATTCGACGCACGTACACACCTTTGCCTTCCGGGATGTGGACGGTCCTGGCGGCAATCCTCCAACGGTGGACACCCTCCACTTCCACGGACATGTACAAAGCTGGCGTCTACGGCTGGATTTCCTCAACGAGGCGGTGGAGCCGCCTGATACGTTGACGCCAGAAATCCGCCAGGAAGCCTCTGCGCATCAAGTCTTCTACGAGCCCTCGCCGGAGCTCCAGGGAGTGCTCGCCGTGGAACGGCTCGACCGCGATCTGCAAGGACTGCCCTTGGGCTTGGAGGCGCGCGTACAGCTCAGGACCGACCGCGAGCTGCGGGGCTTCCTCCGGATTCGGCTGTTCCACTACGACGCTGTGCCTAAAACCGAGCAACCTGGCGGGGAAACCGACGTGGACGTTACCTTCCCCGTTCACATCATGCCGGACTAATGCCGCTTCCGCTCTCGTCATTGGCTATGCGCGACAGAACGCTGCATCCTGATGACGGGGTTTCCGGTAGCAACGTGCCCTCACTTCGGAACGTGCGGCGGTTGCCTATGGCAGGACATTCCGTACGCTGAACAGCTCCTCCGGAAGGAGCACGCAGTACGCCGCGCCTTTGGCGAGGCGGGGATAGAGCTGCCCCAGATGATGCCTATCCTCGCCTCGCCGCAACCGTTTCAGTACCGGAACAAAATGGAGTTCACCGTCGTGCCAGATCCAGAGGAGGGACTGCGTATTGGGCTCCACCGGCGCGGGCGATTTGATGAGGTTGTCACCATTACAGAGTGCTGGCTCCCGCCGCAGCTTGCCAATGACCTTGTGGAGTACGTCCGCGCGTGTGCACGCCGCTATGCTGTCAGCGCCTACGACTACCGGGAGCATCGCGGTTTTTTCCGTAACCTCGTGCTGCGCTATGCCGAACCGCCCGAGCAGTGGATGGTGCTACTGGTGACAACGACTCCAACAGCGCAGCACGAGCAGGCATTTGTCGCAGAGCTTGCGGAAACCCTCCCCCGGCTGTTCCCGACTGTGCGTACGGTCGGACACGTCATCAACAACACGTGGTCGCCGGTTTCCATCGGAGAGTTGCGGATTCTCTCAGGGGATGGCGTCATTGAGCAGAGCATCTGCGGCGTTCGCTTCCGCATCTCTCCCTTCGCTTTCTTCCAGGTCAATCGCCTCCAGTTGGAGCCTTTCTTCACTCGGATTGTGGAGCTGGCAGAGCCACGGCGGGAAGACACCGTATGGGACCTCTACTGCGGAACAGGGAGCATTGCTCTGCTGCTGGCACGGTCTGTACAGCGAGTGTACGGCATAGAGCTTGTGGAGACGGCTATCGCTGATGCGCGTGCGAATGCTGCTCTCAACGGGATAGAGAACGTGGAGTGGTATGCTGCCGACCTCCACCGTCCGCCTGCACGAGCCCTCTTGGAGAGCCTTCCGGCGCCAGACCTTATTGTGGTGGACCCGCCGCGGGCGGGCATCCACTGGCGCTTGCTGCAGTTCCTCTGCGAACGTCCTGCTGAGCGCCTGGTCTACGTAAGCTGCAATCCCGTAACCCAGGCTCGGGATCTGAAGCGCCTGCTGCAGGTATACCGCCTTGAAGTAGCGCAGCCGGTAGACCTCTTTCCACAGACACCGCATGTGGAGTGCATCGTGCGGCTGCGGCGCCGGGATTAGGTCTGAATCACCCCAACGCTCCAGTGGCGAATAGCATCGTTGTGGGCTGCGCAGGCGAGCATGCGGGAGATGTACTCGCGGGTCTGCAAGGGCGAAATCAGCTCATCAACCCACATGCGGGCGGCGGCGTAGTAGGGAGAGAGCTGCTCTTCGTACCGCTGCGCAATGTCCTGGAGCAATTGCTGCTGTTCTGCTTCTGAGAGGGTCTTCCCTTCACGTTTGAGGTTTTCCAAGCGGATCGTCAGCAGGGTGCGGGAGGCCTGGGCTCCGCCCATGACGCCGATCCGTGCCGTGGGATAGGCAACGATGAGCCGTGGGTCATAGGCACGCCCGCACATGGCGTAGTTGCCGGCGCCAAAGCTGTTGCCGACGATGACGGTGATTTTCGGCACTACGCTGTTAGCAACAGCATTGACCATCTTTGCCCCGTCCTTGATGATGCCGCCCTGTTCGGCACGGGTGCCCACCATGAAGCCTGTGACATCCTGGAAGAAGACCAGCGGGATACCTCGCTGGTTGCAGTTCATGATGAAGCGGGCGGCTTTGTCGGCGCTGTCGGAGTAGATGACTCCGCCGATTTGGATTTCACCGCGTCCGGAGCGCACAATTGCACGTTGATTCGCAACGATGCCAACTGCCCAGCCATCAATGCGCCCGTAGCCACAGATGATGGTCTTGCCGTATTCGGCTTTGTACTCGTCAAACTCGGAGTCGTCCAGGATGCGCGCCAGGAGCTGGTACGTATCGTACGGCTTCGTGCGGTCGGCTGGGAGGATGCCGAGGATTTCCTCCGGGTCAAACGCTGGGGGACGGGGTTCAGTGCGGTCGAAGATGGGCTTTCGACCTTTCAGAGGCGAGATCTTCGCCACAAGAGAACGGATGAGGGCGATAGCTTCCTCGTCGTTGCGAACGCGGTAGTCTACCACGCCGCTGATGCTGGCGTGCATGCGAGCACCGCCGAGCTCTTCAATATCGGCTTTCTCTCCGATGGCAGCTTCCACCAGCGCTGGACCCGCTAAGAACAGGCTGCCGGTTCCTTCCACGATGATGGCTTCGTCGCTCATGATGGGCAGGTAGGCGCCACCGGCAACACAAGGTCCCATGATGGCGGCAATCTGTGGGACGCCCAGAGATGAGAGGAGAGCATTGTTGCGGAACTGGCGCCCGAAGTGCTCTTTGTCCGGAAAGACTTCGTCTTGCAGGGGGAGGAAGACACCGGCAGAGTCCACAAGGTAGATAATCGGCACACGGTTTTCCAGAGCAATCTCTTGCGCACGGAGGTTCTTCTTGGCGGTCATGGGAAACCAGGCACCGGCTTTGACGCTGGCGTCGTTGGCGACGATGAC
>LJSS01000075.1_pt1 | contig 17437 bp, 17 predicted proteins | sample 890271 | NCBI WGS metagenome assembly LJSS01 (sample SAMN03797534, study PRJNA294671) | hot springs metagenome | isolation source: water from Lobios Hot Spring | place: Spain: Lobios, Galicia | collected 2011-02-08
CGCCCGCCGCACCTCCCCCGGGTGGGCGAGAAGCTCAGCGAAGAGGGCTTGGGCCCGGGGGCGGTCCTCGGGGTGCAGGTAGTCCCAAGCCCTAAGGGCCTTGGCCTCCCCAGGACCGTAGCCCAAGACAGTGCGGGCGCTTTCGCTCACAAAGCAGAGGAGGCCCTGGCTGTCCAGGACGTAGACCACATCCTGGGCGTTTTCCAGAAGAGCCTTAAGCCGCTCCTCCTCGGCCTCCACCAGTTCCAAAAAGCGAGCCTTTTCCAACACCAAAGCCAGCAGGGTCCCCACCTGAACCAGGCGGGAAAGGAGCCTCTCGGAAAAACGCCTCTCCCGCTGAAAGCCCAGCAGGAGTCCACCCCGGAACCCCCCCGCCCGGAAGGGAACCACCAAGGCGCTCTTAAGGCCCAGCATCTGCGCCACCCCACAATCCTGGGCCTCCAGGACCTCCGCCCCCAGGGGCTCTCCCTCCATCAGGGCTTTCTCCAGAAGGTTGGGCCGGGGAAGGGGTCCGGGAAGGGTGCAAGTGCTGTAAAGCACCCTTTGGCTACCCCCCTCCTCCGCCAAAAGCAACCCCTCATCCGCGCTGAAGAGGGCTTGCAGGCGCTTGACGATGGCCTCGGTCAAGGGAGCAAGCCCCGGTTGGCGCAAGGCTTCCTTGGCCAGGTCCACCAAGGTCTGGGTGAAGGCCACCTGCTCCCTCAGGGCCCGCTCCATGCGGGTGCGCTCGGTGATGTCGTGGAAAACCAAGACCCGCATCTCCCCCACCTGCTTTCCCCGGACGCTATACGTGGCCCCTCCCAGGCTGAACTCCAGCCTTCCTCCTTCCAAGGCGGGCTCCAGGGCTGCGGGAAGGTCCTCGAGGGACACCGTGGACCCCACGGAAAGCGCCTGGCGGGCCTTCCCGTTGGCAAAACCCTCCGAACCGAAAAGCACCACTACCCCGTCGGGAAGCTCCTCCAGCACCTGGAAAAGCCGCCCCCGCTCCGCAGCCAAGGCCAGGGAAAGCTCCTTCTTTTCCCAGTAAAGCTGGGCATTCCTGAGGGCCACCCCCGCCACACCCGCAAGGAGCTCCACGTAGCGCACCTCCGCCTCGCTCACCCCTGGCCCCCCAGGCCCGTGGTCCACGGCCACCGCCCCCAAGGCCTCTTCCTCGGCCAGGATGGGGACAAAGGCGACACTTGGACCCATCTCCTGGGCCACGTGCGGGGGCAGGCTCTCCCTTCCCAGAACCAGGGTCCTCCGTTCCCGCACCGCCTTGGCCAGGGGATCGGGGGAAGAAGCCAGGGGCAGGCGGATGTGGCTGATACCCTCCGTCCAGTACACATCTTTTCCCCGCACCGTGAGGTAGCCCCCCAGGTAATCCTTGCCCTCCTCCCCCTTCACCAGGGCCACGGTCACCCGGAAGAAACCGAATCGCTCCGAAAGAGCCTGGGCCAAGGTTTCCAGCACGGCAGCGGGCTCCAGGGCCTTGACCACCTCCCGGGCCAAGGCGCTCACGTGGGATAGGGCCTCCGCGTGACGGGAAAGCTCCGCCAAAGCCCGGTTTCGCTCCCAAAGGAGTTCGCCATTTTTCAAGGCCAAGGCCGTGAGCTGGGCCAGAAGGGGCAGAAGAGGCCCCAGGGCCTGGGGAACTCCCTCCAGGCTCAACACCCCCTTGGGCGAAAAGTAAGCGCAGCTAGGACAGACCAGGAAGCGGGTCTCCCGAGTGGCCCGGGGGCGGACCGTGCAGCGGGCCTCGGGATCGGCCCAGCAGTACGAGGCCTCCTCCCCCACCACCGGCAAAAGCCATTCTTCTCCCCGCCGCACGGGACCTTCGGCGAAAAAGGCCTCCTGCACATGCCCTTTTGCGTATAGGGGGAGGGCGATGGCGGAAACCGTGTAGTGGCGGCCCCGACCCGAGGCCACCTCCCCCACCAGCTCCCGGGTTTCCCGGTGGTAGAGGAAGAGGGCTGCCCGCTCTACTCCTTCGTCCGTGGCCACCTCGAGGAGGTTCCGGAGTATTTGCACAGGCTCCAGGTCTTTCAATAAGGCTCGCTGAAAACGTCCAAGGATCTCCAATTGGCCCGAGGTTCTCATCTGCCTTCAATGGTAGCATTGAGGCGGGGTTGCAAGGGGGTGGGCAAAATCTTAGACTGGGTCAAAGAGTGGGCCCTAGGCCCCACCCCTGGCAGGCCGCCAAGGAGGAGGTTATGCCCATAGACTTCAGCCTCACCGAGGAACAACGCCAGCTCCAGGCCCTGGCCCGGCGCTTCGCCAAGGAGGTCATTCTCCCCGTGGCCCAGGAATACGACGAGAAGGAAGAGGTGCCTTGGCCGGTCATAGAAAAGCTCCACGAGGTGGGCCTCCTGAACGCCATCATCCCCGAGGAGTACGGGGGGATGGGCCTCAAGATGCTGGACGAGGTCATCGTGGGGGAAGAACTGGCCTACGCCTGCATGGGCATCTATACCATCCCCATGGCCAGCGATTTGGGGATCACTCCCGTGCTTCTAGCCGGCAATGAGGAACAAAAGCGCCGCTTCCTCAAGCCCCTTACCGAGAAACCCGCCCTGGCCGCCTTCGCCCTCAGCGAGCCGGGAAACGGCTCGGATGCCGCCGCCCTCAAGACCCGGGCGGTGCGCCAGGGGGATTACTACATCCTTAACGGCACCAAGATGTGGATCTCCAACGGGGGCGAGGCCGAGTGGGTGGTGGTCTTCGCCACCTTGAACCCCGAGCTACGCCACAAGGGGGTGGTGGCCCTGGTGGTGGAAAAGGGCACCCCGGGCTTCAGCGCCGTGAAGATCCACGGGAAGATGGGGCAAAGGGCCTCGGGAACCTACGAGCTGGTGTTTGAGGAGGTCAAGGTACCCGTGCAAAACCGCCTGGGGGAGGAAGGAGAAGGGTTCAAGATCGCCATGAACACCCTCAACAAAACCCGCATCCCCGTGGCGGCGGGAAGCGTGGGGGTGGCGCGAAGGGCCCTGGACGAGGCCAAAAAGTACGCCAAGGAACGGGAAGCCTTCGGCCAGCCCATCGCGAGCTTCCAGGCCATCCAGTTCAAGCTGGCGGACATGATGATCGGCATAGAAACCGCCCGCATGTACACCTACTACGCCGCCTGGCTCGCCGATCAGGGCCTGCCCCATGCCCACGCCAGCGCCATCGCCAAGGCCTATGCCTCGGAAATCGCCTTTGAAGCCGCCAACCAGGCCATCCAGATCCACGGGGGCTACGGGTACGTGCGGGAGTTCCCGGTGGAGAAGCTCTTGAGGGACGTGAAGCTCAACCAGATCTACGAGGGCACCAACGAGATCCAAAGGCTCATCATCGCCAGGCATCTCCTGGCGGAATAGGAGGTAAGGGATGAAGTTCGTGGCGGTCATCAGGCAGGTACCGGACGGGGAAAGCAGGCTGAGGATCCAGGGGGATCGGGTGGATCTTTCCGGGGCCACCCTGATCCTGGACCAGATGGACGAGTACGGGGTGGAGGAAGCCCTTCGCCTAAAGGAGAAGCACGGGGGCGAGGCCATCGTGGTGGGCTTCGGCCCCGAGCGCACCGAGGAAGCCATCCGCACCGCCTTGGCCATGGGGATGGACCGGGGCATCCACGTGGTTTACGAGGGGTATGCCGATCCCGTGACCGTGGCCGAGGCCCTGGCCCCCATCCTGAAGGAGGAATCCCCTACCCTCATCCTCACGGGCGGGCAACAGGCGGACTGGGATAGCCAGGCCCTGGGCGGGGCTCTGGCGGAAGCCCTGGGCGTGCCGGTGGTGGCCTGGACCACGGCCCTCGAGCTGGAAGGGGAAACCGCCAGGGCCAAGCACGACCTGGACGAGGGCGCGGAGTGGGTACGGGTGCGGCTTCCTGCGGTCTTCACCACGCAACAAGGCCTGAACGAACCCCGCTACCCCACCCTACCCGGCATCATGAAGGCCAAGAAGAAGGAGATCAAAAAGGTGACCTTTCAGGGCGCAAGCCGGGTGGAAATCCTCCAGGAGAGCATCCAGGAGAAGACCCGGCTTCAGAAGATCCTGGACGGCAAGGATCCTGTGGCGGCGGCCGAGGAGCTGGTGCGGCTTCTGCACGAGGAAGCCAAGGTGATCTGAGGAGGCATCCATGATCCTGGTGGTTCTGGACCACGATGGAAACAAGTTGAGGAAGGCGAGCCTCGAGGCCCTGACCCGGGCCCGGAAGCTGGCCGAGACCTTTGGAGAAGGGGTGGCCGGGGTGCTTTTGGCGGAGGGCCAAGCCCCCGTGGAAGAGGCCCGAGGCTACGTGGAAACCCTTTACGTGGCGGAGCTTGGTCCCTACACCGCCGAGAAGTGGGCGGCGGGGATCCTGGAAGCCGCCAAGGCCGGGGTAAAGGCCATCGTCGCCCCATCCTCCCGGCAAAGCCGCACCTACATGGGCCGGGTGGCCTATGCCTTAAGGGCCGGGCTCCTGGAGGACACCCTGGAGTCCTGGGCGGAAGGAGGTGAGGTCTACGCCACCCGCTACGCCTACCTGAACCGGGTGACCCAGAAGGTGAAAAGTGCCCCCCCAGTGGTCCTCACGGTGAAGCCCAACACCACTCCCCTGGCCGAGCCCTTGGGCCAGCCGGGGGAGGTGGTAGCCCTGAACGTACCCCCCGTGTCCACGGTGGAGGTGTTGGAAAGGCTACAGGAGGAGAAGAAGGGCGTCTCCCTCACCGAGGCAAATGTGGTGGTCACGGGAGGCCGGGGCATGGGTGGCCCCGAGGCCTTCAAGCAGGTGGAGGAGCTTGCCGCCCTTCTGGGCGGGGCTGTGGGAGCCACCCGGGCGGTGGTGGATGCCGGCTGGCGTCCCTATAGCGAACAGGTGGGCCAGACGGGGAAGACCGTGCAACCTTCCCTGTACATTGCCCTGGGAGTTTCCGGGGCGGTCCAGCACCTGGCGGGGATGAACAAGAGCAAGTACATCGTGGCGGTGAACAAGGACCCCGAGGCCCCCATCTTCAAGCACGCCGACTACGGCATCGTGGGGGATGTGCACCAGGTGCTTCCCGCCTTGATCCAGGCGGTCAAGAAGCTTAAGGACTAGCTACGGCGGGTAGCAAAGGGCGGGCAGGGAAATCCCTGCCCGCCCGGAGCTTTAGTCCATCCCTACTCCTTCTTGGGCGGAGCTCCTTCGTTCTCCATACGGGAGGCCTCGTGGTTCTCCTGCCCCGATGATCCCTGCCCCTCGGCCCCTTCCTTGCCCCGGTTGCCGCGAAGAAGCTGCAACAGGAAGAAAAGGAGCACCGCCGCCACCACCACGCCCACCGCATAGGGCCAGGCGGGGGCGCTTGGGGCCTTTGGCACCTCGGGGAGGGAAAGAGGTGGGGACGGAGCGTTGAAGACCTCCTGCTCCAGCTTGCCCACCCGATCGCCCAAGGCCTTCAGGGCTTGCTCCTGGGCCTGCACCCGGCTCTCCAAGGCGGCCACCTGGCCCTCGAGGGCCCGGAGGCGGGCATAGCCCTGGTAGCCAGCCCATACCACAAGAAGTGCCACCACCAGCAACAGGACCAGGCTTAACCAGCGCTTCATTCCACTCACCTCCTCTGCCGGGCCCCCTTACCGTGAAAGCAAACCCGGCTTCTTAGTATATCATGCGGCCAGTATGGCCGATAACGCCAAGCTTATCCTGGATGAGCTACTGGCTGAGTTGGAGGAAAGGCGGAAAAGAATCCTTCTCGGCGGGGGAGAGGAACGCATCCGCAAGCAGCACCAGCAGGGGAAACTCACCGCCCGGGAGCGAATAGACTACCTTTTGGACCCAGGAAGCTTCGTGGAACTCATGCCCTTCGCCGAGCACCTGGAAACCGGCCTCATGGAGGGGGTTGAGGCTCCGGCGGACGGGGTGGTGACCGGCTACGGCACCATCGGGGGCCGGCTGGTCTTCGTCTTCAGCCAGGACTTCACCGTCCTGGGCGGCTCCTTAGGCAAGATGCATGGGCGCAAGATCGCAAGCCTCATGGACCTGGCGGCCAAGGTGGGGGCTCCCATCATCGGCCTTAACGACTCCGCCGGGGCCCGCATCCAGGAGGGGGTGGATAGCCTCTCCGGGTACGGGGAGGTCTTCTACCGCAACGCCATCTACTCCGGGGTGGTGCCCCAGATCTCCGCCATCCTGGGGCCCTGCGCCGGAGGAGCGGTCTACAGCCCCGCCATGACCGACTTCATCCTCATGAGCCGGGGGACCAGCTACATGTTCATCACCGGCCCCGAGGTGATCAAGAGCGTGACCCGGGAGGAGGTGAGCTTTGAGGAGCTGGGCGGGGCGGACGTGCACATGGAGAAAAGCGGGGTGGCCCACCTCGAGGGCCAAAACGACCAGGAGGTCCTGGACCTCATCAAGAAGCTTCTCACGTACCTGCCCCAAAACAGCCGGGAAAAGCCCCCGGTGGTGGAACCCAAGGACGATCCCCTCCGCCCCACCCCGGAGATCCTGGACATCGTCCATCCCGATGCCAAAAGGCCTTACAACATGCACCAGGTGATCAGGACCCTCCTGGACGACGGGGAATTTTTGGAAATCCAGCCCGGCTTCGCCAGGAACATCATCGTGGGCTTGGGCCGGCTGGGCGGTTACCCCGTGGGGGTGGTGGCCAACAACCCCCGCTTCATGGCCGGGGCCTTGGACATCAATGCTTCCGACAAGGCCGCCCGTTTCATCCGCACCATGGATGCCTTCAACATCCCCATCCTCACCCTGGTGGATGTCACCGGGTTCCTGCCCGGGGTGGCCCAGGAGCATGGGGGCATCATCCGCCACGGGGCCAAGATGCTTTTCGCCTACGCCGAGGCCACGGTGCCCAAGATCACCCTCATCGCCCGCAAGGCCTACGGCGGGGCCTACCTGGCCATGAACTCCAAGGACATGGGGGCGGACGTGGTCCTGGCCTGGCCCACGGCGGCGGTGGCGGTGATGGGGGCCGAGGGGGCCGCCAACATCATCTACCGGCGGGAAATCCAGTCCTCCCCCAACCCCGAGGAAACCCGCCGCCGCAAGATCGAGGAGTACCGCCGGGCCTTTGACAACCCCTGGGTGGCCGCCGGCCGAGGTTACATTGACGATGTCATAGACCCCACCCACACCCGCCGCATCCTCTACCAGCACCTGAGGATGCTCTGGGACAAGAAAGAGGAACGCCCCTTCAAGAAGCACGACAACATACCCCTTTAGGGTGCATGGCCTAAAATGGGACTAGACCATGGTCTGGGTCTGGCTTGACCCGCCCAATAACCCCCGCCCTAGGGCGGGGGTTATGCTTATAAGCCGATGGATCTTTTCTCGTGGGATGCCTTTAAACAGGAACTCACCGCCTGCACCCGCTGCCCACGGCTGGTGGCCCACCGGGAAGAGGTGGGGCGGAAAAAGCGCCGCGCCTTTCAGGATTGGACCTACTGGGCCAGGCCCGTCCCCGGTTTCGGGGACCCCCAGGCACGCCTGGTTCTCTTCGGCCTGGCCCCCGGGGCCCATGGTTCCAACCGCACGGGCCGGCCCTTCACCGGGGATGCCTCCGGAGCCTTCCTCTACCCCCTCCTCTACCAGGCGGGCCTCTCCAGCAATCCGGAAAGCGAGCCCCACGACGACCTAAGGCTCTACGGAACCTACCTCACCGCCGCCGTGCGGTGCGCTCCCCCGGAGAACAAGCCCACCCGGGAAGAACTCCTGGCCTGTAGCGCCTGGACCCGGGTGGAGCTTGGGCTCCTTCGGGAGGCCAGGGTCTACCTGGCCTTGGGCCGCATCGCCCTCGAGGCCCTTCTGGACCACTTCGGCATGAAGAAGTCCGCCCATCCCTTTTTCCACGGGGCCCACTACCTCCTGCCGGATGGCCGCCACCTCCTGGCCAGCTACCACGTTTCCCGACAGAACACCCAGACGGGCAGGCTCACCCGGGAGATGTTCCTGGAAATCCTGCTAAAGGCTAAAGGCCTCGCCGGCCTTTAAGCCAGGCGGTAAGCTGCGGGTAGGAGAGCACGTTGAGCACGCGCTCGGGCCCTATCCAGGCCCTCTGCGCTGTGCCCACCGCAAGCTCCATGAAGCGCAGGTGCTCCACCTGGTGGGCATCGGTGGAAAGGCTGATCCATAGGCCCATCCCGTAGGCCATGCGGGCCAGATCATCCGGGAGGTCCATGCGGTCGTAATACCCATCGATCTCCACCGCCACGCCCCGTTCCATGGCCTTTTTAAACACCGCCTCCCAATCCACCTCAACGGGCGCCCGCCTCCCGATGAGCCGGGCCGTGGGGTGGGCCAGCACGTGCACGAAGGGGTTTTCCAGGGCGCGCAGGATCCTTTTGGTCTGCTCGGCCTTGGAAAGCTTAAAGCTTGAGTGGATGGAGATGAGCACCAGGTCCAGCTCCCGCAAAACCCAGTCCGGGTAGTCCAGGGAGCCATCGGGCCGGATGTCCACCTCGGCCCCCGCCAGCAGGTAGGGAGGACCATGGGTTTCGTTGAAGCGGCGGATGGCCTCTATCCGCTTCAGAGCCTCCTCTGGGGAAGGGCCTCCCGCCACCCGCACCGCCGGGGAGTGGTCGGTGACCCCCAGGTACTCATAACCGAGGGACTTGGCCGCCTGCCAGAGCTCCTCGAGGCTATTCTGCCCGTCGGAGTACATGGAGTGGACCTGCAAGTCTCCCCTCACCTGGGAAAGCTCGAGAAGCCTGGGAAGCCTTCCCTCCAAGGCTGCCTCGATCTCCCCGTGATCCTCCCGCAAGGCAGGGGGAATGAAGGGTAGCCCCAGGGCCTCGTACACCCCTTCCTCCGTCTCCCCTGCCAGGCGCTCTCCGCCCCTAAAAACCCCGTACTCAGAAAGCTTCAAACCCTTTTCCTGGGCCAGGCTCCGAAGCCGGATGGAGTGCTCCTTGCTCCCCGTGAGGTACTGGAGCCCGGAGCCCCAACTCTCGGGCGGCACCACCCTCAGGTCCACCTGGAGGCCGTTTTTCAAAAACACCGTGGCCCGCTCCTTGCCCTGGGCGTACACCTCCTTCACCTGGGGAAGCTTCACGAACGCCCTCACCACCTCCTCGCTTCTTTCGCTGGCCACCAGGTAGTCCAGGTCCCCCACCGTGTCCTTATACCGCCGGGCGGACCCGCAAAGCTCCGCCCTCTCCACCCCGGGCAGCTCCCGGATGGCAGCGAGGAGGTTCCTCGCCAAGGAAAGCACCGCCCCCAAGGGCCTTCGCTTGCCCGCCACCTGCACCAGGGCCAAGCCCTCCCGGATGCGCTCCGCCTTCTTCTGGCCAAAGCCCTTCAGGCGAAGGAGATCGCCCCTATCCAGGGCTTCCCTTAGTTTTTCCAGGGAGTCGATGCCTAGCTCGTCGTAGAGCTGCCGGGCGGTCTTGGGCCCCACCCCGGGCACCTCCATCACCGCCAAAACCCCCTTTGGCACCCGCTCCGCAAGCTCCCGGTGTTTTTTAATCTCCCCGGTTTTGAGAAACTCCAAGATCTTTTCCGCCAGATCGGGCCCGATCCCGGGAAGGGCCAGCAGGGCTTCCCTTCCTCCCTTGGCCACCTCCTCAATGGGGGTATCCAGGTCGTACAGGGTGCGAGCCGCCTGGTAGTAGGCCCGGACCCTAAAGGGGTTGTCCCCCAAAAACTCGCTCATGAGCCCGATCTCCTCAAAGAGGCGGGCCAGCTCCTGGTTCCTCATGCCCTCACTATACGGGTATACTGGGCCTGCCCATGCCCCCACCGGACCGGTTCCGCAAGGCGGTGTTGGAGATGCTGAAACAGGAGGGCCGGCCCCTTCACTATACCGAGGTGGGCCGCCGCCTGAAGGAAGCAGGGCTCTGGGCCGAGGTGAAGGAGCCGGAAAAGATCGCCAAGATCCGGCTTTCCGCCTTGGCCCGCTGGTCCAGAAGCCCGGTGGTGGCCCTGGGAAAGGGGTTTTACGCCCTCAGGGAAGAAGGCGATGCGAGCCCAGAACCTTGAGGTAGTTGGCCCTTTCCAGGGCAGCGGGTTCCGCCACCTTAAGGTAGCTCATCACCCCCCGCATCTCCTCCACGCTTGCGTACTCCCTTTCCTCCATAAAGGCCTTGAGCTCCTCCAGCACGGTGCGGAAGTGCCCGGGCCCCTTTTCCAGGACGGCCGAGGTCATCATCACCACCTGGGCCCCGGCCAGAAGCCCCTTGGCCGCCTCCTTCCCTGAATGCACACCCCCCGTCAAAGCCAGCTCCAGGCCGACCCGGCCGTAGAGGAGGGCGATCCAGTGGATGCGCAAAAGGGCCTCGTAGGGACGCGAAAGGCTTAAGGTAGGCACCACGGAAAGGGTCTCCAGGTCCAAGTCGGGCTGGTAGAAACGGTTGAAGAGGACCAGGGCCCGGGCTCCTGTGGCCTCCACCTGTTTGGCAAAGTGGGCGAAGACGGTGGAGGCGTGCCCCACCTTGACCGCCACAGGGATGTGCACGCTTTCCACCGCCGCCCGGATGGTATCCAGGTACACGGCCTCCACTTCCGCCCCGGAAAGGGTAGGGTCGGTGGGAATGTGACGACTCCCCGGACTGAAGTCCAGGGCTTCTCGGTTCACGCGGGAGCGGCCACCCGCTGCCCATCCCCGAAGGCCCCGTCCAGGCCTAAGGCCAGAATCACCCTCGCAGCGGCTACGTCCCTGTCCAATACGCACCCACACTCGCAGGCATGGACGCGCTCGGACAGTTCCTTTTTTTGGATGCTGCCGCATTCGGGGCATATCTGGCTCGTGCCATGTGGCCGCACGGCCACGACCCTCCGCCCGGCGCTCGCAGCCTTGGCGGAGAGGATAGCGATGAACTGTGCCCAGCCCGCGTCCAGCACGCCCTTGGATAACCGGGTGCGGGCCAGGCCGAGAACGTTCAGGTCTTCGTGGACAATGGTCCCATAGTTGTTGACCAACCTCCTTGCCGTCTTGTGGTGAAAGTCCTTGCGCTGATTGGCTACTTTGCGGTGCTGCCGCGCCAGTTGCCGCTTCAGCTTCCGGTGTCGGTTGGACCCCCGCCGCTTCTTTGACAGAGACCGTTGGGTACGTTTCAGCCGGGCCTCGGCCTTGCGGTAGGTTCTGGGTGCGGCGAAGGTCTCCCCGTCCGAGGTGGCAACGAAGTGGAGCAGTCCCAGGTCTATCCCCACCGCCCGTTCGGAAGGGGGTAGGGGTTGGTACGGCACCTCGCAGACGTACACCGCGTACCAGCACCCCGCCGAGCGCTTGATGGTCAGGGTCTTGGGTACACCTTCCAAGGGGCGGTGCTGCTTGATGCGCACGTGGCCCACCCCCGGAATCTTGATCTTGCCGTTGCCCAGGAGCTTGCCCGGCCCGACCCAGTTCCCCTCCCGCCACACCTGGGGGAAGGTGAAGCTGTCCCACCAGCCCCGCCCCCGGAAGCGCGGGTATCCGGCCTTCTCCCCCCGCTTTACGAGTGGCCGCCGGGAAAGCCCACCCTTTCAAGGGTGGGATGAAAGGCGGCTTTTTCGTTAGATGCATCGCAGTTTTCTAATGGTTGTGCTATGATACAGACATGAGCGGGAAACGGTGGAAGCGATCAAAAGCGGTAGTGTACAACATCGGTTATCACCTCATCTGGTGCCCCAAGTACCGCCGAAAGGTCCTGGTGGGTGAAGTGGCTGAACGGCTAAAAGAGTTGTTGCACGAGAAGGCCGAAAAGATCGAAGTGGAGATTGTGCAGATGGAGATCATGCCGGATCATATCCACCTGTTTGTGAAGACCGTTCCCACAAACAGCCCCCACTTCATCGTGCATCAGTTGAAAGGCCATACGTCTCGGGTGTTGAGGGAAGAGTTTTCCTTCCTAAAAAGTCGTCTGCCCTCTTTGTGGACGAGGTCGTACTACGTCGAATCGGTCGGACACATATCAGAAGAGACCATTCGGAAGTACATCGAAGATCAGAAAGGAAAGTAAGCCGTGAACAAAGCCGAGCAGATCAAGAACGCCCTTCAGGAGACAAAGGAACGCAGGAAAACTCAAAGACCCGTCGTCTTCCAGCTCAAACTCCAGAACCTCTCCAGGGCAAAAGAGGAACTCCTTGAAAGGGTCTTCCTGGAGGCCAAGTGGCTCTACAACTGGCTGGTGTCAGACCTGGAAAGGCTTAAAGCGCCCGCCAACAAGGTAGACACGGTAGAGGTTAAGGTAGGGGAGAGCTTTGAAAAGAGAGAGCTTCGGGTCCTCGGTTCCCAGGTTAAGCAGGAAATAGCCGACAGGCTGAAAGATAACCTCCGGGCACTTTCGAAGCTCAAACAGAACGGCCACAAAGTGGGACGCCTTAAGCCCAAGAGGTTTGTCCACTCGATCCCCCTCAAGCAGTACGGCGTGACCTACAGCCTGGACTTTGCCCGGAATAGGGTGAGGATACAGAAGCTAGGAAGCTACCGTGTCCTGGGGCTTCATCAGATTCCTCGCGATGCGGAGATAGCGAACGCCGTTTTGGTGAGCAAGCCCAGCGGGTACTACCTTCACGTGACCTGTCACCTTTCCAAAGAGAATTCCTATCGCAAATCGATTGGTGGAGAAGTTGGGATAGACTTCGGGGTTGATTCGAAACTAACCCTGTCCAACGGGATCAAGATAGACTACGAACTGCATAAGACCCCCAGGATCAAGCGGCTCCAGAAGAAACTTGCGAAGTCGGAAAAGGGTTCGAAGAACAGAAGAAAAACCCGGCACTTTCTGAGGAGGGAATACGAAAAGATAGGCAACAGACGAAAAGATGCCCAGAACAAGATCCTGGCCTTTCTCAAACTCTACGAGAAGGTGGTGTTCCAGGAAGATCTTGTAAAGGGGTGGGCGGCGCTCTTCGGCAAGCAGGTCTACTCTTCGGGAATAGGCGGACTGAAAGCGAGGTTGAGAAACAGCCTCGTGGCGCCTATTCCCGTGGACAGGTTTGTACCTACCAGCCAGGAGTGCTACGCCTGCGGAAAGAGGCATAAGCTTTCTCTCTCGGACAGAGTCATCCAATGCGACTGTGGCTGGATCTGCGATAGGGACGTTAATGCCGCCATGGTCATTTTGAGGAAAGGGCTTGGCCTGAGCCCCGATCAGGCCCTAGGGTTGGACCGGCCCGAAGTAACGCCCCTGGAGAAGGAAGCCGCTGCCCGGATTTTGGGGAGCAATCCCTCGATCCGGGTAAGTTTTCTTCAATGAAAGGGGAAGCCCACCCTTTCAAGGGTGGGAGGAGGTCACCGCCTTGACCTCGCCCAACAGCCGCATCTGCTCGTACACCGTGACCGACTTCCCGGCCTTTTTCCAGGCCTCGCGGCGCTCCTGCAAGGCGGCGTTGTACAGCTCGCGGGTCAGGTCCAGGATGCGCACCAGGGCTTCCTCCTGCGCCCGAGTGGGGTACAGGCGGTATACGAAAGCTTTCTTGTGCGTGGTATTCTCGATGTGCGTCACCTCCTATCCAGGTGATGCCGGGCTCGGGGTGCTCCAACACCGCCGGGCCGTTTCTGTTCCCATCATACAACCCCTGCGGGGTTGGTGGCTCAGCCCGAAGGGCTAGCGGGATAGGGATCCATGTACCCCCGCATTGAAGATGCGGGGCACTATAGCCCCTTCCACACCATCCCCTTTTCTGTAGGTGGTGCTGAGGTCCATACCCTCCTCCTTCATCTTTTTCCCCTAGAAGGGAATGCGCGCCCTTAGCTTGGCACAACCCCCTTGGCTGCCATGCGGGAAAGCCTTTCCCACCTTTCCCGCACCGCCTCCTCCGCCAGCCTTAAGAAGGCCTCGGCCCCCTCGGGGTGGGTCTGGAGGAGAAGCCGGTAGCGGTTTTCCACATAGAGGTATTCCCTAAGGGGCAGCGTCGGGGGCTTGGAGTCCAGGGTGAGCCCCTGGCCAGGGATGTAGCGGAAGAGGGGCCAGTACCCCGTGCGCTCCGCCAGCCTCTGGTGCTCCATTCCCTTGGCCATGTCGATGCCGTGGGCGATGCAGTGGCTGTAGGCGATGATGAGGGCCGGGCCCTTATGGGCCTCCGCCTCGAGGAAGGCCTTCAGGGTATGGGCGTCGCTGGCCCCCATGGCCACCTGGGCCACGTAGACATGCCCGTAGCTCATGGCCATGAAGGCCAAGTCCTTCTTGGGGGTGGGCTTGCCTGCTGCGGCGAACTTGGCCACCGCCCCCAGTCCCGTGGCCTTGGAGGCCTGTCCCCCTGTGTTGGAGTAGACCTCAGTATCCAGGACCAACACCTTCACGTTGGCCCCGCTGGCCAGCACGTGGTCCAGGCCCCCGTAGCCGATATCGTAGGCCCAGCCATCCCCACCCACGATCTACACGGAATGGGGGATGAGGGCATCCGCCACCGCCAGGAGGTCCTTGGCCCTGGGATCCGCCAGGTCCTTGAGCTTTTCCCGTAGGAGGGCCACATCCTGCCGCCTCCTCTCTACCTCCTCCGGCCCCGTTTCCGCAAGGAGCCTCTCCACCAGCTCCTCCCCCAGGATCTGACGGAAATCCTTAAGCAACTCCCGGGCGTACTCCGCCTTCTTGTCCAAGGCCAGGCGCATGCCGAGGCCGAACTCAGCGTTGTCCTCAAAGAGGGAGTTGGCCCAGGCAGGACCCCGGCCCTCCTTGTTCTTGCTCCAGGGGGTTGTGGGAAGGTTTCCCCCGTAGATGGAGCTGCACCCAGTGGCGTTGGCCACAATGAGACGGTCGCCGAGGAGCTGGGTTAGTAGCCTCAGGTAAGGGGTTTCCCCGCACCCCGCGCAGGCCCCGGGGAACTCGAACAAAGGCTCCAGAAGCTGCACATCCTTCACGGTGTGGAGCTTAAGGCCGGCCCTGGGGGTTTCCGGCAAGGAGAGGAAGAAGTCCCAGTGCCGGTTCATGGCCTCCCGCACCTCGAGGCGGGGTGCCAGGTTCAAGGCCTTGCGGCTCGGGTTCTGCTTGTCCTTGGCGGGGCAGACCTCCACGCAAAGGGAGCAACCCGTGCAGTCGTCGGGGCTGATGGCCAGGGTAAACTCCCCGGTGAGTTCCTTCCACATGGCCTTGCGGTGGGGGGAACCTTCGGGAGCCTGGGCCAAGGCCTCCTCCGGCACCACCTTGGCCCGGATCACCGCATGGGGGCAGACCAAGACGCACTTGCCGCACTGCACGCACACCTGGGGATCCCAGGTGGGGATGAACTCCGCGATGCCCCGCTTCTCGTACCTGGCCGTCCCCGTGGGGTAGGTTCCATCCGGGGGAAAGGCGGAAACCGGCAAGGTATCTCCCAGCCCCAGGGCAATGGGCCCCAGCACCTCCCGCACAAAGGTCGGCGGGTGGTCCACCATAGGGGGCACCCGTTCCTTTTCCGAGGTGATCCTTCCAGGAATGGGCAGGGGCTCCACCGCCTCAAAACCCAGCTCCACCGCCTGGAAGTTTTTCTCCAGAACCTCTTTCCCCGCTTGCCGTAGGTTTTCTCTATGGCCTTCTTGATGCGGGCCTTGGCCTCCTCCTCGGGCAAGACCCCGGAAAGCTTGAAGAAGGCCGCCTGCATGATGGACCGCCCGCACCGAGGCCGGATCCTCAAAGTCCACCTGTGGGTAGGAAAGGCTTGTGCCCGTCACATCGTCCACGATCCCCACGGTGAAGCCGTGCCGGGGCTTCTCCTTCTTGAGTTCCTCAAAAACCCCCAGGGCCATGGCCGGGGTAAACTCCTTAGAGGAAAGCCCGTACCTCCCTCCCACCAGAACCGGAACCTCCCCACCCCTAAGGGCAAAAGCCGCCGCCACCTCCTGGAAGAGGGGTTCCCCCACGGCCCCGGGCTCCTTGCCCCGGTCCAGGACGGCCACCCTCTTCACGCTCCGGGGGAAGGAAGCGAGAAAGGCCTCCCCGTGGAAGGGGCGGTAAAGGCGCACCCGCACCATCCCCACCCTTTCCCCTTGCCTCAGGAAGTACTCCACCGCCTCCTCCACCGCCAAGGAGCCCGAGCCCATCACCACCACCACCCGCTCGGCCTCTTGGTGCCCAAAGTACTCGTAGGGGGCGTAGCGGCGCCCCGTCACCTGGGCAAAGTGCTCCATGGTTTCGGCCACCACCTGGGGCAGGCGCAGGTAGTAGGGGTTGATGGCCTCCCGGTTCTGGAAGTAGTGGTCGGGGTTTTGCGCGGTACCGCGGATCACCGGGGCCTCGGGGGTCAGGGCACGCCGCCGATAGGCCTCGAGGGCCCCGAAGGGAAAGAGGGCCTTAAGCTCCCGGTCGGAAAGGGGCACGATCTTCTGCACCTCGTGGGAGGTGCGGAAGCCATCCATGGCGTGAAGCACAGGCAGGCTTGCCTTCAGGGCGGTGATGTGGGCGATGCCCGCCAAGTCCTGGGCCGCCTGCACGGAGTCCGACACCAAGATCGCCCACCCGGTGGGCCGCACCGCATAGAGGTCCTGATGATCCCCGAAGATGGACAGGGCATGGGTGGCCAAAGCCCGGGCCGCCACGTGGATGACCCCTGGAAGGGCCTGGCCGGCGATCTTGTACATGTCGGGGATCATGAGCAGGAGGCCCTGGCTGGCGGTGAAGGTGGTGGCCAGCACACCCTCCTGGAGGGCTCCGTGCAGGGCCCCTGCCGCGCCCCCCTCGGACTGCATCTCCACCACTCGGGGCACCAACCCAAACAGATTGGGCTCCCCCTTGGCCGCCCACTCGTCGGAAAGCTCCGCCATGGGGCTGGAAGGGGTGATGGGATAGATGGCGATCACCTCGCTCAGGCGGTAGGCCACCCGAGCCACCGCCTCGTTGCCGTCCACGGTGATGGGGCGCATAGGATTCACCTCTCCTCCACCATAGTGGGCCCGGTGGGTGAGAAATGTCCCCCCTTGGCGGTGCGGGGTGTAGGCTAAGGGCATGGCAGCGTGGCGCTACCCCTTGGCCTTGCTCCTGGTGGGGATAGCTTTCGCCTGGGAGGCTTACCGGCCACTTTTCCTTCTGCTGGCCGCCCTCGTCCTCCTCTTGGGCCGGCCCAAAACCTGCCCCCGGCCTTGACGAAAGTCCTTCCAGAGGGAAGACTTGAGGGCGTGGGCACGCTTCAGGAGAATCTAGAAAAGCTGGCCGCACTGGCCATCCGGGTGGGGCTCAACCTGCAACCGGGGCAGGAAATCATCGCCACCGCCCCCATCGAGGCCGTGGACTTCGTCCGCCTCCTGGCGGAAAAAGCCTACGGGCAGGGGGCAAGCCTCTTTACCGTGATCTACGGGGATAACCAGCTTTCCCGTAAGCGCCTCTCCCTGGCCCCAGAGGAGGGGCTGGACAGGGCTCCCGCTTGGCTTTACGAGGGCATGGCCAAGGCTTTTCGCGAAGGCGCTGCCCGGCTTGCGGTTTCCGGGAATGACCCCAAGGCCTTAGAAGGCCTTCCCCCTGAGCGCATCGGACGGGCCCAGCAGGCGCAGAACCGAGCCTACAAGCCAGCCCTCGAGGCCATCACCGAGTTCGTCACCAACTGGACCATCGTCCCCTTCGCCCACCCCGGCTGGGCCAAGGCGGTCTTCCCCGGGCTTCCGGT
>LJSS01000076.1_pt1 | contig 17291 bp, 10 predicted proteins | sample 890271 | NCBI WGS metagenome assembly LJSS01 (sample SAMN03797534, study PRJNA294671) | hot springs metagenome | isolation source: water from Lobios Hot Spring | place: Spain: Lobios, Galicia | collected 2011-02-08
CTTCCTCCTACCCCAACTCCAGGCCACTTGGCAGAGGCGACCCCACCTGGGCCTTCCGAACCTGTTTCGCCAGGTACCTCGGCTGGAGACCAACCAACGCCGCTGCCCTCAGCCGACAGCCGGTCGGCGGTTGAGGCCACGAAGCCAACGCTGCTTTCCGTCCGTGTGCCAAGCATTTTAGAATTCCTGCCCTTCCTGCGCGAAGAGTTGGGTCTGACCGACGAGCGCTCTGCGCCTCCTGCCGAGCCAACCCAGACCCATCAAGCGGTTGTAGCTCTCAATACGCCGCGGGAGGATGGTCCGCGCCTACGCAAGCGTCGACGGCGCCGGAAGGTAGATGCCAAACAGATTGTGCCTCCTCAAGCCGATGCGGTGTGGGCGAAGCTTCCCCAATACCTGCGCTACTTGGCTGAGTGGACCGACGATAGCGTCACACGCCGGTACTATCCTGCACGCATTCGCGAGAGTCGGGAAGAGCTGATAGCGCGCCTAACGGATCCGGTGTTGACCTTGGAGGAGGTAGCGCGCTTGTTGGGAGTTTGTCCGGCAACGGTTCGGCGCTACACCGATCGCGGGTGGCTGAAACACTTCCGCACCGAGGGCAATCAACGACGGTTCCGTCTATCGGACATCGTTGCCTTCTTAGAGGAGCGGGCACTGCGCCGGCCATTGGGTAATCGCAATGCTTATCAATCTGCCTCTACGGAGGCGGACGAAACGCCGTGAAAGTTGCTATCTTCTCCGAAAGCTACCTGCCCTACCTGAATGGGGTGAGTGTCTCCATTCATATCCTTCATGAAGAGTTGACGCGCCGAGGGCACAGCGTATGGATCTATGCACCCAGATACCCGGGCTATCGGGATGAGGTGCCGGTGGTACGTCGGCTGCCCTCATTCAGGACCCCGTTTGAACCCGATTATCCGATTGGTTGGTTCTTGGCGCCGCGGCTGTGGCGCGAGTTTCGTCAGCAGGGGTTTGATGTAGTTCACACTCATACGCCGTTTTTCGTGGGTATGGCGGGCGCCAGTTGGGCACGGCGGGCAGGCATCCCTCTTGTCAGCACTTATCACACCCTGTACGAGGAGTATCTGCACTATGTGCCGGGCTTTGTGCCCAGGGGGCTGGTGCGTCGCGTGCTGCGTTGGCATCTGAAACGCTACTACGAGCAGGTGGCTCTTGTGATAACTCCCTCAGAGATCGGGGCGGAGGTGCTCCGCCGATACGGCGTGAGTAGGCCTATCACATGCATTCGCAACCCGGTGCTGCCGTTTCCGCCCTACACGAAGGAGCAAGCTCGGGCCGAGTTAGGCATTCCCAACGATGTGTGGATGCTGCTGTATGTGGGGCGTATGGCACCCGAGAAGAACGTAGATGTGCTGTTGAAGGCGATGCCCCACATCCTACGAGGTTGTCCCAAGGCTCGCCTCTGGCTGGTAGGGCCTGGACCCGCGCTGGAATCGCTCAGAGCACAGGCCGAGGCGCTTCAGCTGGCCGATACGGTGCACTTTACTGGCGCGGTTCCACGCGATCGGGTATCGCTCTACCTATTAGCAGCTGACCTGTTCACGTTCCCCTCGGTGACGGAGTCGCAAGGCTTGGTGCTGGACGAGGCCCAGGCGGCGGGATTGCCCTGTATTGTCGCAAATGGTGGGGGTGCTCCTGAAGCGGTGGATTACGGGCGTACGGGGCTAATTGTAGAACCGACGCCCGAGGCGTTTGTTGAAGCGATACTTCGCCTCACACGCCATCCCGAGGAGCGAGAAGTACTTGCTCAACGCGCCATCGTGAAGCGAGAGATTCTCTCGGTGCCGGCAGTCATCGACCGAGTGATTGCTGTTTACGAGCAAGCCCAATCGCTTTATAAAGCGAAGGTGTGCTCGCAAGGGGCGGCGGAGTAGTTGGGGACTGCTACTCCACCGTCACGCTTTTGGCGAGGTTGCGAGGCTGGTCTATTTCGCATCCTCTGAGCCGCGCCACATGATAGGCGAATAGCTGGAGCACAGGGATAGAAACCAACGGGGAAAGCTCCTCTATCGGCAGGTGCGGGATGCGCACTGTGTAATCTGCCTCTTGAGGTAGGAGGGTATCGTCCTCCGTGGTGAGCAAGAACACCGTTCCTTGGCGCGCTTTGACCTCCTTGAGGTTGCCCAGCAGTTTCTCGCGGGTGCGTTTTTGGGTGGAGATGAATACTGCTATCACCCCCGGTTCGATTAGCGCCAGCGGGCCGTGCTTCATCTCGCCTGCAGGTGGCTCCTGAGTGGGCACATAGGCGATCTCCTTGATTTTGAGGGCACCCTCCATCGCCACGTACGCATCTACCCCACGCCCCAAATAGAAGGCAAGGGGCGCTTGGTAGAGCGCTTGAGCGATGTCGCGCACCTGGGGCTCCGTCTCTAAACTGCGTGCGATGAGCGAGGGCATCTGCATGAGTGCTTTGACACCCTCCGAGTAGGCCTGCATTGGGATGGTGCCGTTCACACTGGCAAGGAACAGGGCCAACAGAGAAAGCACGGTGACCTGAGTGCTGTAGGCCTTGGTTGAAGCTACGGAGATTTCGGGGCCGGCCTGAGTGTAGAGCACATGGTCGCATTCACGGGCGATACTGCTACCAACCACGTTCACGATGCCCAAGGTGGTGTAGCCCGCCTCGCGACAGAGTCGGAGCGCCGCGAGGGTGTCAGCGGTCTCGCCGGACTGACTGATGAAGATGGCGAGCGTGTTGGGTTGGAGGATTGGGTCGCCATAGCGGAACTCGGAGGAGTAGTAGACCTCAACGGGTCGGCGCAGCCAGCGTTCCAGCAAGAACTTGCCGACGAGGCCTGCATGGTAAGCGGTGCCACACGCCACGATCAAGATGCGGCGGAACTTTTGCCAATCGTCTACGTCCAGCTTCAACTCGGGGAAGGCGATCTCGCCATTGAGCTTTAGCCGTCCCCGCAGGGTATCGCGCACCGCCTCAGGCTGTTCTAAGATCTCCTTGATCATGAAGTGCTCATGTCCGCCCTTTTCTGCGGCTTCAGCGGACCAAGTGATCTCTACGGGCGGGCGCTCCACGGGGGAGCCATCGAGCCGTATCAGGTGCACGCTGTCGCGAGTGATCGTGCCCAGGTCGCCATTTTCCAGCAGGATCACGCGCCGAGTGTAGGGTAGCAGGGCAGGGATATCGGAAGCGACAAAGTTTTCACCTTCACCCAAGCCGATCACCAAGGGCGAGTCGTTGCGTGCCACGACCACACGGTCGGGATACTGACTAAACATCACGGCGATAGCATAGGAGCCCCGCACGCCTTGGAGGGCACGCCGCACCGCTTCTTCCGGAGTGTCGCACAGGGGGAGCTGCTCTTCTATCAGATGCGCCAGCACTTCAGTGTCCGTTTCCGAGCTGAAGCGATGTCCGCGCACTGCCAGCTCTTGGCGCAGCTCTAAGTAGTTCTCTATGATCCCATTGTGCACGACGGCCACCTTGCCGTCCTCGTCGGTATGGGGATGGGCATTGGGGTCATTAGGGATGCCATGCGTTGCCCAGCGTGTATGGGAGATGGCCAAACCGTGAGCCTCTACTCCATTGAGCCGTTCGGCAAGGTGCTGGATCTTGCCCGCACGCTTCATCACTTCCAAGCGGTTGCCACTCCAGAAGGCGACCCCTGCCGAGTCGTACCCTCGGTACTCCAGACGTTTTAGCGTGTCTAACACGATCTCTATTGGTGGCCTGGGCCCAATGTAGCCTGTGATACCGCACATGGTTGCCGTCCTTTTATTTTGGCATAAGCATACCCCAAGGCTATAACTTGGAGGTCCGAATGGAGGCCCAGGGCGGTATCCCAAGGCAGCAAGAGGCGGTATAGGATGAGCAACTGTGCTCGCCCCTGACAGGATGAGCAACTGCGCTTGCCCCTAATCGGTGGTTTGGCAGGTAGGTCTCAATGGGAGCTGTTGGCGACGGCGTGCCACGAACCAGGCTAAGCCCGCTGCCAGCCTTACGCTCGACGTTTCAAGAACAAGCGCGCCCTGGGCGGTAGATAGGGTGGCACGGTAGCAAGGTCAAGCTGCCCCGCCTCGTCGGGGTTCAAGCCAGCAGAGAGGCCCAGTTCGGCTTACTACACACGCTGTTGCGTTAAGGTGGGCAGCATGCTTGCGTCAAGCCCTGTCTGGGTAGGAGGGAGGGGCCCAGCGTCGCAGTAGATAGGAAGCGTGGTTGTGCAGCCCGTGCTGTTCAGCTTGAGCCTGTGGTGCACGATTGGCCACCAAAGAGTGTTGAAACATCTATCGCTATGAAGGCGAGGGTGGGAGGTGCATAGTTAGGGGTATCTCCCTCATCTTGGGTACAATATGTGGTGATGAGCACTCCCATCGGGCGAGAGGTTCGGCAGGTTTCCATCGAAGAAGAGATGAAGCGCTCCTATCTGGATTACGCGATGAGCGTAATCATTGCGCGTGCGCTTCCCGATGTGCGTGATGGCCTCAAACCCGTTCAGCGCCGGATCCTGTATGTGATGCGGGAGCTGGGCTTGACTCCCGACTCCCCTCACACAAAGTCTGCAAAGGTCTGTGGTGAGACCACGGCCAACTATCACCCGCACGGTCAAGAGGTGGTCTACCCAACGTTGGTGCGCCTGGCGCAAGATTTCAACATGCGCTATCCCCTGGTGGATGGTCAGGGCAACTTCGGGAGCGTGGATGGAGACCCGCCAGCGGCGATGCGCTACTGCGTGACAGCCGATACATTGCTCCACTGTGAGCTGGGATTGGTTCCGATGGGTGAACTGGCCGAGCAAGAAGAGATAGACGTACGCGTGCTCTCGGCGGGAGGACGGATCCAGCGGGCCGTCAAATGGTTTGATTGCGGCGAGCATCCTATTCTGTATCTGCAAACTGAATGTGGATATACCTTGAAGGGCACTCCAAATCACCCCGTGCTCACCTGTGTAGTGGATGCGACAGGCAAGCCGCGCCTGGCGTGGAAGACGTTGGATAACCTGCACGTGGGCGACTATGTGGTAATTTATCGTGCTCCCCAGCCTGCTGTATGGAGCGGGCGTCCGTTAGTCTCCTTGGAGGCCTCTCCTCCCACGGCCTCGCATGCCCAGCGACCCAAGCTGCCTAAGGTCTTAGATGAGCCTTTGGCCAGCTTGATAGGGGTCCTAACTGTGCGGGGTAAGTTTGCCTCGAACCGCGTGGAGTTCACTTGCGCTCCGGGAGAGTTTGCCGACCACCTCCTTTCTTGCTGGCAAGCCTGCTTCCCAGATCACTCCTTACGCCGTGAGCTTCGTGAGGGGGACGACTGTGAGGGGCGCCTGTGCTGGCAGATGTGGGCGCTCGGTATGCCAGTGGCCCAGTTCTTCGTTCAGCTTGGTTTGCAGGGAAGTTTGGCTGAACGCCGAGTACCCCCACTCATCCTGCGCTCGCCGTTGCATGTGCAGGCTGCATTTCTGCGTGCATTATTTGAGGCCGGCGGGACGGTAGAATGGTTGGATAGCCACTCCCCGTCTGTTTCGCTCCGCGCCAAAAGCCCAAGCCTGCTCCAACAGGTGCAGGTAATGCTCTTATCGTTTGGCATTGTGAGCCGACTGCACGCTGAGGAAGAGGCTGGCACTTACCGCCTGCTGATTGTGGGTTCGGGGGACCTTGTGCGCTTCCAGGCAACGCTTGGTTTCCTCTCGTCGGCTAAGCGCAAGGCATTAGCGGAGATCGTTCAGACGAGCTGGGAGCCTGAGGAGACCGACAGGGTGCCCTTCCTAAGGGCTTATCTGAGTCGCGTTGCTCGGCAGTACCACAACTGGCTTAACAAAGCCGGCCTCGAGCAAGGGGAGCGCTTGCGCGAGTCGCTTTCTGACGAGTCGCTTTCTGAGTTAGTCGGCATGCTGAGCGCTTCTGAGTTGGTAAGCATGCTGAACCCTGAGGAGGCCGAGTTGGCTGTGGCGCTGGCCGAGGGCCGCTACTACTTTGACCGTGTGGCTTGTATAGAGCCTGCAGGGGTTGAGCGGGTCTACTCCATCCGAGTGGCGAGCCCGTGCCATTCGTTCGTGGCGAACGGCTTTATCAACCACAACACCGAGGTACGACTAACTCCCATCGCGATGGAGATGCTCGCCGATATTGAGAAAGAGACTGTGGACTGGATGCCCAACTATCTCCAGAGCACCGAGGAGCCGACGGTGTTGCCCGCGCGGTTTCCGAACCTGTTGTGCAACGGGGGCAGCGGTATTGCGGTAGGAATGGCGACCAACATTCCCCCTCATAACTTGGCTGAGGTGGTAGATGCGCTCATTTACCGACTGGAGCATCCCACTTGTGGTTTAGAGCCGATACTCAAACTGCTTCCCGGTCCCGACTTCCCGACGGGTGGACTGATTTTGGGTACGCGGGGTATCCGCCAGGCCTACGAAACGGGGCGCGGGAGCATCGTGGTGCAGGCGAAAACCCAGATTGAACCGCTGGACGGCGGGAAGAGCGCCATCGTTATCACTGAGCTGCCGTACCAGGTGAGCAAGGCGCGCCTGGTTGAACAGATCGCTCAGCTGGTCAAATCGGGCAAAGTGGAGGGCATCACCGACATCGCGGACTACTCCGATCGAACGGGCATGCGGGTGGTGATAGAGCTGCGTCGGGATGTGAACCCGAACCGGATGCTCAACACGCTTCTGAAACACACTGCGTTGCGCACCACGTTCGGAGCGATCCTGTTGGCGCTGGTGGACAACGTGCCCCGCGTGATGAGCCTGTTGGACCTGCTGGACCACTATTTGAGCCATCGGCGCACCGTGATTGAGCGGCGCACGCGCTACGAGCTGTACCGTGCTAAGTCGCGCGCTCACATTTTGGAAGGTCTTCAGATAGCGCTCAACTTCCTGGACGAGATCATCCGCCTGATTCGTACCTCGGAGACCGCCGAGGTTGCCCGGCGTGAGATGATCCGACGCTTCGGGCTGACAGCGCTCCAAGCCGACGCGATTTTGGCAATGCAACTGCGCCAGTTAGCGCGCTTGGAGCAGGAGAAAGTTGCTGAAGAGTACCGGGGCTTGTTGCGCGAAATCACTCGCCTGGAGCATATCCTCTCCGAGCCCAAGATGGTTGAGGCTATCATGAAGGAGGAGCTTCGCGCACTCAAGGAGAAGTATGGCGACGCCCGACGCACACGCATCGTAGCGCGCGAGGCGGAAGAGATCGCTGAGGAAGATCTCATCCCCGAAGAGGAGACCCTGGTGCTCATCACCCGGGATGGCTACATCAAGCGCGTCTCCATGGACGCCTATCGCTCCCAGAAGCGCGGCGGGAAGGGCGTGATTGCGACCGCAGCCCGTGAGGAAGATGAGGTGGAGCACCTGTTCCAAGTCAGCACGCACCACTACATTCTCTTCTTCACCGACCGCGGACGAGTGTATCGCTTGAAGGCTTACGAGATTCCCGAGAGTTCGCGCCAAGCGAAGGGCACAGCAGTTATCAACTACATCAACATCCAGTCGGATGAGCGGGTCACAGCGACCGTCTCGGTGCGAGATTTCAATGCCCCGGGCTACCTCACAATGGTCACGCGCTTAGGTGAAATCAAACGCACACCGCTTAGCGAGTTTGCCAATCTTCGCTCCAATGGCTTGAATGCGTTTGACTTGGAGCCAGGAGACGCGCTTGGATGGGTGCTTCACACCACAGGGCAAGACGACATCCTGTTGGTCACAAGGGCGGGCTTGGCGATCCGGTTTCCCGAGACCGATGTGCCTGTGCGCTCGCGCGCGGCAGGTGGGGTCAAAGCGATTAAGCTCGGCAGAGACGACGCGCTGGTTTCGGCCTGTAGAGTGGTGCCCGATGCGATGCTGTTGGTCGTCTCTGAGAACGGCTACGGTAAGTGCACTCCACTCAAGGAGTATCGCGTGCAGTCGCGTGGTGGAAAGGGCATCTTCACGATGCATGTGACGCGCAAGACCGGCCCGGTGGTCGCCGCAGAGGTAGTAGAACGGGATGATAAACTTATCCTGGTCACCGCTTACGCAAAGGGGATCCGCCTCCGTGTGGGAGACCTCCGCGTGACAGGTCGCATCGCGCAAGGTGTGAAGCTGATTGATCTGGCTGAGGGCGACAGCGTCGCCGCAGTCACGCGTATTGTGCTGGGCAAGCGGCTGCAGGAGGCGAGTACGGAACCCATGCAGAGTTAGCTATGGACAGGCTTGGCTAAGCACACCGAGCGCCCTGCTAAATCCTCGGCATCCAAAACATCGTGTCAGGTACCACTCTACAATACCACGATTCCCCCAGCCTACCGATGTGGTCGGAGAGGGTGTTGTCTACCAGGGGCCCCTCTTTGAGCAGGTGTTCAGCGATATGGAAGCAGAGCACTTCACCGATCACGTAGTTGGCGGAGAGGGGGCCCTCGCCGTGGGAGATGATCTGGAACAGTTTACATTCCATTTGGATAGGGCTTTCGGCTACTCGGGGAGGGCGCACTTTTTCAGAGGCCAGCGGGGTTAGTCCCGCCCTCTCAAACTCGCTCACCCCATATTCGTACTCGTGGGCGGTAAGGTTCATGCGCTCTGCTAAGGTGTAGGGCGCGATATTGATCACAAACTCGCCCGTCTGGCGGATGTTAATCAGGGTATCTTTGGGGCGCCCGTCACGAAAGTTCGTGGTAGAAAAGACCACCGAGGGTGGGTTAGCACCACCCGCATTAAAGAAGCTATACGGGGCAAGATTGAGTACTCCCTCAGCGGAGCAGGTGCTGACCCAGGCGATGGGACGAGGTACAACACAGGTAATCAGTAGGGCATACGTATCTCGCGGCCCTAACTCGCTCGGTAGAAAGGTTCGGATCATCGTCCAAAAGGATACCTTAGGGCTGCCCCTGAGGCAGGGGCTGGTACTCGGTCTCGTGGCATAGCTCGCGCCAGGTAGAGCCGTTGAGCGTACAGAGGCGCCACAGTCGTACTCGCACACCTGCGCGCCCTGCCTGGGGCCGGAACCCAGTCACCCGGGCAGGCCTCTGTATGACCACCTGTTCGCACTCTATCTGGCATTTTGGAACCAGCTTTTGGATCTGCTCGGGAGTAGCTTTGGCTTCAATCCGGCACCAGAGGCGCTCGCCCGTGAGGCCACAGGCGATCCGAACGGGGAACGGATAGGGGTTGCGAAGGCGTAGGTCGGCAACCCCTTGCGCCACCGCTGCGTCCAAGCCTGGCGCCACATAGCTGGGTGCGATCGTGTGGGGGTGGCGTTCCTCAATCGTTAGGCCGGCCAGCAGGGCGGCATTGTACAAAGTTGACGATGTTTGACACACGCCCCCGCCCCAAGCAGGAACCAGCACGCCGCCATAGCTGACGGGAGCACGTACATACCCCTCTGAGCGGACCCAGGGACCGACACACCGGTTGAACGACCAAGCCGAACCGGGAGCGATCACCTGGTGATGAACTTGCTGTGCAGAACGTTGGGCATTGTGGCGCTGGCCTGCAGTACGACCTGTTAGGCTGGTGGAGAACTCGGCGAGCGTATACCAGGTGGGTGCAGTGGATTGACATGCGTTTAGCAAGCATAGTGTCAACAGCGTTGCCGCCATTATGCCCGTTTTGGACCGGTTCAGGGCAACATCGGAAGGGGTGGACAAAGGCCGACGCCGCACACTTGGTGGATTCGCTACCTGAGAGGCGATTCCTGCTTCAGGCGGTGTGCTTTTGATAGGCACATACACGGTTGCGTCCAGAGCGTTTGGCAGTATAGAGGGCTAAATCGGCGTTGTAGATTAGGTTAGCAGGTGCAGCACCTGGCTGATGCTCTGCGACCCCGAAGCTGGCGCTAATCGGTGCATAGGAGCTCTCAATCTGTTCTATCGCCCGGCGGAGCCGTTCGGCTACGCTTAGGGCCGACTCCAGGGTTGTGCCAGGCAGTAAGACGACGAATTCCTCGCCACCATAGCGTGCTAAAACGTCATAGGGGCGAGCATGATGGCGTAGCACCGCCGCTACCTGGCGCAATACCTCGTCGCCAGCAGGGTGTCCGTAGGTATCGTTGAGCTGCTTGAAGTGGTCCACATCTAACATGATCAGGCTCAATGGTTGATTGAGTCGGTCAGCGCGCTGGACCTCTACGTGCAGGGCCGACTGAAAAGCAGCGTGGTTAAGCAGCCCAGTCAGCCCATCGGTTCGTGCCGCTTGCTTTAGCTGCTCGTTCTTTGCGCGAAGCATCTCATTGAGGGCCAGCAGCTGCCGATGGAGTGACTCCAGCTCAGCAGTGCGGGCTAATATCTCTTGACGCTGGCGCTCTTGATGCTCAAACGACTGCTGGAGGTTGTCTGCCATGCGATTGAACACCTTCGCTAAGTAGCCAAACTCGTCCCGGGCAGGGTAGTTTATACGAGCCGTCCAATCGCCATGGGCAAGGCGCCCTACCACATGCAAGAACGAGCTTAGATGTCGGCGGACAAACAGTATCATCATCAGGCTGGCGCCCAGGGTGAGGAACGCGCTGATTACCCAGGAACCGTATCGAGTGTACAAAAGCGACTGACGCGTTGCAAGACTTTGCGAGGGGTCAATGGAGGAGACTATACTTGCAATTGGCCAACCTTCGGTGCTGAAGATTGGCAGGGAAACCGACACCGCGTGGCCTGAGTGCTCGCTAAACTGAGGACTTCGCAGGGGCACGGCCTCATGCGATTTGGAAGGCGGGTGCGGCACAAGCCGGCCACGCCCAGCTCCTAATAAGGCGAGCTGGATGCGTTCGTCAACCTCCTCGACGAAACATATCACCCCGTAGACCACATTAGTGAGCTCGTCATCACGGACAGGGCCCCAAGCGACCATAAGGAGGCGCCCCTTGTGTTGCATTAGCTTCACATCGCCAATCCCCTGTCGTGCACGCTCGTAGAGGGTGCGTTGCGTTCGGAGGATCGTGTCGGGATGCCATCCCGAATAGCCTAATAACATCCCCTTGGAATCCCAGACCACCACGCTCTCATAGCCCAGATGGGTGGATACCCAATCCCAGATGTTGCTCGCCAGCCACGCCGTATCTTTGCGTTTGATGGCTGAGGCCGCATCGCCCCAAATACAGTAGTCTTCAAGATGGCGCTGAAACCTTCGCATCTCGTGTTTGAGTGCCATCTGGGCCGACTTCAGCTGATGGAGGAGCGCAATGCGGTATTGCATATCCACGATACGAGTCGTTTGACGATGGTTGAACCAGAGGTAGGGGATCTGAAACGCGAGGATGGTGAGGAAGAGCAAAAGAGCAAATCGCAGCCCGGCGGGAATACAGACGAACGAGCGGTGCAGGTATTGCAGCCCGTTTTTTAGGCCAACACCTCCGTTCCTCAGACGCAGTGGCACATTAAAGGTTATTCCACAGGGCGTGGGGTATTTGTAGAAACTTTTCGCCTCCACACCTGCCAGAAGGTTTTCAAATAGGTCCGAAAGCGGGGGATGCATCCCAGGGAGAGGAGGGTCAAGGCTGCACCGATTCCGATTCTCAGAAGCGCTCCACCCTGATTGAGGAGGTAGCATAGTCGGGCGTGCCTTGCGCCATAAAACTTGCGGAAGAAGCGCTCCTTGCCGCGGTTGTAGAGAATGATCATCTCGGCACGGTGTGCCAAGCCACTCGCTCCCAGGTGATGGATGAAGCGAGCATCGTGAACGTAGGCGATTTTACCTCCCGCTTGGCGGAGCCGAAAGCATAGGTCGGTGTCCTCGCAGTAGAGGAAGTAATCCTCATCAAACAGGGGGAACTGCCCATCTTGTTGGCGCCTCAGCATCAGGCAGGCGCCCATCACCTGCTCGGTCTCAATCGTGCTGTTGAAATCCCACCAGGTGCGCCAGTAGCCGCCGAATAGCCGTGTGCGTGGCAACAGCTTTTCTAACATCGTCTGCTCACAAAACACGGCCCAGAGGGTCAACTCAGAGGCACAGGAGGGCTGGATCGTCCCATCGGGATAACGTAGCTGGCCTCCGCAGGCTGCAAATTCTGGGTGGGTATCCATAAAGGCGACGAGCCTTTCGAGCGCGCCCTCCGTGGCCCGAATGTCGGCATTGAGTAGGAGCGCGTAGCGCCCCTGTGCTTGCCTTAAGCCCTGATTGCATCCTGCGCCAAAACCTCGGTTCTCTGTGTTTGCGATAAGATGTACCTCAGGAAACTCTGCCCGCACCATTTCGGCGCTTCCGTCGGACGAGGCGTTATCCACCACAATGAGCTCCAACGGAAGGGTCTGTTTCGCCCCCAGAAGCGATGCGAGGCATTCGCGCAAAAGTGCCCGCGTATTGTAGCTGACAATGATCACGGAGAGGTCAGGAGCTGGGTGGGGCATCGGTATAGGCCAATCGCACGGTATAAGCGTAGCCGGTACGATGGGCGGTCCGTTGGCAGGCAACCACCCGTGCCCAGCGCTCGGTGGGGGTGCTTTTAGTGAGGGTAGACGGTAGCCTTAGGAGCAGAAGTGCCCCTTCCGGCACGCTCACCGGGCTAACTAAGCGCATCCCTCCCTGGCTTATGTCCTGTATCCAACCGATCCAGCGGTCACCCCCATATTCAATCTCCACCTTGGCTTCGCCACGCACCAAGGTGCGCTCGTATCGTCGTCGCTGCATATAGCGCCAAGTGGAAGTGAGCTGTAGCCCGATTAGCGAAGGGTTTGTGCAGCGCGCTGTGCATTGAATAGAAGCAGTATAAATCCCAGCTGGCAAAGCGGCTTCCAAAGTACCCACTGTGCCCTGAGGAAACGAAACGGGCAGCCCGCTCCGAAGCGGGGGAACCAACCAGAGTGTCTCACCTTGCCGGTGGTGGAAGAGGGTTTTGAACTGCCGACCGTCCACGGTTAGGCGGACCAAGGTTCCGGCCTCTAAGGATGGCTGGGGGATCGTACCTTCGCCCCGGCATCGGCAAAAGATGAGAGCTATTCCCATCCCTCCCAACAGGGCTACTACCGCGATCGTCAGCAGTGTCCAATCGCTCATGGCGTGGCTTGATTGATGGCTTTTCGCACGGCCTCCAGCTCACGCAGGGATTCCAAGCGCAGGAGGCTGGCACGTTCCTCGTCTTCCGAACGGCGTTGGAGCAAATATCGTGCCATGTGCTGAGAGGACTGGCCAAGGAGTTGTGCGCTGAAACGCAGTCGCTGAACCGACTGACGTAGCTGAGCGCAAGGTTGAACTGCCTCCAGCCAGGCGCTCATCCGTAGGGTGCGCAAGGTGTGCTGCTCGGCACGGGCCTGGAGCGCTCGCCAGTTCGGGGTGGAGGAACGGGATTGTTGGCGCAGCTCCAGCAGCTCGTTTGCAAGGTCGGTTAGAGCACCGCTGACTACCAGAAGCCATACTGGGAACTCTTCTTCACCCAGCTGGACCGGCTCGGTAAGCAGGGGTTCAAACCGGCGGGTGGCACCCGCTATCAAGTAAGCGCACCAGGTACGTTGCGGGCTCTCACCCTGCCACTCTTTCAGGATCGCCTCCGCTGCGCTCAATTGGCCCCCTTGAAGCAAGCTCTCAATGAGCGCTTTCCGGAGCGCTTCCGAGTCGGGTACCAATCGGAGTGCGGAGCGGAGCGACTCAACGGCCTCATCTAAGTTGTTTCTTTCGCGCAGGAGCTTTACGCGCTCCAGGTGGAGAGTGCTGTCTGTGGGTGATAGCTGGAGCGCTGCGTCGAGCTCTTGAAGGGCGTTTTCATGCTGGTTGAGGCGGCGGTAGACTTGGGCCAGCTGGAGACGTAAACTGGTCTCGGTTGGGTTGCGGTGGATGAGGGAGCGTAGGTGCAAAACTGCTTCCTCCCACCGCGCCTCTTGGATAAGCGACGGGAGCAGTTTGGCAGGGTCTTGAGGAGGTTGAACTGGCGTGGAACGTGCACGGGTGCTATGGGTGGAAGATGAAGGCGCCGGTGGGGTAGGGGGTAGATCGGCCCACACTTCAGTGTCCAGGCGAAGCGCCAACGTGCGCGCAAGCGATTGGAGAACCGACTCCTTAGCGCCTGGATCGGAGCCGCCCTTCTGGAGCCCTTCTGCTGACCACAAAGGGGATCGCCGGCCCAGTTGCCATAGCTCGGCCCGATACTCAAACTGGGCGCCTATTTGGGCACATCGCACGCGCAGCACATAGGTCGCTTGCCACGCCCGTGCCAGCTGCGCCAACAGGTCAGGCGAGGGTTCTGCTAACCGCTCGGGCGGTATGCGCCGCTGCTGGGCGAACTGCAGGGCGATCGGATGATCAGGGCGATACCACTCTATTTGTACCTTGCGCAACTCTTGCAAGAACGGGACCAAATAGGGCTGAAGCGAGATGTTGGGATCTATTTTCTGGCCCTCCTGTTCCACGTGGGGTGCGCGCTCTTGGTAAATAAGCAGGATTGGCTGGGCCAATGCTCCGGACCACAGCCACCCCCATCCAAGTGCCCATAAGACAAGCCGAGCACGTGCCGCCCAACTGACTACTCTTCGCATAGACGCAGTCCGTTCTGGCAGGCGGCGATGGCTTGGCGGGCGTTTTCAACATCATGACCCTGCTGGATCTGGCGCTCGTACTCGCTAATAGCTTGTAGGAAATGGTGGCGGGCATTAGCAAGCTCACCCAAGCGCAGGTAGCAGATGGCCATCTGTTGGAAAATGGGCCCTTTGAACTCGGTTTGCGCGAGCGCTTGGCGGTAGGCGTTGAGCGCTTCGCGATAGTTGCCCGCCATCTGGTGGCTCTGGGCTTGGGCTATGAAGTTATTAGATGGGGCGGATTGCGAAGGGCGATTGGCCAAGCTCCCCTTACGAGCGGGATAGACCCGTATTTCGTAGACTCCACGCTGTTCGGTCTCACGCACCTGCACATCGGGCATCACTTCGGAGCTGCCCGTATTGGAGGTGGATGGGGTGGATGTTGCGAGGCTGGAAGGGTTTTCTGATCCATTGCGCGTGCGCCTGGTGTTTTCGGCGGGGGGAGACGTCAGGGGCGTAATGGGGCCGCGCAGGCTGGTGCCGGGCGTATTGGCGGGTGCAATGGTCACGCGGGAGGGATCAAGCACGACAGGAGGAACGGCGCCGTTGGATGGGTTAGCAGGTACTGGCCTTGGCACCGCTTGGTGCTCTTCAGGCTCGGTCGGTGGGCGCGTGAGTGGGGGGCGCGGGGTAGACCCTGCAGTCTCTGCGGGCGCTGGAGCAGGAGGTTGGGCAACATGGCTCGGCGTAGACCAACGCAGCACCAGCGCCAATCCCACGATTAGCATCAAACTGACACCCATGAAGGCCAGCACGACGGGCAAGGTTTCCTTCCAAATCGGCTTGCTTTGCTCCAACTTGGCCTGAGCTTGACTGCGTAGCACTTCCAATCGCAGCCGCTCCGACACACTCAATGGGTTGAGCTCCAGCACGCGCTCGTAGGCGCGGATCGCATCCGAAGTCTGGCCTAACCGCTCGTGGAGTGCGCCCTTTAGCGAGAGCGCGGGAATAGAGTTGGGATTGAGTACCAAGGCCCCCTCGCAAGTCAGGAGCGCTTCACTGTAGCGCTTCTGCTGCAATAACGCCATCGCCTCCCTTATAAGACGCTCCTCGCTCTCTACACCTGACGGAGGTGCATCAACCACTTCCGTCATCGGCTCGCCCTTCATCGGTTATCTCCCCCAAACCCAGCGACCTCTATTGTACCCAAGATAGTGGGCTGTCGGCTTAGCAGAGCGGGAAGCTGGTTGGTCTCCGCCTACGCAACTCAGAGAGCACCTAAGGGTCTTCCGCTTCCAGGGTGGCCACGAGCTGGGTTGTTTATACGCGTGTTTCTTCCTCTTCAGCCTCAGTGAGGGTGCCGACCAGCGCTTGCTCCACCGGCTTTGCGCCCCGCTTCCAAATCAGACGTCCCAAGAACTGGGTGATGTCGTCCATCAAGGTGTACATGCAGGGAATAACGATCAGTGTGAGCAGGGTGCTGACCAGCATACCGCCCATGATTACAATGCCCAGCGGCGCGCGGAACTCGCTTCCCCGTCCCACTGCCAGCGCGATCGGTACCATCGCTAACACCAGGGAAAGCGTGGTCATCAAAATAGGGCGTAGCCGAGTCTGCCCCGCCTCCAGAAGGGCTTCGGTGCGCGGGAGACCACGCTGGCGGAGCGTGTTCGTAAAGTCCACCAGCAGAATCGCGTTCTTGCCCACAAGCCCCACCAGGGCAATGATGCCGATCATGGAGATGATGTTTAGTTCCGAGCGGAACACGATGAGGGCCAACAGAGCACCCACAAGCGCTTGGGGCTGACTGAACATAATGATGAACGGGTAGAGCCAGTTCTCAAACAGAGCAACCATCAGTAAGTAGACCAGGATAAGGGCCAGCAGGAGCGCCTGCACCATATAGGCTCCTTCACGTACCATCACCTCATTCTCACCCTGCCACTGCAGCCGTACGCCAGGTGGGATGGCGTTGGCTTCGCGCAAAGCGTTGTCAATCTGTTGGCGTATGTTGCCCGGCGTATAGCCCGGAAGCAAGTTCGCCATCACTGTGACGCACCGTTGGCGGTCGGTGCGCTCGATTTTGGCTGGGCCCTCACCCAGCTGAACAGTCGCCACGTCGCTGAGGTAGACTGGTGCTCCCTGAACATAGGCAACTACCAATTGGTTTAGGTCGGCTGTGCGCTGCCGCTGATCCTGGCGGAGACGTACACGCACGCTGTATTCCTGACCCGCCTCGCGATACTTTACGTCCGTGTTGCCTTCGTAAGCTGTACGCAAGGTGCTGGCGATGTCGGCAAGGCTAACCCCCAGCTGGGCAGCGCGCTCGCGGTCAACAGCCACCTGCAGCTCCGGCTTGCCCGGTGACCAAGAGAGGTCAGGGTCCTTGATACCCGGAATTCGGCTGATGACGGCGCGTACCTTCTCAGCAGTCTCTAAAAGCGTTTGAATGTCTTTGCCAACCAACCCGATCTGGATAGGGACGCCGAACGCACCTCCCCGAAAGCCTGAGATGGCGTTGACGGCAATTTGAGCGCCTGGGATCTCGCCAATCTTCTGGCGCAATTCTGCTGCGATTTCAATGTCTCGACGGGTACGCAGAGTCTGGTCGTGCTTGACCCAAAAGAGCAGGCTATCCAGTAGCGCCTTCTTCTCGTGGAGGCTGATCTGGATGTTAGCGAAGCGCGGTCCAACATCTCCTGCGCCCACAAACCCTGACGAGGCGCGCCCGATAATGGAGGAGACATACTTAACCTCGGGAATCTCCAGGGCCGCCTTCTCAATGCGCGCCACCACTTCGCTGGTTTGGGCTAAGGAAGCGTCAGGTGGGAGCTTGACAGCAACCTCTATCAGCCCCTGGTCTTGCGAGGGTGCAAACCGAAAGGGCAGCAGGGGACTACCGCTCGCAGCC
>LJSS01000077.1_pt1 | contig 17217 bp, 19 predicted proteins | sample 890271 | NCBI WGS metagenome assembly LJSS01 (sample SAMN03797534, study PRJNA294671) | hot springs metagenome | isolation source: water from Lobios Hot Spring | place: Spain: Lobios, Galicia | collected 2011-02-08
CGGCCCAAGCCCATGATATTCATACGCCACCCCTCCGATGGCCTGCTCCCTGGGGCAAGCGATCTCGTCCGCTGCCGCCAGGCTATGGCCCGCCTGAAGCCTGAAACGTGCCTCGTAGCGGCTCAGCGTCAGCAGCCCGTCGCCGCGTCTGCTCTTAAAGCAGCCGAGCGAGGAGCATGCCAGCCACAACCGCAAGCTGGCCGAACACAACGCTTCCCGCCATATTGGCCACAGCCAGGAAGAACGACCGCTGCTGGAGGAGCGCGAAGGTCTCGAAGCTGAACGTTGAAAAGGTGGTGTACGCCCCCAGGAAGCCAATCGCGAAGAAGAGCCGCCAGTTGGGGTGGATGATAAAGCGCTCGGAGATCAGCATCAGAAAGAAGCCGATGACGAAGCTCCCCGACACGTTGATGGCCAGTGTCCCATAAGGAAAGCTCGTCCCATAGCGCTCGGCAATCCAGCCACCGAGGAGGTACCTGGCATTGGCGCCCAGGAAACCGCCAATGCCGATGATGAGGTACGTCACGCCGCGTGCCTCCTCCAGGTCGCCTCATCGGCTGCTGAATGCATACATGGGCCGTTGGCGCGGCGGATCGCCCACCCTTGGTGCCCTACGTCATCCCCAACCAAAGCGCCACCCATCCCACTGGCGCGGGAGGCTCGCAGCCTCTCCGTGAGCTCCACCTCAGGACAGATTGTCACTGTTGGCGGCGGGTTGCCCTCTTCAGCCGGCACGGTTGTCTCGGCGTCGATCTGACACGGCTTCAGGTGCAATCGTCGGTATGTCCACAAGGAGTTCGTGGTCGAATTGAGCAGTGCTCACAGTTGCGGACCAGGCAGTTGCAGCCGCAGGCATCTGCTCAGGTTGGAACCAGCTCTGGGCGATGAACGTCGGCACGAACGCCGAACCGACCACCACCGTGACTAAGATCGTATATTGGGTCTGGTCGATCATACCATTGGTCAAGCCGTATAAGGCCGAGATACTGCCGAATGTCAGGCCGGTGCTCATCAGCAGCGTCGTGTAATGGCCCTCCCGGGGTGACATACGAAAGAGCCGGGTTGGCGGCCAAATACCACCGAACTTCGTGGCGAGCTTGACGCCCAGCAGCGCCGCGATCAAGGCGAGGCTGGCGAGCAAAGCGGGGAGCGAGACGAAGGTGCCAGCCTTGATGAAGAAGAACGGGGTGAGCATGGTGAACGCGATCGACCGCATGCGTTGCACGAGGTGGTGGCAAGGGCGATGCCAGCGATTTGTGCCGCACCCAGGCCCCAGCCGATGACGAAGTAGGCGAACGCCATCGCCCTCAAAAATGGCACCAGGAAAGAAACGCCACCGATCATCAGGCTGGGCTTGAGGTGCTTGCGGAGCGACTCTGGATCGATCTCCGCTCCGGCCAGAAAGGTCAGGAGCCCCGAGCCCAAGGTTGCCAGGAAGTCGATCCAGGGAGTGGTATGGAAGCCGAGAAAATTCCCTGCCAGAACGCCGACGAAGATCTCGACCAGCGCCTCTGAGATGCCGACGCGGATCGAGATAACACTGGCGATGAACGCCAACCCCATCCAGGCCGCCGCGACAAACCAGATGTTCTCCATGTACGCCCTCCTGCTGTCGAGTGGTAACCACCCAGGGAGCCGGAGGACAGGAGAAAAAAAGCTCCTGACCGCCCTCCCGGGCTTGATCAGGAGCCATCAGCATCGCTGCGGTTCGGGCGGAGGGGACCCCGCCCCGGCGGACTCCATCGCCGGTCGATTGCGAAACCGACGCCAATGTATCACACCCGCCCTGGCCGGTCAAGCGCTATCACAGCGAGTTTCTCTTTCTATCCCAGGTAGGCGTGTTGCGGCCACGCTTGACCGGCCATCGCCCGGCTGCCTATAATGCAACCGATTCGATAAGAGGTTCGCCTGTGTGTGCTGATGATGAAATCGACAACCAGTATGCGTCATGTGCAAGGAGTGACAAGTGAAGTTAAAGCGTGTTTACATGTGGCGTGGGTTCTTGGTTGCACCACCCCTGGTGTTTTCGTTGGGGTGTTTTTTCGGTGAATACGAAAACGACATAGTCATTTGGCCGTTGGGTATCCTCCTCTTTCTCGCCGGTTGGACCGTACGCATCTGGGCGCAAAAGCATTTAGGCTACCGCCTCAAGGTCAAAAGAAGCCTCACGTCGTCCGGCCCCTATGCGCTGCTGAGAAATCCCATCTACATCGGCAACACTCTTCTGATCCTTGCCGCAGTCGTGGCTTCCGAGGTGTTGTGGATGATCCCGTTGACCCTTCTCTGGTGTGCCGCCGTCTATTCCCTCGTCGTGCGGTATGAAGAGCGGCATCTGGCAGAAAAATATGGCGAGGCCTATCTCTCTTACTTGACCGCTGTTCCTCGTTGGCTGCCGCGCTTTGCCAACCCCGCGACCCGCTCACATCTCCAGGCCCCGTTGCGACAGGCTGTGCTGGCGGAATTGTGCGTCCTCCTGGTCATGGGATTGCCACTGGTGAAAGAGATCGTCATCGCGCCATGGATTGAGTAGCGCTAGCGTACCCCTTCCGCCATGTTTACCCCTGACGGCATCGCCGGCGGCGCAGCTCCATACGCTCTACAGCAACATGAGCTTGACACCAGCGATCACCAGGAGAACGGCCAAGAGCCGCAGGAGTGTCGATTCAGGCAACCGACGGGTTCCGAGCTCTGCCCCCAGCCAGCCGCCGACGCTGGCCGCACTGGCCCACACGGCGAAAGCTTGCAGGGAGACAAGGCTCGGCACCCATTGCACGGTCAGCCCATAGCCCACAATGCCGGCGATCGAATTGACTAGGATCAAGGCGGAGGAAAGCGCTGCGGTTTGACGCGGCCCAGCCCAACCCACCATCAGAACAAGAGGGCTCAAGAAGATGCCACCACCGATCCCCGTCAGCCCGGAGAGCAAGCCGATGACCGCACCGGAGAGCATCGCCACGGGTAGGGGGATGCTCTGACGATCGCCTTTCAGCGGGAGTGGTCTGTGGAAGCATAGACGATAGGCCGCGAAGATGAGTAGACATCCAACCAGTGGCCCATAAAACGCGCTGCGCAAGGTGATTGCCCCGCCAGCGAAGGCGCATGGCATCGAGCTCGCCAAAAACGGCCAGGACAGCGGCCATGAGAAGTGTCCCCTCCGGGAATAGCGCGCTGTCGTCATTGCTGTCACGGCGATGTTCAAGGCCAGCGACGTCGGCTTCATGACTTCTGTAGGCAAGCCGAACAGGGCCATGGCGGCGAGATATCCCGAGCCACCCCCTTGGCCTACGGAAGAATACAGGGTGGTAATGGCCAGAATGCACACGGCCAGGATCGCGATCTCTGGAGGAGCGATCTGGGCCATAAGCTGTCATCAGGCTGGGGCGTGCGCTGTCATAACGTCGGCATCCTCTCACCGCAAAGCTCAGGACCTATTGCAGCGTATACTGCGGTGTCGCCCATCTTACTATCCCCGGCGTGCCTGTCAAGTGAGCCGTCTATGGAACGCCACACCTATCCGTCTTGCCGACAGTCGCGACAGTTCCGGTGCACATTGGCCTGTCGCCGTGGTCGAATTTAATATGCTGGTTCGGCCCCCGCTCGGGGGGGCGAGCATCCCTAAAAGAATTTGGCCAGGGCCATCCCCATGACGACGGCCACCAATCCTAGAACGACGCTGAGTACCATGTTGGCTAGAGCCAAGATGAATGGGCGGTGTTGGCGAAGGGCAAGCTCTCAAAAAAGGTAGAGAAGGTGGCATAAGCGCCAAGGAAGCCGATGGCGAAGAACGGTCGCTTGCCAGTCTATCCTCCTTCATGCCAGAATGGAGACGCGGCAAGACGGCATCCATCGTGCAATTGAGGAGGGATCGGCAACCACATGGCCGCCGCGGTCGAACTCCAGGAGATCTCCAAGAAGATTGGCCGACAGCCCATTCTCGATGGCATTAGCTTCGCGGTCCGTGCCGGGGAGTTATTTGCGCTATTGGGCCCCAGCGGTTGCGGCAAGACCACGACGCTGCGGCTGATCGCCGGCTTCGATCAGCCCTCCTCGGGCACCATCCTGATCAACGGCCAACCCATGGCGGGCCTCCCACCCTATCAACGCGATGTCAATACCGTGTTCCAGAATTACGCCCTTTTTCCCCATCTCACTGTTTGGCAAAATATTGCCTTCGGCCTGGAGATGCAGCGCCTGGAGCGAAGACAGATCGCCGCCCGTGTCGACGAAGCCATCGACTTGGTGCGGCTGAGCGGCCTGGAGGAGCGCTATCCGCATCAGCTCTCGGGGGGACAGCAGCAACGGGTCGCCCTGGCCCGTGCCCTGGTGCGGCGGCCGTCGGTGCTCCTCCTCGATGAACCCCTAGGGGCCCTGGATCAAAAGCTGCGCAAGGCCATGCAACTGGAACTGAAGCGATTGCAGCGCCGCCTCGGCCTCGCCTTCATCTACGTGACGCACGACCAGGAGGAAGCCCTGACGATGGCCGACCGCCTGGCCGTCATGCGGGGTGGACGCATCTGCCAAATCGGTTCGCCACAAGATCTCTACGAATCCCCAACGACGGCGTTCGTGGCGGATTTCATCGGTGATACGAACCTGTTGCGGGGGCGGGTTGTGAAATGTACCGCCGACACCGTCTGCGTGCAGGTAGCGGCCGCTAGCCTCCATGCCGCGGCGCCCGGGAACGAACTGCTTTCTCCCGCAACGCCGGTGACGGTAGCCGTCCGTCCGGAAAAAATCCTCTTGCGCGCTGCGCCCTCCGCCGAGCATGACAACAACCTAGGGGTCATCGTCGAAGACGTGATCTATCTCGGCATGGAAACGCGCTACCTCCTGCGTCTCAGCGACGACCACGTCCTTGTCCACCGCCAGCAGAACACCGGAAACGCGCCACAGTTTCAGATAGGCACCAAGGTCTTCGCCTGCTTTGCGGCGAATCATGCACGTGTTTTGCAGGATGACCGACCTGCGGGAGTGCGGGAGCCCTAACCTGAATAGCGATGCTGTCTGCCGATGCTGTTTCCAGGAGACGCATGTGTTGGTGGCTGCTAGGTCCAGCCTGGGCTTGGCTCGTCGTGTTCTGCTTTATGCCGTTGAGCATCATCTTGCTGATCAGTGTGCTGCAGACGGGCACGCCGATCACCTGGCGGTTCACTCTGGCGAATTACGCCCAGCTGGCAGATCCCCTGCTACTGCGGATTTTTCTGCGCTCGCTCTGGATGGCCGGTGTAACGACCGGGTGCTGTCTGCTGGTCGGTTACCCCCTGGCTTACTTCATCGTGCAGCGCCGCCCGGCGCAGCAGCGGGGGCTGTATTTTCTGACGGTGATCCCGCTGTGGGGGAACTCGCTCGTCTTGACCTATGCCTGGATGGTGCTGCTGCGCGTCAACGGTGTATTCGATCAAATCGCCCGAGGCCTGGGCTGGCTCGGACCGCAGGAGAGCCTCAACTGGCTCTATACTCCCGGTGCCGTCATCGTCGGCATGGTGTATTGGTATCTCCCCTTCATGGTCTATCCGGTCTATGCCTCGTTGGAAAAATTCGATTGGGGATTGCTCGAGGCCGCCCAGGATCTCGGTGCCTCTCGTGTCACCGCCTTGCGCCGCGTATTGCTGCCGCTCACCTGGCCTGGGGTGATCGCCGGCAGCCTGCTGGTGTTTATCCCAGCTCTTGGGAATTTCGTCGTGCCGCAACTGCTGGGGGGCGCTAAAGCGGTCCTCATCGGCAATGTCATTCAGGAGCGCTTTCTGTCGCAACCGCAAGACTGGCCATTGGGTGCGACGCTGGCCTTAATCATGATGGTGCTCATCGCCGCTGCCCTTTGGGCTTACTTCGCCTATGCGCGGGAGGCGACAGCCATTGGATAGGCTATCCCGATCGCCACATCGGATGCCGCGTCGGGGCGCGTTCGATCGCGCCATTGAGCCGCTCTTATGGCTCAACGCGTTGGCGGCCTATCTGTTCCTCTATCTCCCCATCGCCGTGCTGATCCTGTTTAGCCTCAGCGCCAGCCGTTACGCTACGGTCTGGGGTGGATTGTCGCTCGCATGGTATGCCAGGCTCTGGCACAACCCCGACCTCGCCCAAGCGCTGGCCAATAGCCTGGTGATCGCCCTGCTCACGACCTTCATAGCGACGTTCTTGGGGACGTTGGCGGCGCTGGGGCTGGAACGGTATGTCCCCGGGCGGCGCGCTGCGCGCTACGAGGTCGGGCTCACCTTCCCCATTCTGGTGCCGGATATCGTGCAAGGGATTTCCTTACTCCTGTTTTTCGTGGTCATCTTCACAGGGATCGAACGTCTGTTCGGCTGGAGACCAAGCCTGGGGCGGACGACGGTGGTGATCGCCCATACCGTCTTTGCCATCGCTTACGTGGCGGTCGTAGTACGGGCGCGCCTCAGCGGGCTGAGCAAAACCCTCGAAGAGGCCGCGATGGATTTGGGGGCCGACGCTTGGCAAACCTTTTTGCGGATCACCCTGCCGCTGATTTGGCCGGGAGTGCTGGGGGGTGGGCTGCTGGCGTTCACCCTGTCGCTCGATGAGTTCGTCATCACCTTTTTCACCACAGGGCCGGGGGCGACAACACTGCCTATCCAGGTGTGGTCGATGGTGAAGCGCGGCGTGACTCCCGAGGTCAATGCCCTTGCCACCCTGATGCTGGTGACATCCATCCTACTCGTCATGGTGTCGATCGTGATGCAGCGGAGGCGATAATGGCAACATATCGTTGGCTGGCAGCTCTTGGAGTACTCGTCGTGGCAGCCGTCATCGGCATTATCGCCTTCAACGGCGACCGCACGCCGACGCTGCGGATTTTTATCTGGGAAGAGTACATCGATCCCGCGGTGTACCGGCTCTTCGAAGAGGAGTTCGGCGTCACAGTGGTCGAGGATAACTACGGCAGTAACGAGGATATGCGGGCGAAACTGCAAGCGGGCGGCACCCTGTATGACCTCGTGGTGCCGTCGGATTATATGGTGGGACTACTGCGACGCGAGGGACTGCTGCTGCCACTGGATTTGTCCCGCATCCCCAATCTGCGCTATGTGGCGCCGCGTTTCCGAGATCCGCCCTACGACCCCGGCCATCACTATGCCATCCCTTATCAATGGGGCATCACAGGCATTGGCTATAATCAAAGCCTGGTGGTGCCGCCGCCGACTGGATGGGCCGATGTCTTCGACCCGGTGCGCATCGAACCCTATCGCCATCGCATCAGCATGCTCAACGATATGCGCGAGGTCATCGGTGCTGCCCTCATCGCACTCGGCTTGTCACCGGAGAGCACCGATCCCCAGGAGCTTGCCCGAGCCCAAGAGCTCCTGCAGCGCCAGAAACCCTTCTTGGCCAAATACGATAGCGAAGCCTTCGAGGATTCGCTGGCCTCGGGGGAGACGGTGCTGGCGCAGGGCTGGAGCGGTGAAATCGCCATGGCGCAGGCGCAAAATCCCGACATCGGTTTCGCCATCCCCCAAGAGGGGACCTTTATGTTCGTGGACAATTGGGCTATTCCGAAGGGTGCCCGCCACAAAGAGTTGGCCGAGGCCTTCATCAACTTCGTGCTGCGGCCCGAGATCAGCGCCAGGATCGTCAATCACGTGCGCTACGCCAGCGTCAATGAGGCGGCCAAGCCGCTCATCAAGCCGGAGATCTTACAGGGGCCGGCGTACCAAGTACCCGAGGGAGTCAAGCTTTGGTGGCTGGCAGATCTCGGTCCGGCTAATCAACTCTATGAACGAGTGTGGTTGGAACTGCGGGGGCGGTGACGCGAAGCCTCGATAGCATACATCGTCAGCCGCTGTCGTAGCGTCTCGGTCATTGGCCGAATAAAATCCCTTCACCGGTGGTGAACACACCCGCCACACAGGCGGTCATCAGCGTGGCAAGCGTGGCCGCGAAGAGGGCACGCAGCCCGAAGCTTGCCAACTCATCGCGCCGCGTTGGCGCTAGCGCCGCAATGCCCCCCACGAAAATCGCTACAGACGCCACGTGGGCGAAGCCACAGAGCGCATAACTCAGGATCACCACGGTGCGGGGGTCAGCGATATCGCCTGCTGCCGCCAGCCGTGCCAGCTCCTGATAGGAAACCACCTCGGTCAGCAGCACCCGCTTGCCGAGCAACTGCGCGGCGAGGGGGATATCCGCCAGCGGGATGCCGAGCAGCGCGGCGAACGGATAAAATGCCCAGCTCAATAGGGTCACCAGCGTGAGCGGCTCGGACAATCCTAGCCATGTGCCCGGCCAGGCGAGAGCGCGGTCGATCAGGGCCACCAGCCCGAGCATGGCGATGAGGAGCGTGGCGATGCCGGCGGCCAGCTTGAGGCCGTCGCCAGCGCCAGCGATGATGGCGCCCATCAGGTTACCGGCATGGGCAGCATGATCCTCGGGTGGGACATGGGCTGAGGTCTCGGGCATCTGCGTTTCGGGGAACAGAATTTTGGCCATCACCACTCCAGCCGGCACAGAGATCACCGAAGCGGAAAGCAGGTGTCCAGCGATTTGCGGGAAGACTTGGCGCAGGAACAGCACATACAGACCGAGGGTGCTGGAGGCTACAGTGCACATACCGGCAGTCAAGAGCAGCAGGAGCTCGGAACGCGTCATGCGCTCAATGTAGGGGCGGACCATGAGCGCCGACTCGATGCCCACGAAAATCTGCGAGGCGCCATAGAGTGCTTCGGCGCCGCTGATGCCCAGGGTGCGATGAAATAGCCGGGCGAACGCCCGCACCACCGGCTGCAGCAGCCGCAGGTGATACAACGCCGCCGTGAAAGCGGAGAAAAAGATCACCACGGGCAACACCTGGAAAGCGAGAATGAAGCCGATGGAGCCCGCCTCGCCGGGCTCTGCCGCCAGCGGTCCCAGTAAGAACCTGGTGCCCTCTTTCGAAGCCGCTAGCAGCGCCAACACGGCATCGTTCAACCAGAGGAATACTTGGCGTGACCCAGGCACCCGGAAGACCAACAGCCCAATGGCGAGTTGCAGCCCGAGCCCCCAGCCCACTGTTCTCCATGGAATGGCGCGAGGACTGGCCGAAAAGAGCCAGGCCATGCCGGCAAATGTCAGGAATCCCACCATGGAGATTCCATGCAGCAGCATATGAAACTCCGGTGCTGAACTGGCGGTCGACGAGCGAGATGGAAGACGCACAAGCCGCGCGGTATTTAGAACTCCCAAGGCCCAAATGTCAAGCCGAAGCACCGCGTCATCGCATAGGCTTGTCCCTCCCCGCAACCCAATGTAGTATGGGATAATAAATATTTCGTCCCTCTTTGTTGGCGAAGAGGAGGAGGCGGGTCTTGAGTCCTTCCACCCCGGGCATCTCCCGTGAAGAGGGGCACGCCGGTAAATTCTCGGAAGACGTTCCCTCTCCTTGCAGGAGAGGGTTAGGGTGAGGGGGGCGGGCTGAGCGCGCGCTTGGACTGCCTTCACCCCACCGCTCTCCCAGTGGGAGAGGGAGCTAGAGGTGGCGCATCGGTGGTCCCCACTCTTTTTTGGTGCTTGTACCTGTCGACGGGGAACGAGCTTATGTCTGTCGAATGGAAGGGGAACTCGAGGATGATGGGAAGAGGCGGTTTTGACAGCCAAGGACACGTCTGGCTGGGCAGATGGAGCGGGCTACAAGGAGTGACCCACCGTCGATATCGCTCGGATGGCCGAGAGATACTGGCTGTGCTTTGGCAGAGCGCGCAATGGGATGACCGATGACGCTCGTAGCGGCAGTTCTGTTGGGTTTTGTCGTGGCGTTGGCGGCCCCTGTTCTCAGCCGCTCCCTGCGCGGCGTGACCGGCTGGCTGCTCGCACTCCTGCCAGCGGGCTTGGCGGTCTACTTCTGCACTTTGCTTCCTCGGGCAGCCAACGAGCAGCCGCTCATCTTCTCTTCGCCGTGGGTGCCCGACCTTGGAGTAGAGGTGGCGCTGCGGGCTGACGGGCTGGGCCTCCTCTTCGCCATCCTGGTGAGCGGCGTCGGCGCCCTTGTTGTGTCCTACGCCGGTGGTTATCTCAAAGGCCACCCGCAATTGGGGCGCTTCTACGGCTGGCTGTTGACCTTCATGGCCGCGATGCTGGGGGTCGCGCTGGCAGATAACCTGCTCCTGGTGTTCGTCTTTTGGGAGCTCACCAGTCTGAGTTCTTATGCCCTCATTGGCTTCGAACACGAGCGTGAGGAGGCGCGATCGGCAGCGTTGCAGGCGCTGTTGGTGACCGGCGGCGGGGGACTAGCCTTATTGGCGGGAATCGTGCTGCTTGGCTTCGCGGGCGGCAGTTTGAATGTTTCGGCGCTGCTTGACGCCCGCGACGGCATAATCGCCAGCCCTCTCTACGTGCCGGCGCTATGCTTGATCCTGATTGGGGCCTTCACCAAGTCGGCGCAATTTCCCTTTCATTTCTGGCTGCCGAACGCCATGGAGGCGCCGACGCCGGTAAGTGCTTATCTGCACTCGGCGACGATGGTCAAAGCCGGCGTCTACCTGCTAGCGCGTCTCCAACCGGCCATGGGCGGCACGGACCTTTGGGTGTATGCCGTCGGAGGGGTTGGCTTGCTCACTATGTTGATCGGGGGATATCTGGCCTTGGCCGAGACCGACCTCAAGCGGATACTGGCCTATTCGACGGTTAGCGCCCTCGGCATGCTCACCATGCTCATCGGTCTCAGCTCGGCACTGGCGCTGGAAGCGGCGGTGGTCATGTTGCTCGCCCATGCCCTGTATAAAGGTGCGCTCTTTCTCGTGGCCGGGGCTGTCGACCATGAAGCCGGGACGCGCGATGTCACACACTTAGGTGGTCTCCGACGGGCAATGCCGATGACCACGGCTGCCGCCGCCGTGGCAGGGCTCTCCATGGCAGGCTTGCCGCCTTTTTTCGGATTTATCTCCAAAGAACTCACCTATGAGGCCGCGCTCGGGCATGGGGTCATCGTAGCCGCAGCGGCGTTTGCCGCCAGCTTGTTTTTCGTGTTCATCGCCGGAGTGGTGGGCATCGGACCCTTCTGGGGGGCGCAACGGCATACACCCCATCACCCGCATGAGGCGCCAGCGAGCTTATGGATCGGTCCCGCCACCTTGGCGGGTCTGAGCGTGCTGATTGGACTGTGGCCGGATATGGTGAGCGATTTCCTGATGACCCCGGCAGCATCGGCTGTGATCGGCCGGCCGATCGAGATCCACCTTGGATTGTGGCATGGGCTGACGCCGGCGATGGTGTTGAGCGTTGTGACCTTGCTCGCCGGTGCTTGGCTGTATCGTCAGCGAGGGGAAGTGCGTCGGAGAGCCCGGCAACTCGCCTTGCCGGTGGGGCCATCGAACCTCTATGCCTCGTCGCTGGATGCCCTAAATGCGCTTGCCCAGGGCCAGACCGCGATCCTCCAGAGCGGGTATTTGCGATACTATCTGTTGACGATCCTGGTGGTCGGTGTGGGATTGGCGGGTTTCACCCTGCTGGGTAGGGCGCACGAACCTGAGGTTTTGGTGACGTTGCTGCGCGAGTCTGTAGGCCTGGAGGCATACTTCTATGAGTTGGCATTGGCGGGACTGATCGTCATCGCCACCCTCAGCGTCACCCTGGCTCAGTCGAGCCTAGGGGCTGTGGTCGCGCTGGGCATCGTCGGCTATGGGGTGGCTCTAATTTTCCTGCTGTTTGGCGCGCCGGACCTGGCCATGACGCAATTTCTGGTGGAATCATTGACGGTCATCCTCTTTGTGCTGGCGTTCTATCACCTGCCCGAGTTCAGCCGCTTCAGTCCGACGCGTGAACGGGCGTTTGATGCAATGGTGGGGCTCATCGCCGGCGGCGTGATGACCGTCTTGGTGTTAGTGGCCGTGGATATCCAGTTGCACCCCAGTATTGCGCCGTACTTCATCGAGACGGCGCTGCCGTTGGCGTATGGCCGCAATATCGTCAATGCCATCCTGGTCGACTTCCGTGCCTTGGATACGTTGGGCGAGATCACGGTGCTCGGCATCGCAGCCATCGGGGTTTACGCCCTCCTCAAATTCCCACGGGGAAAGAGCGGATGATCTCGCTGATTCTACGTACCATCTGCCGCTATTATCTACCGTTATTGTTGGTGTTCTCCTTCTTTTTGTTCGCCCGCGGACATAATGCACCGGGCGGCGGCTTTGTCAGCGGGCTCGTAGCGGCCGCCGCCTGGGCCTTGTATACCATCGCCTACAACGCCGCAGAAGCCAGGCGTGTGCTGCGGGTCGACCCGCGGCTGTTGGTAGCGATTGGATTGGCGATTTCGCTGGGAAGTGGCGCGCTGGGGTTACTAGGGGATACGCCCTTCCTGACCGGCAAATGGCTGGTATTCGACGGCTTGGGCCTGGGTGAGGTCCATGTCGGTACGCCGCTGTTATTCGACCTCGGCGTGTATCTCTTGGTCATGGGGGCCGCCTTGACCATTATCATGGCCATGGCTGAGGAGTGAACGATGGAGTTTGCGCTCGCCTTTGTCATCGGCGGATTGTATGCAGCCGGCATCTACATGCTGCTGCGACGGACCCTCGTTAAGTTGCTCATTGGCTTGGTGTTGCTCAGCAACGGTGCGAATTTGCTCATCTTCACGGCCGCCGGATTGAAGCGTGGAAGCCCACCGGTGATCCCGCTCGATGCCAGTGAGCTGACCTGGCCGGTGGCCGATCCTTTGCCTCAAGCCCTGATTCTGACCGCCATCGTCATCAGCTTCGCCGTCACGGCCTTCGCCTTAGTGTTAGGCTATCGCTTCTATAAGACGGTCGGCATCATCGATCTGGACCAGTTGCGAGAATAAACCTGGGGAGATGGCTTCGAGCTTGACGAAACTGTGTGGGGCCATGGGGTGAGCGATGAATCAGTGGTTGCTGCTCCCTTTGATCATTCCTTTGTTGACAGCCGTGGTGGCATTGCTGGCCTATTGGTCGCCGACCATCCAACGCTGGCTGAGCGTGTGCGGTGCGGCCGCGCTGCTTGGTGCCGCCGTGGGGCTGCTGGGAAGCGTCTGGGACGGTGGCATCCAGGTCGGCCAGATGGGGGACTGGCCGGCGCCCTATGGCATCACGCTGGTCGCGGATCTGTTCAGTGCCATCATGGTGATGCTCACCGGCGTCATCGCCCTGGCAGTTGTCTTCTATGGCATGCTGAGTATCGATCCGGCGCGGGAGCACTTCGGTTTTCACCCGCTCTTTCATTTCCTGTTGATGGGCGTATGCGGGGCGTTCCTGACTGGGGACCTCTTCAACCTCTACGTGTGGTTCGAGGTCATGCTGATGGCCTCCTTCGTGCTGCTGGCCTTGGGGGAGGAGCGACCGCAGATCCAGGGTGCCATCAAATACGTCACCCTCAATTTGGTGTCGACCATCATCTTCCTCACCGCTGTCGGCTTGCTGTACGGCGACATCGGCACCCTCAACATGGCCGATCTGGCGCAGAAATTTTCCACCCTCGATGGGCCCTATACGAGCGGCGTCGTCACCACGCTGTCGATGTTGTTTTTGGTGGCCTTTGGCATTAAGGCTGCAGCCTTTCCGTTGTTCTTCTGGCTGCCAGCGTCGTATCACACCCCGCCAGTGGCGGTCACCGCCTTATTCTCGGGGCTGCTCACCAAGGTCGGGGCCTATGCCCTCATCCGTCTGTTCACCCTAGTGTTCATCCATGATATTTCCTTTACGCATACCTTGATCCTCTTCATTGCCGGCGCGACGATGGTCACCGGCGTGCTCGGCGCGGTGGCGCAGTATGATGTGCGGCGCTTGTTGTCCTTTCACATCGTCAGCCAGATCGGCGCTGGAGCAGATCCGCGCGCGCGCGCGGGTGGATATTGCGCGCATTCAAGAGATCGAGCGCACGACGCGGCATGACGTGATCGCCTTCCTCTCGGCAGTGGCCGAAGCCGTCGGCCCCGAGGCTCGCTACATCCACCTCGGCCTCACCTCGTCGGACGTCGTGGATACGGCGACGGCGCTGCTGCTGCGCGAGTCGGCCGATCTGATCCTCGCGCGTTTGGAACGCTTGGCCGAAGTCCTGCGTCGTCGCGCCTTCGAATTCAAGGACACGCCCATGGTCGGGCGCACACATGGCGTCCATGCCGAACCGATCACCTTCGGATTGAAGCTCGCCCTGTGGTACGCGGAGACGGAGCGGAATCGGGAGCGCGTGCGCCGCGCGCGCGAACAGATCAGCGTGGGGAAGATCTCAGGCGCCGTCGGCACGTTCGCTCATCTCGATCCCGAGGTGGAAGAGGCCGTCTGTCGTCGCTTGGGACTTCGGCCCGAGCCGATCTCCTCGCAGATCATCCCGCGCGATCGCCATGCCGAATTCCTCGCGGCCCTGGCGCTGGTCGCCGCGAGCCTGGAGAAGATCGCCCTGGAGATCAGGCATCTGCAGCGCACCGAAGTGCGCGAGGCTGAGGAGTTCTTCGGCGTCGGGCAGAAGGGGTCCTCGGCCATGCCGCATAAGCGAAACCCCATCACGGCAGAGCAGATCTGCGGCCTGGCCCGCGTCGTGCGCGCGAATCTTCAGGCAGCGCTGGAGAACATCTCTCTCTGGCACGAACGCGACATCTCGCATTCCTCGGTCGAACGCCTGATCCTCCCCGAGAGTTGCATCCTCACCGATTACCTGTTGCATCGGACGACGGAGCTGCTGGAGCGGCTCGTCGTCTACCCGGAGCGCATGCGGGCGAATCTCGAGGCGACGCGCGGATTGATCTTCAGTGGAGCGCTGCTGCTGGCGCTTACCGAGCGCGGCCTCTCGCGGGAACAGGCCTATGCCCTCGTGCAACGCCACGCCATGCGCGCCTGGGACGAAGGCGCCGATTTTCGAGAGCTCGTGCGCGCCGATCCTGAGATCCGCGCGCGGCTCGCGCCGTCGGAGATCGAAGAGGTCTTTCGCCTGGAGCGCGCGCTGCGGCATGTGGACGCCATCTTCCGCCGCGTCTTCGGCGAAGCGGCGCGTCCCGCCCGAACGGAGGGAGACGGAGCATCATGAGAGCGACCGTGCACGTCACGCTGAAGCGGAGCGTCCTCGATCCTCAAGGTCAGGCGATCCACCACGCCGTCCGAACCCTGGGCTATGAGGGCATCCGCGAGATTCGGCAGGGGAAATACTTCGAGATCGAGCTGGAGGAGGGGCTCTCGCCCGAGCGCGCCCGCGCGCTGCTGGAACGGCTCGCGCACGAGGTGCTCGCCAATCCCGTGCTCGAGGAATACTGGGTCGAGATCGAGGGGGACGTGAGATGAAATTCGGCGTCATCGTCTTTCCCGGCTCCAACTGCGATCACGATGCCTATCATGTGATCAGCAAGGTCCTCGGACAGCCGGTGGACTTCATCTGGCACAAGCAGACGGCGCTCGGCGACTACGATGCCGTGATCTTGCCGGGCGGCTTCTCCTATGGGGATTACTTGCGCGCGGGCGCGCTCGCCCGCTTCAGTCCCATCATGGGGGCTGTACGCGAGTTCGCCGCGCGCGGCGGATTCGTGCTCGGCATCTGCAACGGCTTCCAAATCCTCTGCGAGAGTGGCTTGCTGCCGGGCGCCCTCATGCGAAATCGCGGTCGCCGATTCCTCTGTCAATTCGTGCACGTTCGCGTTGAGGCGACCGATACTCCCTTCACGCAGCTCTATCGGAAGGGGCAGGTGCTCCATCTGCCCATCGCTCATGGAGAGGGGAACTATTACTGCGATCCGGGGACGCTCGCCGAACTCCGGCGCGAGAACCGCATCGTCTTCCGATACTGCGACGCCGAGGGGAACGTGACCGAGGCCGCCAACCCCAACGGGTCACTCGACAATATCGCGGGCATCTGCAACCGAGAGCGAAACGTGCTGGGGATGATGCCCCATCCGGAGCGCGCGTCGGAGGAGATCCTCGGCAGCTCCGACGGCCGCGCCCTCTTCCAATCGCTCGCGCTTGTTCTGGCTGCGATGACGCGCGAGTGATCGCGTCCGCTCCCAGATGGAGAAGACGAAGCGCCAGCCCAGACGCCGTCCGAAGATCGGCGTGGTCCTCGGTGGAGGAGGGGCGAAGGGATTGGCGCACATCGGCGTCTTGAAGGTCCTCGAGGAAGCCGAGATCCCCATTGATGGGATCGTGGGGACGAGCGTCGGCGCCTTCATCGGCGGCGCCTACGCCAGCGGCATCCCCATCCCGCAGATGATCGAGATGGCGCGCCGCATCCGCTGGAGCGATCTGGGGCGCCTCCGCCCCTCGCGACTCGGCCTCCGCGATGGGCGGCGCATGGAGGACTTCATCCGCGCGCATTTCCCGGTCACGCGCTTCGAGGAGCTGCGCATTCCGCTGGCCGTCGTCGCCACCGACATCGCCACCGGCCAGATGCGTGTTTTCACCACGGGAGACCTCGCCTTCGCCATTCGCGCCAGTTGCGCCATCCCGGGATACTTCACCCCGGCCCTCGATGAGGAGGGACGGATGCTTGTGGACGGCGCCATCGTCGCGAATCTCCCGACGCTCGTGGCCGTGACGCTCGGCGCCGAACGCGTGATCGCCGTGGATGTGAACGCGTATCCCATCATGGAGACGCCGCCGCGAAACGCCTTCCAGATCTACACGCAAGCCCTCGCCATCCTCTCCTTCACGGCGCAATCCTACATGGCCGAGCATGCCGATGTGCTCATCTCCCCGGACGTGGCCTCGTTCTCGTGGGATGAATTGGAACGCGCGGATGAGCTGATCCGAGCCGGGGAAGAAGCCGCGCGCAAGCGTCTCCCCGACTGCCGAGCCCTGCTCTCCCGACGGGAGGGATTCTTCCGCCGATTGCGTCAGGCGCTGCTCATCGCGCGCCATCGCGCCGTCCCCCTTCGACGCTGAGAGCCCTTCCGGCTTGCCTCCCCGCCATCGGCTGTAATATATTGACCGGGGCGAACGATGCGGATCACGCGGGCGGATGTCATCTTCGTCGGATTCATCCTGGGCGTCCTTCTCTTCCTCGTGTTCCTCTCGACCCGACCTCGGGGATCTCCATCTCCGCTGCCGCGAGACGAGGCTCACCGCACGGCGCGCACGCGCTCTGAGTGTTTGACGTGTCATGATCCGGAGAACCCAACCGCGCTCCATCCGCTTCGTTCGTCCCATCCGCAGAAATGGCGAGATGCGACCTTCGCGTGTACGCGGTGTCATCCGCGCGAATGAACTTCGAAGAAGGGGGAGGAATATGGCGAAAGCGAAAACCGCGATCGCTCGATCCAAAGTGGCGAGGAGGGCCCCGGCCATCCGAACGGCGGCGGCT
>LJSS01000078.1_pt1 | contig 17148 bp, 17 predicted proteins | sample 890271 | NCBI WGS metagenome assembly LJSS01 (sample SAMN03797534, study PRJNA294671) | hot springs metagenome | isolation source: water from Lobios Hot Spring | place: Spain: Lobios, Galicia | collected 2011-02-08
CGCGCGTCCCCGTCACGCCGGTGCGGGAGACGACGTAGATGAAGCCCGAAGCCGCGCGCACGATCTCGGCGATCCGTCTGTCCGGACTCGTCGGGGCGACCAGGAAGATGGTCGCAATCCCCCGCGCGCGCATGATGCGGCAGAAGTCCTCCGCTTCCTCCGGAACGAGATCCGTCGCCAGCACCCCATCAACGCCCACAGTCGCCATCTCCCTCGCCAAGCGTTCGAGCCCGAATTGTAGCAAGGGGTTGAGGTAGCTGAAAAGCACGATGGGAATGCTCGAGTGCCGACGCACCTCCGCGACGATGCTCAAGCAATCGCGCAGCCGCGTGCCACGACGCAACGCGCGCTCGGAAGCGCGCTGGATGATGGGTCCATCGGCGATCGGATCGGAGAAGGGGACGCCCAGCTCGATCAGATCCGCGCCCGACACTTCCAGTTCGCGAATCAAGCGAACGGTCGTCTCCGGATCCGGATCCCCGGCGGTGAGATAGGGGATGAATCCTTTGCGTCCGGCCCGTCGCAGGGCTTCAAATCGCTCACGAATCCGACTCATGGCCGAGCCGCTCCTTTTTCCGCGCGATTTCGGGCGAGCTGCTCGGCGACCGTCTGCACGTCTTTGTCCCCCCGACCGGAGAGATTGACGATGAGGATCTGATCCGGGCGCATCGCCGGCGCCAGACGACAGACATACGCCAAGGCGTGCGCGCTCTCCAGAGCTGGGAGAATGCCCTCCACGCGCGCCAGCAGTTGGAAGGCCTGTAGCGCCTCCTGATCGCTGACCGAGACGTACTCGATCCGGCCCTGATCGCGCCAATAGGCGTGCTCCGGGCCAACGGCCGCATAATCCAATCCGGCGGCCACTGAATGCGTCAGGGCGATCTGCCCATCCTCGTTCTGCAAGACATAGGTGTACGTGCCGTGCAACACGCCGGGCCGACCTCCGGCGAAGCGCGCGGCATGTTGACCGAGCGCGTCGCCGCAGCCGCCGGCCTCCACGCCGATCAGGCGCACTCCGGGTTCGGCGAGGAAATCGTAGAACAGCCCGATGGCATTACTCCCCCCACCGACGCACGCCACCAGGACGTCGGGCAATCGCCCCTCGCTTTCGAGAATCTGCTGGCGCGTCTCGCGCCCGATGAGCGATTGGAAATCGCGGACGATCATAGGATAGGGATGCGGGCCGAGCACCGAGCCGAGCAGATAGTGCGTCGTCTCCACGTGCGTCACCCAGTCGCGCAAGGCCTCGCTGATGGCATCCTTGAGCGTGCGGCTTCCGGCCTCCACGCCGCGCACTTCGGCGCCAAGCAGCTCCATGCGGAAGACGTTCAGAGCCTGGCGCCGCATATCCTCCGTCCCCATGTAGATGACGCATTGCAAGCCGAGCAGCGCGCAGGCCGTCGCCGTCGCCACGCCATGCTGCCCGGCCCCCGTCTCAGCGATCACGCGCGTCTTCCCCATGCGCTTGGCCAGCAGCGCCTGGCCCAGGGCATTATTGATCTTGTGCGCTCCCGTGTGGCACAGGTCCTCACGTTTGAGATAGACCCTCGCCCCCCCCAGATGCGCCGTCAGTCGCCGCGCGAAGAAGAGCGGCGTCGGTCGGCCCACGTAGGTGCGCAACAGCTCGCGCAGCTCGCGCTGGAACTCCGGATCCTCGCGCGCCGCCAGGTAAGCGGCGGTCAACTCCTCCAGCGGATACATGAGCGTCTCCGGCACGAAACGCCCGCCATAGGGACCGAAATGTCCCCGCGCATCGGGAAGCGACACACTGGTGCTCACGATTCCCCTCCCCCTTCGCAAAGGGTCGAACCGCTTGGGTGCTCTTCGCGCCCGACCGCTTTCGCCACCGCGATGAATGCGCGCATCCGCTCCGGGTCTTTCTTCCCCGGACGCGCTTCAACACCCGTGCAGACATCCACGGCGTAGGGGCGGACGAGGCGAATCGCCTCGGCGACATTCTCCGGGGAGAGGCCACCGGCCAGAATCAGGGTGGGCACGACACGCGCCACACGTCGGGCCAGCCCCCAATTGAAGCACTCGCCCGTCCCCCCGTACGCGCCCGGACGCGCGGCGTCCAGCAAGAGGGCGTGAGCGGCATAGTCGGCCAATCCGCGCGGGTCAATCTCAGAGGCGACGCGCACGGCCTTGATGACGCGCCATCGCTCGGCGACCTGTCGGCAGAAGGCCGGTGGTTCATCCCCGTGGAGCTGAACAACGGCCAGACGCGCGCACGTCACCACGCGCGCTATCGCCTCCAGGTCATATTCGTTCACGAAGACGCCCACGGGCGTGACAAACGGCGGCAACCGTTCGATGATCGCGCGGGCGCGCTCGGGCTCGATGGAGCGCGGACTCTTCGGGTAAAAGTTGAAGCCGAGCGCATCGGCCCCCGCCTCGACAGCCGCCAGCGCGTCTTCCAGATTGGTGATCCCGCAGATCTTCACGCGCACCATGGATGAACCTGTTGAGTCCGGCGCGGCCTCAAGCGGCCGACGGCTCAAGGAGCGCCCGAAGCGCTTCACCCGGACGCGCCGCGCGCATCAGATGCTCGCCGATCAGAAAGGCGCGATACCCGACGCGGCGCAGTTCCTCCAGCTCATGTCGCGCGCTCAAGCCACTCTCGCTGACGAGCACGACGTCCGAGGGCACGCGCGCGGCCAGCTCGAACGAGACGGTACGATCTACAGTGAACGTCCGCAGGTCGCGATTGTTCACGCCGATGAGGCGCGCGCCGGCCGCGAGCGCCTTCTCCAGATCGGCCCGATCATGGACTTCGATGAGCGCATCGAGCGCCAACTCGTCGGCGAGTTGCCGCAGGTCCCGAAGTCGCGCCGTGTCGAGAATGGCAGCGATCAGCAGCACGGCATCGGCTCCGGCTGCCGCCGCCTCGTAGAGCTGATACGGATCGAAGAGGAAATCCTTGCGTAAGAGCGGCACGCGCACCGCGCGACGGATCGCCGCAAGGTGCGCCAGCGCTCCCTGAAAGTGATCCTCCTCGGTGAGGACCGAGATCGCCGCCGCGCCGTTCTGCTCGTATTCGCGCGCCAGGGCGACCGGATCGAAATCCTCTCGGATCACCCCTCGCGAGGGAGAAGCGCGCTTCACCTCCGCGATGACGTTGAGGCGGTCCGTTCGCGCGCAGGCGCGAAGGAACGATGGCCGCCCTTTTGGACGCCCGGCGAGCGCCGCCTGCAATGCAGCGAGCGGCGTCCGACGTTTCGCCTCAGCGAGGCGTTCGGCCTTCCGCGCCACGATTCGCGTCAGCACATCGCTCATCGTGTCCTCTCCACGGCGTCGTTCGCCGAGGGCGGCGCGTTGGTGAGTGCGATCAACGCCTCGAGCTTCCTCCAAGCGGCGCCGGTGGCGATCGCCTCGGCCGCCAGCTCCACCCCCTCGCGCAGCGTGCCGACGCGACCGCTCACCCGAAGTCCCGCCGCAGCATTAAGCAGCACCAGATCCCGCGCGGCATCCCGACGATCTCCGACGAGCACCTCCCGGACGATGCGCGCACTCTCCTCGGGAGAGGTCGCGCACACGCCGTTGAGGTCGCGCATAGCCACGCCGGCCTCGCCGGGGTCCAGGATGAAACGGCGCAGTCTCCCCTCGCACACCTCCAGGACGTGCGTCGGGCCGGAGATGGTGATCTCATCCGCTCCATCACTGCCATGGACGACCCAGGCGTGCTCGACACCCAGGTGAACGAGCGCTCGCCCGATCTTCTCCATGCTCGGCAGATCGGAGACACCGATGAGCTGACGTTTCGGTCGCGCGGGATTCGTCAGCGGACCGAGCAGATTGAAGATCGTGCGAACGCCGAGTTGGCGACGAACGTGTGCCACGCGCGCGGTCGCGCGGTGAAAGTGGGGAGCGAACATGAAGCAGAGGCCGATCTCGTCCAAACAGCGCTGCACGATCGAGGGCGGAGGATCAATGCGGACGCCCAGGGCCATCAGGACGTCGGCGCTGCCGGTTCGACTGCTGGAAGCGCGGTTCCCGTGTTTGGCAACGGGGACGCCCGCAGCGGCGATCACAATGGCCGCCGCCGTTGAGACGTTGAAGGGTTTGCGCGGGCTCCCCCCCGTACCCGCCGTATCCACGACATCGGGCCGCGCGACCTGAATGCGCACAGCATGCGCGCGCATCGTCTCGGCGAAACCGACGAGTTCTTCGACCGTCTCCCCCTTCATCGCGAGAGCGACGAGCGCCGCCGCGATGAAGGCTTCGCTCGTCTCCGCCGCGAGCAGCTGCTCAACAAGCGCGGCAGCTTCCTCTCGCGTCAGGTCCTCCCGTCGCATCAGCTTATCGAGCAGCGGATGTCCCATGACCGGTCAGAGATAGAAGAGGCTGAGGCGCGGCACGCCATATTCCTCACGCACGCGCTTCTTGACATAATTGGCGAGCGTCTGTTCGTACAGCTCCCTCGCCATGCGCTTCTTGTGCTCCTTGAGCTGCGCCTCGCCATCTCGCCGAATCTGTTCCAAGCGTTCTTCGGGGAGGCACGCCAGAAGCGCTTCGTCGAGGATCTGCTCCAGGCGTCCCAACTCCCGTTCGAGCGTCTCGAAATCCAGCTCGTGCGCGGCACGCACATCCTCAAGAAGGGTCTCGAGCCGCGCCATCACCCGCTCGACCGCCTCACGCAAGAGGGCGAACGCCGTCCCCACAGACCTCTCCGCGACGCGCCGAAGATCAGTCCGACCGCGCTCCAAGTAGTCAAGCACCATCTCCCGGGAGAAGGGGGCGGCCGAGGGCTGAGCCCCATCGGCCTCTTCGCGCGCGCCGATCCGCGTGTGCCGGTACTCCTCAAAGCACGCCATCACCTCTTGCTGGCAGTAGAGGATCGAGTTGATGAGTCGCCGCCGCGGGCGAGCCTCGTAGGCGTCGAAGACGCGGTCCACGGCGCGCAGCACGACATGGAGCGGAATGCCCATGTCCTTCCAACTCTCGATCATCGCCCAATCGAGCGTGGAGAGCATCAGATGCTTCCCCCGCCGCCGCGCGAAGTGCTCCTCGATCTCCGTGAAGTAGTTGAAGTAGTTCACGACGAAGTCGTCGGCGGGGCGCGGCCGCTCGTCCGCAGGCGACCCTTCGCCGGCCTCCGCACGCGGAGTCACGTCATTTGGCGCGGGATTCCTGACATCGCTCATAGATGATGCGCAACCCATCGAGCGTGAGGTTGTCATCGAGCGTCTGGATATAGGCCGACGCGCGGCCGATGAGATGGGCGAGCCCTCCGGTCGCGATGACGCGCGTCTCCGGCCCCAGCTCGTCCAACATTCGCGCGAGAATGCCATCCACCAGACCGATGTAGCCGAAGTAGAGCCCTGACTGAATGCTGGCGACCGTCGAACGCCCGATGATCGCGCTCGGCCGCCGGATGTCCACGCGGGGCAGCTTCGCCGTCCGCTCAAAGAGCGCTTCGGCCGAGATCGTGATGCCCGGGGCGATGACGCCACCCAGGTATTCGCCCCGCGCGGAGATAGCGTCGAAGGTCGTCGCCGTCCCGAAGTCCACGACGATACACGGCCCTCCATACTTCGCGAAAGCCGCGACGGCATCGGCGATGCGATCGGCTCCCACCTCTTGCGGATTCTCATAGAGGATGGGCATACCCGTCGGCGTGCTCCAGTCCACAAACAGCGGATCCAGATGAAAGTAGACCTGCGCCATCTTCCGCAGGGCGAAATCGAGCGGAGGGACGACCGAGGCGATCACGATGGCATGCACGGCGGAGAACTCCAGCCCCTCCAGCGTGAAGAGCGTGCGGCAGAGGATCCCCAGCTCATCCACCGTCCGCGACGCCTGCGTCGTCAAGCGCCAGACGACGCGGAGCCGCTCGCCCTCGTATACGCCGAGGGCCATGTTCGTGTTGCCCACGTCAATGACCAGCAGCATGCGTCCTCGCGCGCCTCTTCGCGATCCTGCGAGCTACACAATTAAGGCATCAGCGCGAGGAGAAGTCAATCGCGGTCGGGCGCCTTTGGGCCGATCTCGCGTTTGACACCCTCGCGGCGGACGCGATATGTTTCTGGCTTCGGAGCATGCACCCGGATGCTGCGCGTGCGCAACACATTGTCGGGCGAGCTCGAGGTCTTCACCCCCCTGGATGGGGAGACGGCCCGTCTGTACAGTTGCGGCCTCACCGTCTACGACTACGGGCACATCGGGAATTTCCGCACGTTCGTCTCGGTGGACATCCTCCGGCGCTACTTGAAGTACAAGGGGTACCGCGTCCTCCACGTCATGAACTTCACCGACGTGGACGATAAGACCATCCGGCGCGCGCGCGAAGAAGGGGTGAGTCTCCGCGAACTGACCGATCGCTACATCGCCGCATTCCTCGAAGACATGCGGACGCTCAATCTGGAGACGCCCGAGGTCATGCCGCGCGCGACCGACCATATCCCCGAGATGGTCCAGCTCGTGAAGCGATTGCAAGAACGGGGGTATACCTACCGGAGCGAGGGCTCGATCTACTTCCGCATCGCGGCCTTCCCCGAGTACGGGAAGCTCTCCAAAATCCGCGTGGATCAGGTCAAGCCCGGCGCGCGCGTGGACGTGGATGAGTATGAGAAGGCCGACGTGCGCGACTTCGTGCTGTGGAAAGCCCCGAAGGAGCCGGATGAGCCGCGGTGGGAGACGGAGTTGGGACCGGGACGCCCCGGATGGCATCTGGAATGCTCAGCCATGTCCATGAAGTACCTGGGAGAGACGTTCGACATCCACTGCGGCGGCGTGGACCTCATCTTCCCCCATCACGAGAACGAGATCGCGCAGAGCGAGGCGGCGACCGGCAAGCCCTTCGTTCGCTACTGGATCCATACGGAGTTCCTCTTGGTCGAGGGCGAGAAGATGGCGAAATCGCGGGGGAACTTCTACACGCTGCGCGATCTGCTGGCGCGCGGCTTCGACCCCCTGGCGATTCGATATGCGCTGCTGTCGGTCCCCTATCGCACGCCGCTGAATTTCACGTTCGAGGGAGTGCGCGCTGCCGAGGCGACGCTGGCGAACCTGCGCGATGTCCTCTGGCGCGTGCGCGAGGCGCACTGCGAGCCGGGATCGAATCCGACGATGGCCGACGCCTTGCGGCGCGCCGCCCGCGAGTTCGAAGACGCTATGGATCAGGACCTGAACACGGCGCAGGCGCTCGGCGCCGTGCATACGCTCGCGAGCGAAGTCACGCGCGCCCTGATCCAGGGATCGCTGCGCGAGGATGATCGGCAGCAGTGGCTGGCCTGGATGCGGCGCATTGATCAGGTGCTCGGCGTCCTGGGCGAGATCGAGCCGGAGCCGCTCGATCCCGAGCTGCGGGCACTCATCGAGGAGCGCGCTCGCGCCCGCCAGCGGCGCGATTACGCGCGCGCCGATGAGATCCGCCGCCTCCTCTACGAGCGCGGCATCATCCTGGAGGACACGCGGTCGGGCACGCTCTGGCGTCGCCGACGCGACCTCGAGAAGAAGGACCCTTCCTGAGGGGAGAACGATGACGCCCGTCCTTCGCGACCAGGAACTGGACGCACAAGCGGCCGAGGCGCCCACTTACTCCATCGTCATCCCGCTCTACAATGAGGCTGAGAATGTCGAGCCGCTCTATCGGGAGTTGAAGCCGGTCCTGGAACGGCTGGGCGCGCCCTACGAGGTGATCTTCGTGGATGACGGAAGCCAAGATGGCACCTACGAGGTGCTGCTCGCGCTCCATCGCGAGGATCCGACCGTGCATCTGGTGCGCCTGAGTCGGAACTTCGGACAAACGGCAGCGCTGGCCGCCGGATTCGACTTCGCCCGCGGAGCGATCATCATCGCCATGGATGGCGATCTGCACCACGATCCGCAGGACATCCCCCGACTGCTGGAGAAGCTGCAGCAGGGGTATGACATCGTGAGTGGATGGCGGAAGGATCGCCCCGACGATTTCCTCACCCGGCGCCTCCCCTCGCGCATCGCGAACTGGATCATGGCGCGACTCTCGGGCGTGCCGCTTCGGGACTTCGGCTCCACGTTCAAAGCCTATCGGCGCGAGATCATCAAGAACATCCGCCTCTACGGTGAGCTGCACCGGTTCATTCCCGCGCTGGCGAGCCTGATGGGCGCGCGCATCGCGGAGATCCCTGTGCGCGCGCGCCCGCGCTATCGCGGACAGTCCAAGTATGGACTCTCCCGCACGATCCGCGTCCTGCTGGATTTCATCACGATCAAGTTCCTGCTGAGCTACATGACGCGCCCCCTCCATTTCTTCGGACCGGTGGGACTGCTGGCTTTGGCGAGCGGCGTGCTCCTGGGCGGCTACCTCACCCTGAAGAAATTCCTCTACGGCATCAGTCTCCTGCAACGGCATGGGCCGCTGCTGCTGCTGTCGATGCTGCTGATCATCACGGGCGTGCAGCTCATCTCGATCGGCCTGATCGGGGAGATCATCATGCGTACGTACTACGAATCGCAGCGGAAGCCGATCTATACGATTCGCGAGATTCGATCCCGGCGAGAGGCGCGCGCTGCATCCGCCGACAGCAAGGGCGCCTGAAGCGCGGCTCAGTCCCAGAGGGCGAGAAATTCCGTCAGGATGCGCTCGGTCATTCCCCAGATCGGGCCGTGGGGAGAGGGGTAGGCCGACCACACGCGCACCTCCCCATCGACGAGCGTCTCGACACGTTCGGATCGCCCGCTCCGCCGAAGCGCGCGCAGTGAGATCCAGAAGGCGCGTTCCACCTCGGGACCGGTGACCACGGCGACATCGGGACGGACCAGGACGACCAGCGGCGTCACGCGAACGGGCGGCAGGCGCGGATTGCTCGGCGACAGGGGGGTCAACTGCCCGATCCACGTCCCCTCGCGCTCCAGATCAATGCCCACCTCCTCGCGCGTCTCACGCACGGCTGTCTCCCAGAGCGTGCGATCCTCGGGCTCGCGATGTCCACCGGGCAGCGCGATATGCCCGGACCACGGATCGCGCGCATCCTCGATGCGCTTGATCAAAAGCGCCTGCAGGTCATCGCCGACCTCCCGAAGGATGAGCACAACAGCGGCTTGAAGCGGCCACGCGGTCTCCTCTGAAGTCGCGCGCTCCAGCGCCCGGAGTCTCTCGCGCAGCGTCTCGACCCAAGAGGGCATAGAGGGATTATACCGCAGGAGGATTCGATCCCATCTGCAACCCGCACGCGGGATCCGCGAGCGCGCCCCTCATGGGAGCCATCCTTGAGCCAGAAGCAGCTCCGCATTGAGCAAGGCCGCCCCGGCTGCTCCGCGAATCGTGTTGTGCCCGAGGATGACCATCTTGTAGTCGAGGATGGCGCAGGGACGAATGCGCCCGACGACCGAGGCCATGCCGCGCTCGACGTCGCGATCGAGCCGGGGTTGCGGCCGATCCGGCTCCTGGCGCACGACGATAGGGCGCGCGGGAGCCGTCGGTAACCGGAGCTGTTGCGGCACCGACGCGAATGATGTGAGCGCTTCGATGATCTCCTCCCGCGTGGGCGTGCGCTCGAAGGCGAGCGAGACGCATTCCATATGCCCATCGAGCGTGGGCACGCGATTGCACTGCGCACTGATGCGAAGCGGAGCGAAGGCGAACCTCTCCCCCTCCCATCGGCCGAGCAGCTTCCGCGTCTCCGTCTCCAGCTTCTCCTCCTCGTTCTTGATGAACGGGATGACGTTGTCCACGATGTCGAGCGAGGTGACGCCCGGATAGCCGGCCCCCGAGAGTGCTTGCAGCGTCGTGACCATGACCTGCCGGAGACCAAACCGGTCCATGAGCGGTTTGAGCACGAGCGTCAGATGAATCGTCGAGCAGTTGGGATTGGTCACGATGAAGCCGCGCGTCCATCCGCGCCGCCGGCGCTGATGGGCGATGGCCTGCAGATGATCGGGATTCACCTCAGGGATGAGGAGCGGCACATCCGGCTCAAGCCGATGAGCACTCGCGTTGCTGCAGACGACATATCCGGCGCGTGCGAATTCCGGTTCCACCTCGGCCGCCACATCGGCCGGCAGGGCCGAGAAGACAAGCTGACACTCAAGCCCGGGCGCGCATTCCTTCACCACGAGGCGTCGCACCCGCTCCGGGATCGGCGACGGCAAGAGCCAATGCGCGGCCTCCTCATAGCGCAGGCCCGCCGATCGGTCCGAGGCAGCGACTTCCGTCACCTCGAACCACGGATGCTGCTCCAACAGCGCCACCAGACGTTGTCCGACGATCCCGGTGGCCCCGAGAATCCCGACGGGAATCTTCTCGCGCCTCATCCGATGAACTCCTTGTGAATGGCTCGAACGGCCGATGCGCGATCGCGCTCGCTGACGACGAAGGAGATGTTCCGCTCCGACGACCCCTGCGCGATGGCGATGATGTTGATCCCCTCCCGCCCGAGCGCCGAGAACAAGCGCCCGGCCACTCCAGGCGTCCCCCGCATCCCTTCGCCCACAGCCGCCACAATGGCCACTCCATCCTGCTTCTCAATCGAGCTGATGTCCCCTTGCCGCCGCTCGCGCGCGAACTCCTGCTCCAGCGCCCGCCGCACCCGCTCGGCATCTCCCTGCGGAACGACAAAGCAGATGCTCTGCTGCGACGACGCCTGGCTGATGAGCAGAACGTTGATCCCCTCGCGCGCCAGCGTGTCGAAGACCCGCGCCGTGATCTCCGGCACGCCGAGCATTCCCGCCCCCTCCACGGTCACGAGCGTGAGCCGCCCGATCGAGGTGATCGCCTTGACGATGGGATTGCTCGGACGGGTGCGCGGCACAATGCGCGTGCCCGGGAAGGCAGGATTAAATGTGTTCTTGATGAGGATCGGAATGCCCCGCTCAATGGCCGGAAAGACCGTCTTCGGATGAACCACCTTCGCACCGAAATATGCCAGCTCCGCCACCTCACGATACGACAGCTCCGAGAGCGACCGTCCCTCTGCGACGACCTTCGGATCGGCGGTCATGATCCCATCCACATCCGTGTAGATCCAGATCTCGCGCGCGGCCACGGCCGCCCCGATGAGCGCCGCCGAGTAGTCCGATCCTCCCCGCCCGAGCGTCGTCGGAATTCCCTCGCGCGTGCTGCTCAAGAATCCGGTGATGACCGGAATGATCCCTCGCCTCACCAGCGGAAGCACTGCCCGCCGACACTTCCGATAGGTGAGCTCCTTCAGCGGTGTCGCCGCCCCAAAATGATCGTCCGTGATGATGAACCGCTGCGCATTGAGGGCCTTGGCCTTCACCCCCCGATCGGTCAAAACGCTCGCCAGGATCTCCGCCAGCAACCGTTCGCCAAAGGAGACGACGGCATCCAGCGCCCGCGGCGTCGCCTCGCCGAGAAAACTCATGCCCGTGAGGATGCGCGTGAGGTCCTCGGCGAATCGGTCCGTCAGCGCCAGCCCATGCGCGCGCAGCTTCGGATCGGCAATTGCTCCCGCAATCGCCTGCGCGTGCCGACGACGAAACACCTCCAGCTTCGCCCTCAGCTCATGCCCCCTTCCCCCCGCCGCCTCATGCGCAGCCGAGAGCAACAGGTCCGTGATCCCATTCATCGCCGACACCACCACAATGGGACGCCGCCTCCGATGCGCCACAATGATCTCCGCCACGCGCCGCAAATTCTCCGCCCCCCCAACAGACGTCCCCCCAAACTTCATCACGATCATCCGTCCTCGCCACCTCCACCTCGCGAAGATGAGGAAAGCGGTATTGTACAGATGATCGGCGCTTCCGCGCAAATCGCAGCTCCGCGAGACACCAGAGCCGACCAGCTCGCAGGCCCGGATCCGCCCCCGGACTCGTCAAAGGCCGGCTCCCACCCCCGCACGAGCAAAAGAGGCAAGAAAAAGCAAAAAAAGGCAACGAAAAGTGCTTGACCCAAAAAGGCGAAATGAAGAAAATAAACCCCGCCAAGAAGTGAGCGAAGGAGGGCTCAACTACGAATAAATGACGTACAATACGCGACACTTCGGAGGGCATCACAACCACAGATGCGAGGACAACGGATTAAGCAATGGTTTCGAGCAAGACCCTGGCAGATTGAGCCGAAAATGGGAATTCTCCTCGCTTCATTTGGAATCATACTCCTGGTTTGCAATCTCGCGCTGATGCTCCAGAACCAACAGCTCAAACGGGATCTCGTTCTTCGAACCGAAGCGATGCGGTTGAAGCCAGGAGATCCGTTGCCTCCACTGCGTGGTCTGGATCCTTCAGGTCGCCAGCTGACTATTCGCTATGATGACCCGTCGCGCGAAACGATCTTGTTTGTTTTCTCTCCTGGGTGCAGATGGTGCGAACTGAATATAGCGAATTGGAGAGTCCTGCTCGAAGCGCTCGATGAGCGGCATTATCGTTTCGTCTTCGTATCTGTGGATCCAAGAGGGGTTCAGCAATATCTCCATGAGCACGGCATCAACATGAGCGACTTCACCATAATCGCTGAGCCCGACCCGCGCGATCGTGTGAACTATAAATTTTCCATCGTGCCTCAGACAATCGCAGTCGGCACCGGCGGCGTGGTCAGGGCAGTGTGGCTCGGCGCACTTCAAGGTGAACAGCGCCAAAGCGTTGAGAGATATTTCTCCATAAGATTCCCTGCGAGGGAGAGATGGTAAGTTGGACTGAAGAACGATCGGCTCGAAGTCGTATAGCGGTATGGAAGCGACAGCTCGTGAACCACTTCATTCCTCTCCTCTGCGTCGCGGTGGGCATCGCTTTCGTCGCCTCGGGTTTACTAAAAGTGATCCATTGGAGCCAATTCTCAGATGCCTTGATGAGCTATGGATTTTTGCCATCGCTGATCATCAATTCTGCCGGTCTCGCTCTCCCATGGATCGAAATAACGCTGGGTTTAATGATGATGGTCAGATGGCGGGTGAGCATCATTGCAGGTGCGCTTGCGACATTGCTTCTGACCTTCACGGGAGTCACGGCTGTAGCAGTCCTCCAAGGACGTCCGGTTGAATGCGGTTGTTTCCCAGGAGCTATGGAACCGGTTAGCTGGGGATACTTCTTCAGAAACGGCCTGTTGATTTTATCCTGCTTTTACATTCTGGCGTCAGCGAGAAAGCAAGAGTTCGCCACTTCCAAAAGGTGAGGAGGTCCAGCGGCGATGGTCTCGACTGCTCGCCTGCAGGATGTAGGGGAATCCGGCAGCTCGAATAAACGGGGGTCCCCTTGCTCTTGGAGGTGAGGGATGTCATGGTGGGCGTCCTCTCCAATATGGTGCATCGCCAGGATGGAGATCGCAGCGAATATTCGGAACCTGAAAGCTCCGGCGGCGCTTGTGATCCTGATGGCTCTTTTTCTCATCTCCGCCCATTTGCTCGCTCAGGACTATCAGCAGCGGCTCGTGAATTGGACCGCGAATCAAACGGCTCAGCGCGATCCCATCGTCGGCGGCATCGTTCGATACGAGCTCCGCGGCGGTCACTTCTATGAAAGCCTCGGCGTGGGGCATGATCCTCCGATGCCACCGCCCACCTCACTAGCAGTCTTGGCCAAGGGGCTGGAGGGAGATCTCGATCGTCCGGTGACGTTGGCCACGACGATCCTCATCGGCCAGCCTCAAGAGGCGGCCATTCGAGCGCTCTCTCCGATCCCTGATCTCGCTTTCGTCGTGAAGATCATCGTGTCTTTGCTCGCGCTCTTTTTGTCGGTGGACACCCTCACCCGTGAGAAAGAAGCGGTGACGCTGCGAATGGTCGTGGCGAATCCCCTGAGCCGACGCCACGTACTCTTGGGGAAGATGTTGGGTGCTTCGGCGAGCGTGCTGGTGCCCATGGCCATCGCGTATGCGAGCGTCGTGGCCTTTCTCTTCGTCGTCTACGGATTGTTCCGGAACGAGAGCGAGATCATGCGCCTTTTGCTCATTGGTCTGGGAAGCGCTATCTACGGCCTCGCTTTCGTCCATTTCGGGCTGTTGATCTCGACGATCACGACTCGGACGAGGACGGCCGTCATCCTGGGCGCGTTCTTCTGGGCTGCGGTGGTGATCGTGCTCCCCGAAGGGATGACGCGGGTCGCCGAGGTCTTCTCCCCCGCGCCGACGTATACACAAACCAGAGCGCGAATCGAACAAGCGCGACGTCAGATCCTTCGCGAAGCCAATGTGCGGTCACAAGGAGAGCTGGTCGTTGATCCGAGGCGCGCGATCTATGTGATCCGTCTCCTTGAGGTGGATCGGCAACTCATGAACGAATATCTCGCGCGAAAGGGCGAGCAACTCTCCCTTGCGCGCCGTATTGGAGCGCTCTCTCCGGCCACGGCTCTCGCCTTCGGCCTGAGCGATTTGGCCGGCACGGGCGTACGTGCTTATCATGCTTATCTGAACGTCCTTCGTGCGGGCCGTGATCTTATGCTCGATGCGTACAAACGCCGGTTCGAAGCCTCACCGGAGGAATCCACGAAGGCACTTCAAGAGGCGGCGAGACGAACGGCTTCGCTCCACCGGCAGCCGGGATCGGTCGCTGAGAGCACGCGCGCGGCGATACCAGCCTTGATCTCGATCGTCCTGTGGTGGGCGATCGCCGGAGTAGCAGCGTATTGGCGATTCGAGCAGTACGATGTGAGGTGAAGATGCTGTGGATCGTCCTTCGTCGAGAGCTTCAGGAAGGAACGACGAACTTCACGCTCTTCTGTGCCCTGGCGGCCCTGACTCTTTTCATCCCTCTCAGCGCCTACGTGCAGGCGCATCGCTATCAGCAGCTTCTTGAAGATCGCACCAGCCGTCAGGTCCTTCGCCCCTCTGAGATGCACGAGCAAGTGGCCGTTATTTCCCGCCCGGTTCCACCCCTGTTCTCGATCTTCAACGGCCTCTACGGCCGACTGCCGGATGAGGTGACGCTTGCTCTTGGATCGGTCTCTGCGGCTCCATCCATCGAAGACTTGCGACCTCTTGACGCGCTTTCTCCCACGCCAGACTTAAGCACGATCATCGGCCTGATCGTCACGCTGATGGCCGTATTGTTGACTCACGATACCGTTGTGGGAGAGCGGGAACGCGGGACCCTCCGGCTGATCCTGTCGGCGCCGATAGCGCGGCGCATGGTTCTGACAGCGAAGCTCGTGGGAGCGCTGCTGCTCACGGGGGTCGTGCTCTTTTACGGTGTGGCGCTTTATGTGATCCTGGTGACGATCTTCGGCGGTGGGGTCTTCGAGCTTTCTGCGCAGCGACTGCTTGAGCTGACCCTGATCACCACCATCGCCTTTCTGAGCGCCGGAGTCTTCACGACGCTCGGCATCGCGATCTCTACACTCGTGCGGACAGCATCGGCGGCACTGACCCTCTCTCTCGCCGCTTGGGTCGCGGCGATTGTGATCTGGCCGAGCCTCGCGCCTCTGCTGGCCGCTTCCTTGCGACCCGTATCACCGAACCAAGTCTTTCGACGCGAGCTGCTCACTCGGCAGCGGGAGGTGACCCGGGGTGAATTATCCGAACACAGAGAGATGGCGGCTGCACTGAGGGCTCAAGATGCGGATGTCGAGACGGGATGGAACGCGTATCTCGAGATCAAGAGGCGCTGGAACGCTCGAAGGCGCGAGAGAATCGAGCGCGTGATTCATGACCGTGAGCGTCACGTCGAGCAACAGCAGCGCATGGCACTAGGGCTCCTATCCATCTCGCCGTATGGAGCGTTCCAAGCGGCCCTGGGAGACCTCTGCGGCACGGGACCAGAAGATTACCGAATGTTCCTAGAGGCCGTGAGGCGATACGACGCAGAGTCCTTCATTCCTCAGAGCTTTGTCGCGTTCGCCCGAAACAAGCCCTGGATTCAAGCCCCGGATCATGGTGAGCCGTTCCGTCCGCCTCCATTCTCAGCTCCGGCATGCTCTGTAAAAGAACGCGTGCGCGCGATCCGGTGGCCCGTATCACTTCTGCTCATGGAGTGGGGATTTCTGGTCGCGCTGGCGTTCCTTTGCTTCGACCGCTACGACGTCCGATGAGGTGGGCTCGCGATTGGGTGCCGAGGATTGGAGCTTCAGCATGCGGAGGAAAGATGCCGATTCGGCGGAGGGCAGTGTGAGGAACTGGTGGGGGCGGAGCTGAGGGAACTTGGGCACCCGTGAGGCGTCTTCCTGAGAGGGATCAGGATCACGGGACGGAGGCAGGCATGGCCGAGAGCCACAGGGTCTCAGCTCTCGTTCAGCGAGCCCTGGCCGTGCTGCAGGCGCGCGGAGGGAGGGTGACGCTGGGGGAGGTGAGCCGCGCGGTGGGTTGCTCGCCCAGCCATCTCTCGCGAGCCTTCCGGCAGGAGATGGGAGCGACGTTTCGCGCCTGCCGGATGGAGGCGCAGATGGAACATGCCGCTGCGCTCTTGCGGGAAGGCCGGCGCAGCGTCAAGGAGGTCGCCCTGAGGGTGGGCTATCGCCAGGTGAGTGCGTTCGTTCGGCGGTTCACGCGAACATGGGGGCTGACGCCCGGCGCCTATCGGCGGCAGGCTTTAGCCGAGACCGTCCGGATCGGCGAAGCACAGGACGTGAACGAAACCACAGGCGACCGGCTCCCAGAAACGCGCGCCGAGCGACAGGAGGCTCAGGTGGTCCTGACGGAACCGAAGGAGACAGACCCTCAGGCGAATTCTCCCCCGTTCGGCCGTCACCACCCCCTCTCCCCCGCAGGAGCAAAAAAAGGCAAGAAAAAGCAAAAAAAAGCAACGAAAAGTGCTTGACCGATGAGCGGAGCACGAATATTTTGGAACCTTCCAAGCCAAGAGCAAGAACAGGGGAGGTGCCACATGAAGATGAAGGCGTTTAAGATCGTGCTCTTAATCTCCTTACTCGCAGCGCTCACTATGAGCAGCATGCTTGTCGGAAGCGAAGTGGAGCTTTGCACAGAAAGACCAGATCACAGTTGCGCAAATACCGGCTGCGGGCGGGTAGGAGGAGTTTGCGGACATACAATAATAGAGGGCGAAGACTCGTGTTATTGCCTCTTTTAGGACAGCGTGGATTCTCTTCTCATCGAAAGCAGCATGGGAGGGTTTCTCTCAAGATATGGCGTGACTTCGAGCGAAGGGGAGGCGCTTCAGTTCATGTATGGATCGGTTTAAGGGCTTTCGTCTCGATCTGATAATCGGAATCGTCGCCTGTGGGGTCCTCCTTCACAATATTCTTCTCATGAGGCAAAACTGGCGGCTCAGAACACAAATCTTATCGCCGGAGCAACCCGTACAGGAAGGAGCGAGCCTCGTT
>LJSS01000079.1_pt1 | contig 16816 bp, 17 predicted proteins | sample 890271 | NCBI WGS metagenome assembly LJSS01 (sample SAMN03797534, study PRJNA294671) | hot springs metagenome | isolation source: water from Lobios Hot Spring | place: Spain: Lobios, Galicia | collected 2011-02-08
CCACCAACAAGTTTGATCTCTTCTGACCAACAACAAATCTTCTCCTCCTCCTTGTCCTAATTACCTCCGCTGTCTTAAGACCTGCTGGTTTCAGCAGATGTCATCGCGCGGGTTCTTGGATAACTGGTGTTGAGGGGTTCGAAATGGTGGTTGTTTGAAGAGTCATCCTTCATTTCAATTATGAGGAGACGAAAATGAACTTGCAGTCAATTCTGGGACTCTCCCTCGCGGGTGTTTCCCTTGCATGTTCCATTGGGTTTCTCATGCACCAACCCGATTCACGTGAATCGAAACCCAATATCCTATCGCCGCCGTCCTCTTACATGGAGTACATGTCGGAATCGACAGAGGAGTCTTATCGACTTCATCTGCTAAACAAAGACGGCACTGAAGACAAGATTTACATCCGCTACAAGGATAATTCGCTGGGCGTTCTTCATCTTGGACCGAATGGAAAGACTGCGCAGAAGCGCAGGTTTTTCCTCGACGGCACGGTGAAAGAAGAGTCCAATTTCGATGAAAACGGCGTCTTGCTGTCAGGATTCGAATACAACGGCGACCATGCGCTGATCTGGCAAACAACGCACTCTGAAAGTCTCGGCAAAACTCTCACTAAGGTCTTCTGGCCTGGGCAAGAGCTTTTCCTCGAGCGTGAGTACGACCTCGCTACCAAAATCAGCAGCTCCACGTTCCATCACCAAGATGGAAGTTTGTGGCAGCGCGTCGACTATAAAGGCGATCAGCTCTTATTGCAGATGACGTATGACCAAAACGGTCGCTTGCGCGTCATGCAAAAGCAGCCGGACAAAATCAGTATGCAAGCCGCACAATCAGTGCTGTTGGTCGGCAATGTGCCGGAGCCGATTTACCAGGTCGTCTACTTCAATGAGGACGGTCAGCCGGATTTCGGACAATGGTTCGCGCATACGGCGATGTATTACTACGACCAGGCTGAGGGCAAGACTAATCCCAATCCGGTCATGATAGTAGGAGTCGATGTCTACGCAGAGGGGAAGCTGTCTACGAGCTTCCAGCTCACTATGGATCAGCGAATTCGAGTGATGGATCAAATTGCCCAAGATGGAAGCATCGTGCGCAGTTATGTTCAAAGCAGAGGACTGATCACCAGACAGGACACCATCACGGCACGCGGCAGCATGACTCAATACGACTTCCAAGGTCGCTTTGGCATGGCGCCTCCGGTAGACAGTCGCTATCTCGTGACTCTGCCGGAACAAAACGTTCCCTACAGGCAATTCAACGAGCTTACGGCTCGGTTGAGCAAAGAGGCTCAATAGCTGCCTGACCATGAAGCCTATGTAAGTGAAGGAGTGCAAGATGCACCACATTTACTCAACTGTTCTCGACTTCTACGCGCTGCTCACGTCGGTGCGCCTGCTCGAGAAAAATATGCTGTGGCTGTGTGTTCTCTCTGTTGCGCTGATGTTGATCAGACGCTGGCGTCAGCCGGCGGAGCTGGTCACGACAGTTGCCGTGCAGAAGAATCTGCCGACTCTACCGGCTATCAGCTTGATACCCCAGGGACTGTTTCTCCTGGCGCTTTTGTCCATCAATGTCTGGCTGGCAAAACCGGTCATTCCATTGATTGCAGAAACCCGCACCATGGAAACGCGCGATATCTTTATCGCCGTCGACAAGTCGGGCTCGATGGACACGATTATCAAAGACGCCGAAGGAAACGAGCATGGGCGGCGCATCGACGCTGCTGCGCATGCAGTGGACTTTTTTGTTGCTCGCAGGCAGGGCGATCGAATTGGGCTTGCCGTCTTTGACGACAACACATATCTGCATTGGCCGATGACGGACGATTTGCAGATCATCCGCAAGAAGACTGAGCTCATACCGAGATTCGTCAATGGCGGAACCAATATCGAAGGGACGACAGGACCAATCCAGTCCGTCATCGATTACTGGAAAGAATACGGAACAGCAAAGACGAAAGTGCTCATTTTTGTCAGTGACGGAGATGCGCCGCTAACCCCGGAACGCATTGCCGAGCTGACCAAAGAAATGAACGCACTGGGAGGCAAGCTGTACATGCTTGGTGTGGGCGAAACCTGGAACGATCTGAGCAAAACAGATGAGAAACAGGAACCCCTCAAGAAGCTTGTCGCCGCCCTCGGCGGAAAAATTTACTCGGTAGCAGACGAACAGCAAATGCTTGATGCAGTTGCCGACATCGATAAGCTCGAGAAATCGACCGTCAAAGTAGAAATCAACGAGACATTTCGCGATGTTTCCATCTACTTTGCCTTTGCGTCTTGCCTTCTGTTCAGCCTCTTTCTGGCGAGCGTCGCTTTCACGCGCGAGCGTGCATAAGCAATAGGAGTGAAAAATGAAACCTATCAAAAACTGGCTGCAGCTGGGCATTCTCTTTGGAATTGCCTGTCTGGGAACAGCTATGTTTGTAATCGGATTTCACATGGAGGCTTATGAATCTCCGCAGATCCGCTATTACAACGCCGGTCTTGCGCTCTACGAAAAGGCGCGACTGGACCCGAAAGTATTGGACGAGGCTGTTCTGGATTTCGACAAAAGTCTGGACGAATATCGCGCACAGGAAAACCCCGGTTATCTTGGCTCGATCATCTATCCGCCTCGCTCCAGCGAAGTTGCTGCCCTGGCTCTAAGCAAGAAAGCGGTGCTTCTTCTCTACAAGCAGAAGCCCGAAGACGCTGTGAAAGCCTTCAAGGAAAGCATCAGCATCAACCCCGGCAGCCTGCAAGCCGAGCTTATAGCCTTAACCATGCCGAATGAGAAATTGTCTTCCGAGGAGATTGCGCGTTTGGCTGACCAAGCCTATGTCGCCATTCACAATCTGGAGATGCTCTTTGGCAAGAGCCCTTCGCTTCAGCAAGCGCAAGGCAAAAACATTGGTAAAGGTCAAGGCTATGATCCCGAACCAGCTCCGGGCCAAAAGCCCGCACCTGGTGCAGGCAAGGGCGGCGATCCCAACGCAATTTAACCGTAGGGTCGACGCCGTGCGTCGACCGGGCGATGCATGGCATCGCCCCTACAAGAAAGGAAACGCTATGGGATTTTTGCACAGCGAATATCTCTGGATGCTCTTGTGCGTTCCTTGTCTGGCGGTGCTTCTCTACGCTGTCTACGGCGTGAGGAGAAAAGCCAGCCAGGACTTTCGCCCAGCCAAGTTTCGCAAGGGTGAAAAGAAAAACGTACGAGAATCAATCGTCGCTGGAATCGTCTTCAATGGCGGCATGCTGCTTGCTTGTGCCCTGATGATTTTGGCATTGGCCGGACCCTATCAAAACAACAAGCCCGTTACCGTGCCGCAAGGACCGGTGCAGGCAGTCTTTGTTGTGGACGTCTCACGTTCGATGGCGGCTGAAGACTATCGACATAACATGCCGAAAGATGCAGGCGCTGAGCCTGATCTCAATTCGCCCTGGGGAAACCGCCTGCAAATGGCGAAGTACCAGATGGGCAAAATCATGGAGGCTATCAGCGGCAATGAAGTGGGTCTTGTTACCTACACCGCACAGGGTTTTGCACAGGCCGTGCCGAGCAAAGACCTGAGTGCGCTGCGCTTCGTGATTAAACACTGGGTCGGCATCGGCACCGCTCCTGGTGACGGATCGGATTACGCCAATGGAATACAGATGGCGCTCGATCTTCTCAAACAGTCCGAAACCAAAGGCAAGCAGAAAGTGATCGTTCTTTTGACTGACGGTGGATTCACCGGCAATCGAGAGGAGATCAAAAAGGCTACGGAGCGTTTGAAATCCGAAAACGTAAAGCTGGTCATCGTTGGCATTGGTATGCCGGGTGAGAATGCAATTCCTCAATATGAAAACGGTGCCTTGAAAGGACCGATGGTTTTTGAGGGAAAAACGCTCACCACCAGCTACGAAGAAGGAGACATTCGCGACCTCATGCAAATGTCGGCAGGTTCCAGCTACAAGCACATCGAACTCGATGCGCAGAGTCAGGTGGTTACGGTCGACTGGATGAGCGAAATTAGCGGGACGACGGTCGTTTACGAACGCCGTATGCTGGATGCCTATCTGGCAGCCGCCGCCTACGCGCTCATCTCGATGCTGGTTCTGACCGGCATCTTATTCCGCAGGACGAAGATCATTTGAGATCTTTCCTGGCAGTGCAGCATTCAACAGAGGAGACAGAACAATGTCTCATCAAACCAAACACTCAAATCCTATCGAAGGGATTCTAACTGAAGTTCGAAAAGTCGTCGTCGGTTATCCGGAGATGACTGAGAAGGTGTGCTACACCTTGTTCGCCCCTGGTGGGCATGTGCTTTTGGAGGCCGTTTGGGGTCTTGCCAAAAGCGTCACGGCGAATGCCTTCGGGCGCGCCATTAAGGATGCCAGCTGGGCTCGTTTCCAGATGACACCCGACATGATGCCTGCCGACATCAAAGGCAACCGCATCTACAACCGCGAGCTGAGCAAGTATGAGATCGTCAAAGGTCCGGTGTTTAACAACATCGTTTTGGCCGACGAAATCAACCGCACCACGCCGCAAACTCAGTCTGCTCTCTTGGAGCCGATGGCTGAAAATTCAGTCACGATTGCGGGACAGACCTTCCGCGTACCGGCGCTTTTCTGCGTGCTCGCCACGCAAAACCCGCGCCAGAGCGAAGGCACCTACCCGCTGCCAGAGCCGCAGCTCGACCGCTTCCTGTTCAAGATCGACATGGGTTATGTGTCGGAGGAAGACGAGGATAAGATGATGCGTAATCAGCTTGTTCTCAAAGGCGCCGATCCTTTCAAGGATATCGTGCCGCAGGTTTCGGTTGAGGACATTCTCGCCTTGCGCGTGCAGATCGCTAAGACTTACGTGTCTGACGCGGCTCGCGCCTACATGCGGGCTCTCGTGCGTGGTACTCGCCCCGGCGACAAGCACTTCTTGTCGATTGTGGAGCGTACCGGCGACGAAGGTCTGATCTATCGCGATGCTATCGAAATCGGCGCCGGCCCTCGTGCCTTGCAGGCATTGATGGCTGCGTCTCAGATCCGTGCTTTCCACATGGGCAAAGACTATGTCCTGCCCGAGCACATTCAGTACATCTACAAGGACGTCATTCGCCACCGGCTCTTCCTTCATCAGAAGGCGGTAATGCGCAAGACGACCACGCCCGACAAGCTCATCGCCACTGCTCTCAAGGGTGTTCCTCTGCTGACGACCGACGAGCGCGACTATGCGCCGCCGCAGTCAGTGTAGGGGCGATGCCATGCATCGTCCGTGAAAAACGCCGCGAGATCTTCATTGATATTCGCGTGCATTTGGAGGACCTCAAATGAAAGCAGAAACCGAAAGCGAAATCGAAGCGATTCTCCAGCGCGTGGCTTACTGTGCCATTCCTATCAACTGGCGAACGGACAATCCGTTTCCGGGAGTAGGCAATCGCAAGGGTATAAGGCGCGGACTCGGTCTGGATTTTCTCGGCACCGCCCTCTTTCAAGAAGGCGACGACGAGCGTCATATCAACTGGGTTGCCACGTCCCAAGCCGGCGACGACGATGAAATCTACAAGACCATCTATCGCCAGCGCAAAGAGATAAAGGCTCACATCTTTGTCGATGTCAGCCAATCCATGGACTATGGCACAGAGCGCAGCACCAAACGTGGTGTCGCCGCAGAGACTTCCGCATCGATAATCTATGCTCTGGATAAGACCAGAGACAAGGTTGGATGCACAGTCTTCTCGCGTGATACCGTGCACGAAGTTGTGCCTACTCGACCGGCAAGGCTCAACTTGATCCCCAGCCTGGTCGAAATTCTGGAGACAGATACAACTGCTCAATCCCAATTGGACAGCAAGCCCGGAGACGGGCTCACTAAGGCTGTTTCAATCCTGCCTAATTCTCGTCAACTCGTGTTTGTGGTCAGTGATTTCATGAGCATGAGCAAAGCCGACTGGGAGTCTTTAGGCAATCTGGCAACCGTTCACGACGTCATCTGCATCTACGTGCAAGACCGCCGCGAGCGCGAGTTGCCTGCGCCCACGGGCATGGGACGATTGGGCTTCATCTACCGGATTCAAGATGCCAGTGGAGAGAGTAAATGGGTTTACAACAACGAACGCACAAGGCGTCAGTGGCGAGAGAATTGGCAGGCTCATGAAGCCTCGATTTCCGCCGCTGTATCCGAGTGCGGTTGCGAGATGCTCGTCCTCAGCACTGAGGAAGATGAATCAGCAATCGTGAGTGTTCTAAACCTATTTGCTGGTCACGGCTAGCAAAGAAAGTTATGACAATGACTAGAATCACAACTAAAGTGGCGGCATCCGCTCTGGGGCTTTTGCTTGCGCTCATGGCGCCGGCATTGCCTCAGTTTGCTGCAGGCGCGACTATCGCGGTTGCCGGCGATGCTGATGTCACGCCACCTTTCCCGACTGAGCCGGCTCCGGCTCCTCCGGTTTTGGAGAATCCAGTGACCGGATTCATGGAGTCAGGGCGGCTGATTGTTTCCCTTTCAGCGACGCGCAGATATGCAGATGGACCGTCCGTCAACTACGGTTTTCGCACCGGTCAGTTGATCCCGATAACCATCGTCATCTCCGCCGATCCTGATTTGATCGTGGACCTGGGTGCCCTGAAGAGCGAGACTCTCCACAAGGATGGCTCGAAATTCGAAATGGCTGCACCACCTGTAGTGTCGGAAGAAAAGCTCAACGGCAAGAACATCACTATTGTTCGACTTGTCGTTCGCACCTGGGCAATGGACACGGCGGTGCCGTTCAATTGCCAGTTTCACTACGCCACAGGTTATCTGCCCGATCATAAGACGCCTGATTGGAAGCTGGCTACGACGCCGGACTTCTTGATCACGACCTCGCGCACAGCCACAGAGAGCAGCAGCGATCTGCTCGATGGTGATGTGAGCCCGAAGACGACAGCCACCGCCTGGTGGTCCAAACCGCTGGAATACGGTGGCGCGCTCGTCATGGCTCTTGTCCCTCTCTGGCTTGCTTATCGCTTCTGGATAATCCGGCGCAGTGCCTCTATGGCATCTCGCGCTCAGAAAGCCTGGAGCATTATCGACGAGATGCAGCGCCAGCGCGAAAGCGCCGGGCATGAGGAGTTTTCCCCAACGCAACTGAAACTGATTTCGGCTGCGCTGCGTGAATACCTCGGCACCGAATCGATTCCGACCCAGTTGGCTCACGAGCCCCTGGAGCGGTTTTTCAGCACACAAGAAAATGGCGCCGAACTAAAAGCGCTAGCTTTGAGTGCGCTCGCTAAGCTCGACCGGGCTGTCTACAGCCAGTCGCACTTGACCCTTGAAGAAACGAATGCGCTTGTCCACGAGATAAGCCGCATTATCCCTCGCGATTGAGCGAAAAGCCTAGAAACCCCTGCAGATTGATCGGCAGAGCAAAGCTTTGGTTTTGCCACCGGTTGTTTTGCGGGATCAACCGCGAGAACGGCTCTTCTTGCCGTTGTCTCGCCAGAGAAAAACAATGAAAGCATTCAAAACTTTGGTGGCGTCGCTTGTCCTGCTCTCTTTGAGCGGGCTGGCGGCTGCTGCCCAGAAAGCAGGTGCGCCGAATTCGGATACCGCTTCATCACCGAAAGAAGAGTTTGTCGAACCCACTCCTGAGTTGCGCTCTAAGCTGTGCACCCAGGTTTGGCATCAGATCGCAGAAGAATATTTCGACGAAAGCAAGCTTACGGATTGGGATAAGGTTGCCACCAAATGCGATGGCAAAATCGAATCCGATGAGCAGCTCGACGCAGTTCTTACTGAGATGGTCAAAGTTGTCGGTGACCGCTGGACGAAGTACCAGAGCCGCCCGATCATTCGTGCCCATCAGCAGATGAAAGCTGATGGATTCTTGCAGGCAGGTGTTCTGTCACGCCGTCATGGCGATGGTGCCTGGCATATTGATAGCCTCGCCTGGGGCTCTCCGGCTCACTTGTCGGTGCTCAAGGAAGGCGACGTCATTGTGTCGGTCAACGGAAAACCGCTTAACGACAGGATGAGCGACGTCGACGTTTGGGATCTCTTTGTCGGCAAGGAAGGCGACACCGTCAAGGTTGTAGCCAAGATCGACGGCAAGGAGCAGGAAGTAGCGATAACGCTCTTTCCGACGCCTGAAGAGAAAGTCACTGTTAGCATTCTGCCTAACGATGTTCTCTACATTCGTCTGCCCACCTTTGAAAAAGCAGAAGTCGTTCAGGACTTCGTCAGCAAGTTGCGCAAAGCCTATTTCGAGAAGAAGGGCGCCCTCACAGGCGTTGTCTTCGACTTGCGCAATAACCCTGGCGGTCTATTCGACTTTGCGCTGCTCGTCTCGTCGGCATTTATCGAGTCCGGCACCATCACCAAAGCGACTTTGCACAAAGGTCCGGCGGAGACGGTCACCGATCACAATGTCAGACCGATGCCGCCCTTTGCCAAAAGACTGATCAAAGAAGAGCACCAACTCGACTTTCTCAATTGGGCGCACAACACGCCCATGGTCGTGCTCATCAATGGCAGCTCAGCCAGCTGTTCGGAAATCACTGCCGGTGCGCTTCAAGACAATAAGCGCGCTTACGTGATCGGTACGCAGTCCTTCGGCAAATCGGTAGGCTTTACGATGAACCAGCTGCCTAATGGCGCTGTGCTCACAGTTACGTCACTGAAGTATCTCACCCCGGCTGGTCACGACATTGTCGATAAGGGCATCACGCCTGACCTCGTCATCTCGCAGCCCCGCCAGGGAAGCGAAGATCTCGCTCTCAAAGCCGCTGACGAATACATCGTCAAACTCGCGGAAAAACGCTTTCAGCAGGTTCAGGACAGCCGCAAAATAGCCGGCAAGTCTAAGGACGAACTTGCAGATGCGCCGCACTCCGCTAACCGGACGCTTGTGGCATTGTTGCTCGCATTCATGGGCTCGATTGTCACTCTCGGCGTAGTCGTTATTATGCGTCACCGTTAAGGTGCGCAGGTCTCAGCGGGCAACCGCGAGGCAATTGGAAAAGCATGGAGGGGAAACATCCTCTTTGTGCTTTTCTATTTTTGCAAATTATACTAAAGCATGTAGCAGAAGGTATTTATTCTGGAAAAGGTTTGACGTTGATCTTGACGCCGCCTGGATTCATCGCTCCCAGGTGCTTCAATATTTGCGCATAGTTCGGATGGTCTTGCGGATAGGTAATGGTTCCGACGCCATAAACTCCGGGTCCGACTGCTTTGAGCCTCATGTTGATGGTGCCGTCAGCCTCCATCCATGCCGTCCCAATGAATTCGTCTTCAGTCTGGGAGTTACCCATATGAGCTGTTCCTTTGCGCCGAAGTCTCGTTAGAGCTTTGAAACTTGATCTTTTACAGCTTTGATTGTATCAGGGAAGTCCTTCTTCATAAGATACTCACGATATGTGGTCGTGGCGCCACCATTGGTAATGGCAAAAGTCTCGGCAAAAGTTTCCTCTCTACCGGCATCGCCTTTTTGCAAGAAATAGTCTAGTGCTTGCGCGTCAGGCTTTGGAACGTTTGTCACTTCCAGGTCATAAGGGGTTGTGAAAACTGCTTTAGAGGACAGATTATGCAGGCGGTCTACGGCATGCCCGGTCTCGTGTCTTGTCAGCCCTGCGACATCATTGCTCGATGGTTTGCCGCCCTGCCTTTGTGCGACGATAATGCGTTTTCCAGTCGTGTCATAAGCGCCGTCAACGTCATCCCAACTGCTGCCGGGCGGCCAACCGCGTGGTTTTTGCCCTGCCAATTCCGGCATTACATCGGTGACTTTGTCGGTGGCGACTACCTTCACGCCGTCTTTGGCGAGTGAATCTCTCACGTTTTGCGGCAGCGCGTTGTATGTGTCGTTGACCGTGTTGGAAAAGTCTGTCGAGGGCGCCACTATTTGCGGTTTGGGCGCTGGTGCGTCACCGGGCGGCGTGATTACATCCTGCCTCCGGATCTGATCGCTCCAGGGCTGGACAATCTTCACTTCGCCGGGTTTGAGCCCGCCCAGGTGATCGGCAATATCGCGATATTGACGGTCGTTGCGGCTATAGGAAAGCTGTCCGTCTGCATCCACAGCACCGTGGTGGTGGAGATTGAGAATGATAGTTCCGTCCGAATTCATTGTCGCTACGCCGATTGACTCCGGCTGTGTCTGCCGAGTCTGCTCCGGCTGACCGCGTTCTGGCTGCCCTCGCCGAGTCGGCCCGCCCTGTGCCAGAAGCATTGTGCTTTCTGCCGCAAGTGGATGATCGGCAACAGGAACGTTGCCTTTATTATCGGAATCTTCGGCGATGTTATCGCCGGGTATGCCAAACCACATATTGTTTATCGGAAGTGCAATTGGGAGGTCTATGGCACGACCATAGGCTCAATTGGAAAGATTAAGAACACGGTTTCCCACACGCCCGCTCAAAAACGGGGAAATCCGATAGCTAGCGCAGCCCTCCGGCGGCTTATTTGTTGAGCAAGTACTTTGCGGCAATGATCAGGCAAAAAACACCAAAGGCGCGTTTTACGACCAATTCTGGCAGTCCGATTGTTAGTTTGGCGCCGAAGAATGCGCCGACGAACAAACCGCACACCAAAAGCAGCGCGCCTTGAACGTTGACGTCGCCATTCTTGTAATACTGAACGACACCCAAAATCGCAAATGGCAAAAGCTGAGCAGCAAGTGATGTCCCTGTCGCCGTTTTGAAATCGATACCCATGAAGCCCATCGCGGGCACCATTATCAATCCGCCGCCCAGCCCAAACATGCCGGAAAGCACTCCAGCAGTTAGTCCAATTAAAACAAAGAAGAAGTAATGCAGTGTCGGCATGATCTTGCTCCAGAAATAATCGGAGCAAGTATAAACGCTCGACTAGGCTTTCGGCGTCTTAGGCAATGTATCAAGCCTTCGGCATTTTCGTCGACGCGAGCGGGTGCGGTACTTCATGTCCTAAAATCGATGCGAGCTGGGCGCTGCGATCACTCGGAGCGATGGCTTTTAGTGGAGATCCCGCAGGCCTAAAAGGAGGAGGAGAAGGGCTTGGAGGCATGTCTCGCAGGACGCGAGAAAAAGGTGGTTTTAAGAAAGCTTCGACGGACCAATGATCAGATTCACCGACGATGGGCTTGGAGCCTTTTACCAGCGCATCTGTTGCCGGAGTTAGACCAGCCCTTTCAATCGGTACGCTATGTCTCGCAATCGCATCCGTTGCCGGCTGCAATGTTGCTGGTCTGCTCTTAAGAAGCGGTCCTGCTGCAACTCTATCAATCGGCACGCCGTGACTCAAAATAGCATCCGTTGCACCCACTCTCAAAGTAGATGAGCCTCCGATTTCTTCGACAACAAAATCAGCTCCCGGTTTCGGCGCTAGTGTGCCGGCCATGGATGCACGTTTTCCCACGGCGTGTTCCCCCGCAGCTTGCGCCCCCGCCATTTCTGCCACCGAAGCTCTTCCCATGACTCCTTGAGCAAAGGAAATGTCTCCGGTGCTTAAAGGTTTGGATAAGTCGCGAACAGAGCTGCTGATCGGAATGGAATCAGCCAGAAGTGCTTCGGTTGCTGGTTCGATGCGCGAACCTCTTACTACGCCGAGAATGGTTGTTTCACCTTGCGGTGCGCCCTTTGATGCTTCTCTTATGGTGGCAAGAAGTGCATCGTCACCAGCCGATTTTGCCAGTTCGAGCAATGGTCGCCCATACTTAACTGCTGCTGCTGTTGCCAGCGCCCCTCCCGCCAAGACAGCCAATGTTGTTGGATCGGAAAGTGTATCTGCGATTTGATTGTACAGACTGGTCTCTGTAATTGCATTGTCCACGGCGGCAGCTGCGCCGTCGTGACCGGCTTCGTTCCGTAGCATCTGGTTGTCCTCGGTGGGGTCAATCACACTTTAGCGGGGCGATCATGAATGCAGAGTGAACGAGGGGCACGGATTCCCGCACGCCCTGTGCCGAGACAATTAGCCCATCTCTGCCGAACTAGCGCGTTGTACTTTCTGAACGACTACGCCTTCAGTCCCCTGAGTAACTCTGCGCTTGACGGAAATGCATCTGTGACGCCCGATGTCTTGTATTTGCCGAATTCGCCGGCTGCTTCTTGCATTGTGCTGCCGTTTGGCTTTGCTTTGGCTGCATTGGCATCCGCAGTAGAGTCAATTGGCGCCGCGACTGCTTTTCCACCGCCGCCGCCTTCATTTGTTGCCGTTCTCGGACCGGACTCGGGCGAGTCGACTTTTGCTTCTTCTGCGCTTTCGCCCGAGCCGCCAGGCGCAGGCACTGCCTTCGAATTTGTCATGTCGCTGAATTCTTCAACCAGCCCGTTGCCACTGTTTTGTTTTTCCAATGCCAGTGCCGAATTCTCTGGGCTGGCAGCATTGCCGACTGCAACTCTTTCCATATAGATTTCCTCGTTGGGGGTGGCTCAATCGTCCACTCCAGAGCGTTGAGGCAGCGTTAAGATGGAATCAAATTGTCCTGCCCGGGTAATCGTCACTAAGAATGTGGAGATTTCCTCACAATTTTTCTGAGCATTTAGGTGAGAATAGAAAGACCTATGAACACGACACTTATGAACGTACAGGAAACGCAGCTTCAGTGTGAGGACGCCACGCCTCGGCAAAACCTGCTTCTTGTAGATGACGACATCCAGTTTTGCCGTCTTATTGGTGAGTATCTGCAACGCTATGGATACGTCGTCAGCTTCGCTCACGACGGTACGTTGGCACTGAGGATGATGGCAGAGAGAAATTGGGATGCGGTGATTCTCGACGTGATGCTGCCGCAGATGGATGGATTTGAAATTCTGCGCAAGATAAGGGAAATGTCCAACGTACCGGTTTTAATGATGACTGCTCTTGCGGATGAAACGGACAGAATTGTCGGCTTGGAGATTGGTGCAGACGATTATCTACCCAAGTCATATTCACCGCGCGAACTGTTAGCGCGACTGAAGGCGGTTTTGCGCCGCAGTGGAAGAATGGTTGCGGACAGCAAAGATGACGGCAATGATGAGATTGTTGTGGGTGCGCTGGCTATATCTCAAGCAGCTCATACTGCGACTCTTCACGGAGAAGAGTTAGTGCTCACACCGGTGGAATACCACTTGCTGGTTGTCCTGGCACTGGCGGCCGGGCGTATCAAAACCCGAGAACAGCTGTTAAACGAAATTCGCGATCGCAATTACGATGTTTTCGATCGTTCTATAGATGTCCATATTTCTGGGCTGAGAAAGAAGCTATGTGATGATCCCAAAAGTCCTCGCTTTATTCGCACCGTGCGTACGGCAGGTTATATGCTCATACGACCTCAGGAAAAAGAGTGATGAAGCTGGTGCTAATGCAGCACATAGGGACGCGTACTGGCTAATGCATCTTCCTTCGCTCTTCGAGCTGCGGCTAAAAGTACTTCTGGGTCGCTGCATGTTTCCGGCAACGCAGCTGCTCCGATTACAATCGCTTCTTCTGCTTCGATGCCTGCCGGCATAAGCGATTGTCCAGATAGGGCACCGTACAGAGCGCGTGCAAATTTAAATGCAGCGGCGCCATCAGAGTTGCATAAGAGCACCGCAAATTCACCGTCTTCTATACGCGCAGCCACATCCAAGAGTGACATGAGTGGGAAGAGGCGATCTGCGATCGTTCGAAAGACTTCCTGTGGAATGTCCATTTCCACCCCGTTTTGCATGATGCTTATTTCAAAAACCACGACTGCAAAGCCGGTAGTGGTGATCTGATATTGCGCAAATTGGCGTAAAAGAAAGTATGTGAAAGCCCCATAGGTAGCCAAACAAGTTTGCGGGTCCGTGAGAGAGGCGACTACTGTTTCCAGTAATTTGGCGTCAAATTCCACCGGCGGTGGTAAGTCTTTTGATTCAGGCGGACTGGTGTTGAACGAGCAGAACCAGTCGGGAGAGTTCGGCTGATTGTAGTTGGGTGGTTCGAGAAAGCCGAACTGCGGCGGCTGCACAGGAGTTGTCTCGATTGTCGATGTAATGTCCAACATTCCCGGAATGTTTTCCTGCGATGCGGGTGTCGCAGGAAAACTACCGGAGTGCCTGGGGGATCCAGTTGAAACCGTGGTATTCTCAGTGTTTTCGCATGTATTGGAGTAAATCGTGTCGATGGCCAGCTTGCCCTGGATCATCGCCACTTCCCTTGTTTCTCGCGTCCACAAAATGTTTTGCACCGAATCTTTAACACGCTCAAATGTCCAGCGGGGTCCGCTTTCTCCAATTGGTGGCGAGACTTTGACGATAAAACTTAGACCGTTTGCCGGATTTTTAAACGGAAGCAAAACAGGTTTGCGCTGCATTGTGCTTTCCGTCAGCATAAAACGCAGGTCTTCAGTATTTGGAACAGCGTTCATCTCTGCTAGTTTTATTGTTTGGGTGGAAGTAGATTTGAACGATTGCGATAAGGCCATTGCGGCGGACCTCGTTAGTGCCAGGTGGCTGGTCTTTTGGGTTTTTAGAATGGCCGCTATTTGACGACGCAAAGCTCCCACCGCGATGCAATCGTATCAACAGTAAATCGCAATTGGGTAAAGCGTTTATGTGCGTGAGAGTTGATTCTTTAAAGGATTTGTAAAGCTAAAAGCTGCTGCAATGCTCGAGCCAATGCGCTGTTTAAAACCACTGAGATGCCTATATCCACTTCCATTGATACAGGATGTCGTTGTTATGCTGGGCGCGCTTTATGACCGCACGACCGTTGCCCGGAACAGCTAGTTCCAAATCAAGTCTGTTTGCAGACGAGAGATCTTTCCCACGCCCTTCCGGCACATAGACTTGCTCAATGCCGTAATTGATATGAACTTTCTTTGCCTCTTCGTCAGCGTATTCTGTCTCGCCGAAAAGCAGAATTTCATCGGCGGCAATTGGCGGTTTCGTTTTGGAAACACCGATCGCTTGCCACTGCTTATCTGCATCTTGGTGCAGGCGCACAAATACTTTGGTGTGATAAGTAAAGGTTTCGGTGGTCGGCACGTTGGAAAAAGAATATGCGAGCCTGACGTAATCACCGCGAAACATGTCCGTTGGATCGACCGGCTCGCTGCGCACATTGATTGTTTTTCCGCCGGTGAGCGCGAGGATAGGAGGTATCGCTAGAATCAGTATGGCGACGATTTGAAACCCAATTGCGCCAATGAAGAGCTGCTTGCGACTAATCATGATTGCAGTCCCTCCATCATGGTTCGGCGACCCTTTTCAGTCAGCGCGCCGACCACCATAAGCAGGACTCCGCCGACGACAAAGAAGATTGACCTGTTCATCAGCGTGTAAAAGAAGTCAAAATAGCGAGCGATTATATCGATCACGAAAAATACGAGAGCAACGTTGACCAGACCAGCTGACTGAATGCGGTTGAGACCGGTGTAGACGAAGGTGCCGATGGCGGCCAGGAGAGCTATGTTAGCGCCCGCTCTAACGTATCCTTCTGCACAGCCAATCAACAAGCTGCAGGTAAGCGCAATCCCCGCACAGACGATGATTTCTTCCTTGAATTTCGGCGCTTGCCATGCCACCACACCCAATACCGTAAAACACAGGAAAATTAAGATGGCCAGCTCTGTCATTGGAATCTTGCTTTGCGGAAACCAATTAGTCATTGTCGCAAGAAACAATCCTCCCAGTGTGGCAATGGAGCCGGTATAGAGAAATGACTGCTCGAAGAGCGGCTTCTTTTCACGCATGTAAAAGTAACCACCCAAGACCGCGCACCCGAAAAGCAGTAGCGCAGCGTTTTGCATCGGCCACCAGAGGGTCATGAACGCGGCACAGAAGGCAAGCGTTATCCATAGTACTGCGCGACTTTTCAGGTGAAAGCCGAACATTGCCGATGCAGCGAAATAGGCAAGAAAAGCTGGCAGATGGTTGAGAATCTCGTGGCTGTTCCCGGAGTAATTTGCAAACATCCAAATGCCGCCGAGTATGGCCGCCAGGCATCCCAAAGGTACCGAGCCAACGGCAGCCGCCGATGCAACTGTGCCCAGTGCCCAGAGTAAGACGCCACCGGCAACATTGGTATCGAGATTGAAGATCTGCGCGACAAGCCAGATTGCGGTTCCATAGAAGAGCGAACCGAGTAGTAATAGCGCGGCTCCCAACTTGGGTCGATTGCCCGGCTCAAAACTGAATCGCCAGCCAAAAAAGTGGGAGACACCAATGGCCGCGAAAATTGCCAGCAGTTTTGCCACGACCGGTATTTCTTGCCAATTTGCCGCCATAAATAAAATGGCGCCAAGACCGACCAGGACTGCCCCGACGATGCTAAGCGCCTGGCTGGCATTGGGGCGCGACGAATGCAACGGATATTCGGCGGTGAGGCGTTTTGCCAGGTCTTCGTCAATCGTGCCGTCTTTTTGCCAGCGCGAAATTTCACCCACGACAACCTTTTGATGTTTTACAGATAGATTTGACATCTCGCATTCTCGCGGCATATGGGACCTGCATAATCGTAACCCGCCGTTTGCCGGACATTGGTGTCGGGCAAACACTTGCCGGACCGTTTGGCGGTTGTCCGGGGGCACTAATCGAGGTGCAGGCGGTGCTAAAATAGGTGCGCTAGTTGGCTTTCAGGGATCATGGCGAAGATACTCCTTGTCGAAGATGACGTCGATGTGTCGGAACAGGTCGAAAAGTGGCTCACGCACGAGCAACATGCCGTGGAGGTGGTACGAGACGGGCAGGAAGCCTCCGACCGATTGAAGTTTTACAAATACGACGTGGTTGTGCTTGATTGGGCATTACCGAAGTTAAGCGGTGTGGAGGTATTGAAAGATTTTCGCGCCCGGGGCGGCTCGACGCCTGTGCTTATGCTGACAGGAAAAGGAGCCGTAGACGAGAAGGAAGAAGGCCTGGACTCGGGCGCAGAC